>ERZ809296.2586-NODE-2586-length-16938-cov-14.703429_pt1 | contig 16938 bp, 15 predicted proteins | sample MGYA00520511_ERZ809296 | MGnify/ENA primary metagenome ERZ809296 (study PRJEB31576, sample SAMEA3212662) | Homo sapiens | biome: human-gut; feature: human gut; material: fecal | place: Sweden | collected 2012 ... | reverse complement strand
AAGCAGAAAAACCCAAATTGGAAGCGCGAGGTGGAGAAATGTGGCGAGGAGTGGGTGAGGAAGAGAATATAAGACCGGAAAAACCCATGCAGTGGGCGTGAGAGGAAGAAAGTAAGCAGAAAAACCCAAATTGGAAGCGAGAGGTGGAGAAATGTGGCGAGGAGTGGGCGCGGAAGAGAATATAAGACCGGAAAAAACCATGCGGTGGGTGTAGGAGTAAGAAAGTAAGCAGAAAAACCCAAATTGGAAGCGCGAGGTGGAGAAATGTGGCGAGGAGTGGGCGCGGAAGAGAATATAAGACCGGAAAAAACCATGCGGTGGGTGTAGGAGTAAGAAAGTAAGCAGAAAAACCCAAATTGGAAGCGCGAGGTGGAGAAATGTGGCGAGGAGTGGGCGCGGAAGAGAATATAAGACCGGAAAAACCCACGCGGTGGGTGTAGGAGGAAGAAAGTAAGCAGAAAAACCCAGATTGGAAGCGAGAGGTGGAGAAATGTGGCGAAGAGTGGGCGCGGAAGAGAATATAAGACCGGAAAACCCTATGCGGTGGGTGTAGGAGGAAGAAAGTAAGCAGAAAAACCCAAATTGGAAATAGAGGTGCATAGCGGGAACGGAAATAAATTTACAATTTCCGTATGAAATGGTATAAATAAAGAAGATTTTACAGATTGGAAATGCGTATGGAAGAATATGTGATCAAAAATCAAAAAAAGCTCCGGCTGGGCATTACGACCGGAACGTGTAGTGCAGCGGCGGCACAGGCAGCAGCGATACAGCTTCTGCTTGGGGTAGAAAGCCATGCGGTAACCTTGCGCACGCCGAAGGGGATGACGGTTTCCGTTCCGGTGTATCTATTGGAGGCGGATGCAGACAGGGTAAGCTATAAGGTTGTGAAGGACAGCGGCGATGATCCGGATGTGACAAACGGCACGGATGTCTGTGTGACGGTGGCGTATGCGAAGCAGCGTGTGCGAGAGCAGATAGATGGAAGCCAAGACAGGTCCTGCGCATTTACCAGCGAATCATTTCCGTATCTGACATTAGATGGAGGAATCGGCATCGGGCGTGTCACGAAAGAAGGCCTGGAACAGGCAGTCGGACAGGCGGCAATTAATCGTGTACCGCGGCAGATGATATTTGCGGCGGTGGCAGATGTGTGCGAGAAAGCAAATGTCAGTGAGCCATTGCACATCACGGTTTGGATGCCAGAGGGCGAGGCTCTGGCGAAGCGCACATTTAACCCGAAGCTTGGCATCGAGGGCGGACTGTCGGTGCTAGGAACAAGCGGAATCTTAGAGCCGATGAGTGAGCAGGCGATTGTGGCAACGATCGAGACGGAGATCCGGCAGTTGCATGCGGTCGGCGAAGAGAAAATATTAGTCACACCGGGAAACTATGGACAGGCGTATGCGTCTGAATATTTGAAACTTGATCTGACAAAGAGCGTCAAGTCAAGCAATTATATCGGTGATACGATTGACCTTGCAATCTCATATGGCATGAAGGATTTCTTGCTGGTTGGAAATATCGGAAAGCTGGTGAAGCTGGCGGCAGGAATTTTCAACACACATTCCAAGGTGGCAGATGGACGAGGAGAAATCTTCGCGGTGCATGCAGCGATGGCGGGCGCCGAAGCGAAGGTGGTACAGGAAATCTACGACTGTATCAATACCGATCGGATGTTGGATGTGTTGGAACGAGAAGGCTTGCGGGAAGTGGTGATGCAGAGTATCCTTGCGGCGATCGAGAAGCATGTCGCAGGCAGAGTCGGCGATACGATGCGGTTTGGAGTTATTGTATTTTCGGAGAAGTATGGATATCTGGGGCAGACGAGTGATGCGGAAAGAGAGTTAAATAAATGGTACATTTTGTAGGAGCGGGTCCCGGTGCGTGTGATCTGATCACTGTGCGGGGCATGAATCGAATCAAGGAAGCGGACGTGATTATCTATGCGGGTTCGCTTGTAAATCCAGAGCTGCTTTCCTATGCAAAGGCGGATTGCAAGATCTATAACAGTGCGCATATGACACTCGATGCGGTTGTGGATGTGATGCGGGAAGCAGAGGCAGCAGGTAAAGGGACGGTGCGCCTGCATACGGGAGATCCGTCGGTGTATGGGGCAATCCGCGAGCAGATGGATCTGCTGGATGAATATGGAATTGCATATGATGTGTGCCCGGGGGTGAGTGCGGTGTTCGGTGCCGCGGCGTCGCTGGCGTGTGAGTATACGCTGCCTGATGTGACGCAGACCTTGATTCTGACAAGAGCAGAAGGGAAAACGCCAGTGCCGGAGAAGGAAAATCTGCGGAGTCTGGCGGCACATCGCGCCAGTCTAGTGTTGTATCTGTCGTCCGGGCTTGCCCGAAAGGTGCGGCAGGATTTGCTGCTTGGTGGATACGCGGAGGACACGCCGGTTGCTGTCGTGTATAAGGCAACCTGGCCGGAAGAGAAGATTATCCGCACGACACTGGCTAAGCTTCCGGAGGATATGGAAGCTGCGGGAATTACGAAGACGGCACTGATCATCGTATCTCCGGCACTTGGAAGTATCTATGAGAAATCAAAGCTCTATGACGCAGCATTTGCAACGGAATACCGCGGTGCGACGGAGATTGCCCTTCCGGCAGGGATCCGCCGCGTGCTGCTTATCACATGCAGTGTGCGTGGGTATGCAACAATGCAAAAATTGGCGAAGAAGCTGGAAAATATTTTCGGTGCAGAAATTATTGCGAAGGTAAAATGCGAGGCGCTTCCAGAGGTTTCAATGAAGGAAACAGTGAAGGCATGTGTTGACGAATATTTTGAACAGGTGGACGCTATCGTGTTCGTAACAGCAAGTGGAATCGCGGTACGGAGTGTAGCGGAACACCTGACACACAAATCCAAAGATCCAGCAATCGTGTGCATGGACGAATGCAGCAAACACGTGATATCGTTGGTGAGCGGGCATGCCGGCGGGGCAAATGCACTCACACAGATGCTGGCGGATGTGATGTGGGCAACACCGGTTATTACGACGGCGACGGACGTGGAAGGACAGTTTTCTATCGATGATTATGCGCGGGAACATAATTTAGTTGTGACAGACTGGGCGAAGGCGAAGGCAATCAGCGCAGAGGTGCTGGCGACCGGGGCGAAGCCTGTGTGGGTGGATGAAGCAGAGGTTTCGCAGGAAGAAGAGAAGAACGCATGCGGGATATGTAAGGAACAGAAATCAACCGGTATTGATGTGGGTAAGATAGAAAATGATGGATGCGGGAGCAGAGTTGATGGATGCGAGAGCAGAATCGATGGATGCAAGAACAGAGTTGATGCATGCGAGAATGGATTAGATGTTCAAAGATTGCAGATAGGTTCGTATCAAGTTGTTATAACCCCACAAGATGTTTCCGTGGATGCGCAAACGTTACAGCTTATTCCACGTTGTATTGTAGCTGGCGTCGGGTGTAAGAAGGGGATGCCGGTAGATAAAATCGAGCATGCGGTGCAGGATGCATTTGCGAAAGCAGGCTTGCGGATGGAAGCGTTATGTGCGGTGGCGAGCATTGATTTGAAGAAGGAAGAGGCTGGATTGCTTGAATTCTGCGAGACGCGGAAAGTGCCATTTGAGGCATATACGGCAGAAGAATTGCAGGCGGTGTCGGGGACGTTTTCCGCATCCGAGTTCGTGACAGGCGTGACAGGCGTGGATAATGTTTGTGAGCGCAGTGCAGTGAAATATGCAAGCGAGCATGGCGCGAATGATGGAGAGCTGTTGCTTCGCAAGCAGGCGCAGGATGGCGTGACGGTAGCACTGGCGTATGTGGGTGTAGCGAGTGGAAAGTAAGCAGAAAAACCCACGAAGTGTGTGTGAAAGCCGAGAAACGGGCGAAAAAACCCAAAATTGGAAGCTGAATCAGGGAAGTGGAGGGCAATTTGTGTGTAGCAAGTGAAAAACAAGCAGAAAAACCCACGAAGTGTGTGTGAAAGCCGAAAAACGGACGAAAAAACCCAAAACCGGAAGCTGAACTGGGAAAACGGAAGCTAAAACAAGAAAGCGAAGAACAATACAATCCCGGAAGAACATGAAAAAAAGACAATAGAGCAACAATGGAGAGAAGCATGAACGCAGAGAGTAAGAAGGAATTATATATTGTCGGGCTTGGCCCCGGCGCGAGGCAGAAGATGACGCAGGAAGCAATCGACGTCGTGGAAGCCTGCGAAGTGATTGCGGGATATAAGGTGTACATTGATTTGCTGAAGCCGTATTACCCGGATAAGGAATATCTGGTGAATGGTATGAGGCAGGAGGTAGAACGATGTCGGCTGGCACTGGAAACTGCGGCAGGCGGAAAGAAGACAGCGCTTGTCTGCAGTGGGGATGCCGGCGTGTATGGCATGGCGGGCATCACATTGGAGCTGGCAACAGAATTTCCGGAGGTGGATGTACATGTGATTCCGGGCGTGACGGCAGCATTATCCGGTGCGGCATTGCTTGGCGCGCCACTTGGGCATGATTTTACAGTGATCAGTCTGAGTGATTTGCTGACACCGTGGGAGCTGATAGAGCGGCGTCTTGCGGCAGCCGCTGAGGGTGATTTCGCAATCTGTCTGTACAATCCGTCCAGTCACAAACGACATGATTATCTGCAGAAAGCGTGTCAGATTCTGTTACAGAAAAAATCTGGAGATACAATCTGTGGAATCACGCGGAATATCGGGCGCGATGGCGAAGAAAAACGAATTCTGACATTGGATGAGTTACTGGAGACGCAGGTGGATATGTTCACGACAGTATTTATCGGAAATTCCCAGACACGAAAAGTTGGTGACGCGATGGTGACACCGCGCGGATATAGAAGAGATAACGCATGAAAGTAGTCATATTTGGCGGTACAACGGAGGGGCGACAGCTTGCCGAGTATCTGATACAATTGAATAAGGCACAGGAAAATCAAAAGATTGAGATTCATGTCTGTGTAGCATCGGAATATGGTGCACAGGTACTGCCGGAGGATGCCGCGCTCAAGGTGCATGTGGGTCGGCTGGAGCAGGCAGATATGCATGAATTCCTGCAGGCAGTACAGGCAGACCTCTGTGTGGATGCGACACATCCGTATGCGGTGATCGTGACACAGAATATCTATCAGGCGTGTAAGGCGGTGGAAGTTCCGTATATTCGCGTGCGGCGAGAGATGCATACCTGTGAAGCATCGGACAGTGTCTATGTTGAGGATACACAGGCGGCGGTTGATTATCTGAAAGGTGTGACAGGAAATATCCTGATCACGACCGGCAGCAAGGAGCTGAAAGCATTTACGCAGATCCCGGACTATGAATCGCGCTGTACGGCGCGTGTGCTTCCAACGCAGTCTGTGGTAGAGACATGTACGGAACTGGGATTTACCGGCAAGCATCTGATCTGCATGCAGGGCCCTTTTGATCTGGAGATGAATCTGGCAACTTTGCGCTATGCAAATGCTGATTTCCTTGTGACAAAGGCAAGTGGGAAGAACGGCGGCTACGATGAAAAATGTGAGGCTGCGCTTGCCGCGGGAGTGCATCTGGTTGTGATCGGGCGTCCGAAGGAGCAGGTAGAACCGGTGATGTCACTTGCACAGGCAGAAAAATATTTGTCTGATATGATAAGGGGCAGAAAGGAGAATCAAAAGAATGGGGAATAATGAACACACAATCGTATATTTGATCGGTATGGGACCGGGAAATTCGGATTGCCTGACGCGGGAAGCGGTACAGGCATTATCGCAGGCGACCGTATGTATCGGTGCTTCCCGCATGCTTGCGATCTGGAAGAGCCTCTGTGAAGAAGATGGGCGCGACGCGGAGCAGACATTTTATAATGCGTATAAGGCAGAAGAAATTGCAGAACTGATTCAAAATCATGTCGGAGAGACGATTGCGGTAGTGTTCTCCGGGGATATTGGCTTTTATTCTGGCGCGAAGAAGCTTTCCATGATGTTGCGGAAGGCTGTGGGGAAAGTCTGCAATATGGTGGATGACACGACAGGAACAACCGAACAGATACAGGCAGATAAAACAATTTATGAGCTTTGTTATATTCCGGGACTCTCGTCTGCTCAGTATTTGTTTGATAAAATTGGCTGGGCATGGGAGGATGCAGAGCTTATCAGCAATCATGGCGTCTCTGCAAATATTCCAGCGAAGGTGCTGCATCATGCGAAGGTTGGTACATTGCTTGGCGGTGAAAATCAGGTGGCAGAGGTCTGTAAGCGGCTTACCGAAGTGGGATTGGGAGAAATCGCGGTAGTCGTTGGAGAGCGGTTGTCATATCCTGATGAGAAAATTACAAAGAAGTATGCCAAAAATCTATGTGAGGAAACATTTGATAAGCTGGCGGTTGCGATATTTATAAATGATCATCCGCAGCCAAGGCGTTTAGCTCCGGGAATCAAAGATGAAATGTTTATCCGGGGTAAGGTGCCGATGACGAAGGAAGAAGTGCGGATGGTTGTAATCGCAAAGCTTGGAATTCAGGAAGACACAGGACTGGTGAAATATGATCAGAACAGCGGGCAATGCATGACAAGCAATCCTGCACCAGTCATTTACGATGTAGGAGCGGGAACGGGTTCAGTATCCATTGAGTTGTCACTCCTGACAGAGCAGGGAACGGTATATGCGATTGAGAAAAAGCCAGAAGCTGTGGAATTGTTGCATGCGAACCGAGAGAAGTTTCATGTGGGAAATATGGAGATCCTTGCGGGCGAAGCATCGGAAGTGATTCCAACGCTTCCTGCACCGACGCATGTATTTATCGGAGGAAATGGCGGAAATCTGTTCAAGATCATGGATCAGATCTATGCGAAAAATCCGAACGCGCGCATTGTTCTGACTGCGGTCACATTGGAGACGCAGGCAGAAATGCTTACATTGGCAGACATAGCGAAGCGGCATAACGTGGATTTTAATATGGTACAGATGGCGGTGACGCGCAGCCGCGAAGCTGGCCCGTATCATATGATGCAAGCACAAAATCCGGTGTGGATCGTGACGATGGGATAGAAAATGTACAAGAGCGACCGGAAGAAACAATAGTATAGAAAATGCACAGGAGCGACCGGAAGAAACAATAGTATAGAAAATGCACAGAAACAGCCGAGAAGAAACAATAGTATGGAAAATGGACAGGAACAGCTGGTAAGAATCAATGGTATAACATGTACAGTTACAGTCGGGGAGAAACAATGCAACACAAGAATAATATCCAGGTAAATACCCCACGCGTGATGTTCGCAGCGACACGGAGTGGCAGCGGAAAAACAACCGTGACGTGTGGTGTGCTGGCAGCATTAAAAAAACAGAATATAAAGGTACAGGCGTATAAATGCGGTCCGGATTATATCGATCCGATGTTTCACCGGACGGTGCTCGGAATCGACACTGGAAATCTGGATACCTTCTTTGCGGATGCTGATGCGATTGGACGCATCCTGGCGCGAGACACGAAGGATGCAGAATTGATCGTGATGGAAGGCGTCATGGGATATTACGACGGTGTTGGTGGAACAACGACGATGGCAAGCTCTTATGAATTAAGCAAGGTTACGAAGACACCGGTCGTTCTAATCGTGGATGCGAAGGGCGCGAGTGTCACGCTTGCGGCGATCATCCGCGGAATTATGGAATATAAGAAGGACAGCCGGATTGTAGGGGTGATATTAAACCGTGTATCACCGATGTTTTACAGCCGGATCAAGCATGTGATCGAGACGGAATGTGGGATTCCAGTGCTTGGATATCTGCCGGAAGATGCATCATTTGTGGTACCATCCAGACACCTTGGACTGTTGCAACCGGATGAAATGCAGAAGCAGAGAGACTGGGTGGAAACAGTTGCGGAAGCTGCCAGAAAAACGATTGATATTGACGGGATTCTGGAGATCGCGGCACAAGCAGAGATGTTGCAGATACAGAAGGCGACAGGTGAGACAGAAAAAAGCAAGTTCCCAGCCGGTTATCGCATTGGCGTGGCAAGAGACGCGGCATTTTCCTTTTATTATCGGGAGAATCTGCGCATGTTAGAGGATATGGGAGCGACACTTGTGTACTTTTCTCCGCTGACAGATGCGCATGTGTCGGAGGTGGACGCACTGATCTTTGGCGGCGGTTACCCAGAGCTTTATGCAAAGCAGTTGTACGAGAATCAGTCGATGCGTGCGTCTGTCTGGCAGGCATTGGAAGCAGGCATGCCGTGCCATGCAGAATGTGGCGGTTTCTTATATCTTGGCAAATCACTTGCCGATGCACAGGGAAATGTATATGAGATGGTCGGTTTCTTGGATGGTGCAGGATTCCGGACAGAGCGGCTACAGCGATTTGGGTATGTGGAGCTGGCACCGCAGGAAGCGGATGCATTTGCCGTGAATACGGTTTTGCGCGGACATGAGTTTCACTACTGGGATAGCACGGATTGTGGCGATGCCTGTTTGGCGTGGAAGCCCCTTTCCAAGCAGAAGACCTATTCGTGTATGGTGAAGAAGAAAGGAACGTTCGCCGGATTCCCACACCTGTATTACGCGGGTGCGGAGAATTTTTTCTATCATCTATTTTTAAATAGTACAGAGAACGAAAATAGATGAAAATAGATAATATAGTTTTTGGTTAGTAATGAGGGAAGAGAAGAGTAAGAGGGTATTATGTTAGAAGAGATACAGTTACAGCAGGTGCTGCCACAGGAAATTGAAAAACGAAGCTTCGAGATTATCACAGAGGAGCTAGGAAATGTTGAATTAGATCCGCTTCAGGCACCGATTATCAAGCGGGCAATCCATACGTCGGCGGATTTTGATTATCTGAAGAATCTGACATTTTCTGAGCAGGCGGTGGAACAGTTCCATACGGCAATAAAAAATGGCGCCTGTATTGTCACGGATACGCAGATGGCGAAATCCGGCATCAACAAGAAAGAGCTTGCGAAATACGGTGGTGAGGTCTACTGCTTTATGAGCGATGACGACGTGGCAGAGATCGCGAAGAAACAAGGTTCGACACGGGCGGTAGCAAGCATGGAGAAGGCGTGCACATTAGACAAGCCGCTTATTTTCGCGATTGGAAATGCACCGACCGCGCTGGTGCGTCTGTATGAGCTGATCGACGAAGGAAAGCTGCATCCATGCGGCATTATTGGTGTGCCGGTTGGCTTTGTTAATGTGGTGGAAGCGAAAGAACTCATCATGCGGACACCTGTGCCGTATATTGTGGCACGCGGCAGGAAGGGCGGCAGCAATATTGCCGCGGCAATCTGCAATGCGCTGTTGTATGAACTGCGGGATATGGAGAAGTAAGAAATTATGAACGAGACACAGCAGAAAATCTATACACAGGCAAAGGAAAAATGGGATGCGATCGCGAAGCCAATCGACAGTCTCGGCGTGTTCGAGGATATGGTTGCCAGACTTTGTGCGATTGCCGGGACAGTGAATCCCGGTGATTATAAGCGGCGGGCACTGCTGACGCTGTGCGCAGATCACGGCGTTGTGGCAGAGGGCGTGACGCAGACCGATGCCAGCGTGACAAAGGTCGTAGCGGAGAATATTGCACACGGCTGTTCCGGTGTCAATTATATGGCGCAGATGGCAGGCGTGGATGTGTATGCCGTCGATATCGGTATGCGGGGAGAAGCATATCCGGATGCGACATTCGGTATGGGACATATGATAAACCGGAAGGTACAGGCTGGAACCGGGAATCTTGCGAAGGAACCTGCGATGTCGATGGAAATCTGCGACCGCGCAATTGAAGCAGGAAAAGAGCTTGTACGGGAATGTAAAGAAAAAGGCTATGAGATATTAGCGGTTGGTGAGATGGGAATCGGAAATACAACTCCGACCTCTGCCCTGCTTGCGGCACTGCTTGATCTGCCAGCGGATACGGTGACCGGGCGCGGCGCCGGACTCAATAATGCCGGACTTGCAAGAAAGGTGCAGGTGATCACGCAGGCACTTGCGCGTGTGCAGGGAACGACCGATGCGAAGCAGCTACTCGCTGAGCTTGGCGGGCTGGAGATCGCCGGGATGGTGGGCGTATTCTTAGGTGCCAGACAATATCAGATTCCGGTCGTGCTGGATGGTGCGATCACCTGTGTGGCGGCGCTCGTTGCGATGCGGATGGATGCCGAGATCGTAGATTATCTTCTGGCATCGCATGTGTCGGAGGAAGCGAGTGGCAGGCTGGCACTGGACGCGCTTGGACTTCCGGCAGTGATTCATGGCAAAATGTGTCTGGGCGAAGGCAGCGGCGCAATGATGTTATTTCCGCTTTTGGATATGACATTATCCATCTATAAAAACATGGGAACGTTTGATGATCTGTCAATCGAAGCATACAGCCGGGATGGAAAGCCGGAAGAATAGGGGGGAACGCATGAAACATAGAAAGATATGGATAATTATAGCGGGTGTAGTACTGATTGTGGCTGGCGTACTCGGCGTTGTATTTGTAAGACAAAATTGGAATTCGAAGGATACGGGACCGCATTCGATTGAATTTACGTTTGGATTTGATGAGTTTACATTTATGAAGCATACGCTGTCCGAGGGTGACAGAATGAGTGCGATTATGATGGAGAACAATATTGGCATGGCAAACAGCGTGAATGATACAAGGGATTATTTTGTGTACTATGCTGATAATATGAAGGCGCAGGTTCAGGTTGATGAAAGTCTGACAGTTTCGCACATTAGTTTAGCTTATGATCCGGATCGGACGACTACAAGCAGTGACCTTGCGGATATGGGCTTCTAAAGAAAGGTAAATAGACGATGTTACATATTGTGTATGGCGGAAGTGCCAGCGGGAAATCATCGTATGCAGAAAGCTTCGCCATGTCCTTGCAGGGCGAAGGACGGCTGCTCTACATTGCGACGATGTATCCGTATAAATGGAATACGACGGAGATTGATCCGGAGACGATGCAGCGGATTGAACGCCACCGCGCGATGCGTGCCGACAAAGGGTTTGATACGGTCGAATGTTACCGGCATGTGGAACATATTGTGGCGAAGCGACAAGATGTGTTGCTGCTTGAATGTATGTCAAATCTGCTTGCAAATGAGATGTATCTGGAACCGGATAGTGATGATGGCGGACTAGCGGAAACAATGTCGGAAGTGGAGAAAGCAGGTGTCGGTATGTCAAAGACACTGTCACCGGTGAGCAAAAAAATCGTACAGGCGCTCGTTAATTTATCTACGCGCGTGCAGGATGTGGTGATCGTCACCAATGATGTGTTCTCCGATGGCGGAAGCCTGACTTACGATGAAAGCACGCGGGAGTATGTGAAGAATCTGGCAGAGATTAACTGCGCACTCGCACGGGTGGCAGAAACCGTGACGGAGGTTGTCTGTGGGATTCCGGTCATAGTCAAGAAAAATCACCCAATGGGGAAGTAAGGTTAAGAGTAGGAATTGGGTAGAAATTGTGAATGGAAGAAAATTCCCCAATCATAATGCAGAAAAATGAGAAATCATTGGGGAGAAAATTGGAATATGAAAAACATCCCCAATTTCAGAGAAATGGGTAAGTCAAAATTGGGTAAAAAGTTTAGAATTATCAAAAAATCCCCATGTAGGAACAACAGCAAGTAGGAGAAATAAGAACAAAAAGTTCGAGTAAATTGATCAGAGGAGACAAGCAGCTATGATGAAAGCAATCGCAATTGCATTTTCAACTTATTCTAAGATACCGATGCCGCATTTCAAATGGGATCCGAAGGCCTTGCAGTACAGCATGTGCGCGTTCCCACTGGTTGGGGCTGTGATTGGTGCGGGCGAGTTCGCAATCTGGTATCTCTTTGGCTTTCTCTTGCAGTGGTCGGAGGTTTTGACTGCGGCACTTCTTACGGTATTCCCGATCCTGATCACAGGTGGCATTCATATGGATGGATTCTTAGATACCGTGGATGCGAAATCTTCTTATAAGTCCAAGGAGGAGAAGCTGCAGATTCTGAAAGATCCGCATACCGGGGCATTTGCAATTATCCGCGGCTGTCTGTATTTCCTGATTTATTTTGGATGTATGTATGAGCTTGTAACTGCAAGTTCTGTAAAGCTTGCTGCCGGAGTGCAGACGGCAGGAACGGGGGAGGCTGCTGTGAATGGCAGTCTGACAACAATCGGGAAGGATGGAAATCCTATGCGGATGCTGGCGGTTTTTGCCATCGGATTCGTCTTGGAACGTACCTTGTCCGGACTTTCGGTACTCACATTTCAGAAAGCAAAAAAAGAAGGCATGCTGGCAGATACCGCACGCCTTGTAAATAATCGCTCAAAGGTGATCATGTTCGTATGGCTTATTGCCTGCATTGCCGCAGGCTGTCTGATACAGCCGGTTGCAGCACTTGTGGTCGCAGGCATCACCATACTGATGTTTTTCTATTATCGTTTCATGTCGTATCGCACCTTTGGCGGGATCACCGGCGATCTGGCTGGATATTTCCTGCAGATGTGCGAACTCTGGATGTTAATTGGAACCGTCGTTTTGGTGCATGTTATTTAACAACGATGACACCACCAGTCACATAATCCCGATCGCTTAAGCTAAGTCCATCGACCATGATACCAATGCTTTCGCCGAGGGTAGATTCCGTGACATCCTGACGGAGCTGCTCCATGCGGCTGATCGTGCCTTCTACAACCTTGCCGTTTGTGAGCTGTACATAGACAGGATCGCCTGTCTTGAATATGCCCTTATTGGTTGTACCATTTAAGACGAGTGTATCTTCGCCGCCGAGCTTGAAGCAGTCGGTGATTGCCATATAGACATCATTTGCAGCTTCACTGAAATCACGGTCAACATCCACATAGTTGGAAGAATCTGTTGTACTTTTTGTTGTTTCTGCATCGGTTGTGGAAGCGGTGCTGTTGGCAGACTTGACAAGGTTCACGATCTTGTCCTCAGGTGTCATGTATTCGACATCGCCGAACAAAGCCGTTTTCTCTGCCATCAGTTCTTTCACGATGTTTGCGCCATAGCGACCATCAAAGGTGTCTAAGAAATAGTCTTCCAGGGTTCCTTTCTGGATTGGAACGTATGTAAATCCAACTTCATTCTCCGGAGATACGTAATATCCGCTTGTCTCACTGTAACGAAAAACGTCAAAGAAGTCTACCGCAATTCCAAAATCTTCAAATTGCCAGCCAATGTACATTTGAAATGCTGAGAACTGATTATCCGATCTTTCCGGATGCAGGAACGTGTCAACAAAGTATTGGGTATTTTCTTCGGCTGACTTTTCTGCATCATAGTCGTTGCTGAAACAGATATAATTCGGGGCACCAAACATGGTTGTCAGCATATCCATATAGATATATGCAGGATTCGGATCGTCGTAAAAGTTGTAGACGTCGTTGTAAGAATCCTCGGAAACCCCGAAAGCATCGTAATCTAAATATGTACTGAACAGTGACCAGAGATTCTTGTCAAGGGCTTCGTCAATGGTCATATCGTCTTCGTCTATCAACAGCTGGGGAAGGGAGTAATTATCCTCATAAAAAGATACGGAATATGCGGATTCATCCAGTGCATCCGTAAGTGGCACGTCGGATGTGCTGTAAGACATGTTAAAAAGCGTATCCGTCGTAACCGGGAATGTCATTCCGTACAGACCGGCACCCTCTGGCAATTCCAATGTCTCTGCGTCTGAAAGCCCGCGGCTGAACACCCATGGACAGATGGTGTAGTCGATCGTACCGGCTGCTGTTTCGCTTCCGGAATTATCGGAACTGCTTTCGCTTGTTACTGCCGGAGCAGAAGTGTCCGATGTGGTATCTTCTTTTTTGCCACAACCGGTTGTCAGTGTAAGGGCGGCTGCCAGTGACAGTCCAAGTGCCAGTGTCTTTGTAAGTTTTTTCTTCATTTTGATAGTCTCTCCTTTAAGTAAATATTTAATAAGACACGCGTTATGCGCAGACAGAATCGTCTGCTGCACATAATCATGTATTGAATATAAATGATACGGAACAATTTTGCAATCCGTCCGTTCAATATATAGACGGACGAGAAGAGGAAAAGGTTGGGAAAAATAAAAAAAATTATGCAATATGAAAATGTATCTTGCAGAAAAAGTATAAAGAAGTATAAAATAATCGAAAAAGTATAAAGAAATAAAAAAGTATAAAGAGGGAACGCTATGATCTTAATAATCGGTGGTGCATATCAGGGAAAGTTCGAGTATGCCAAAGCAAATTTCAAAGAAGGACATCAGATTATCAACAATTTTCATAAATATGTGCGGAAGACGATGCAGCAGGGCGGCGATCCGGAATTAGAGACAAAGCAGCTTATGAACAAAGCGGTTCTTGCCGGAAATGCAGACAAGCTCGTTTTGGTCAGCGATGAGGTCGGAAGCGGCATTGTGCCGATTGACGCATTTGAACGGGAGTTCCGCGAGAAGAACGGGCGCGTGAATTGCTATCTGGCAGGCCAGGCGGAACAGGTTATCCGTGTGACGGCAGGAATCGGAACGAGGATTAAGTGATATGAAAGCAAAGATTGTATTAATCCGTCATGGCATGACGCAGGGAAATCAAGAACATCGGTATGTCGGTACGACGGATGAAGGACTGCTTCCGGAGAGCGTGGAAGAGCTGCGAGGCATGCAGAAGTTCTGGCAGAAACAGGTGCCGATGAATGGTAGAACCGTGGCAGATAGTGTACATGACGAAATCGAAATTGCACCGGGGAAAATCACATGTGAGCAGTATAGTGAAAAAAACGAAAACAAAAATCAGGTTGTCTACGTCAGCCCGTATCTGCGCGCAAAGCAGACGGCGGATATTCTGTTCCCGGATGCAGGAAAGGTGGAAATCCCAGAGTTTGCAGAGTGCCGGTTCGGTGAATTTGAATACAAGAATTATGCGGAATTAAATGGCAATCCCGATTACCAACGCTACATCGACAGCAGCGGTACGACAGCGTTTCCGGGCGGAGAGACGAAAGCAGAGTTTACAGACCGTGTGATGCGGGGATTTGAGAAGGTGTTTGTGGATGTGGAAAGCAGGGAAGAACAAAAACGGTTACGATGTGACGTTTCATCGAGAATAGAGACGGCGCACACATCCCTGTCAGACACGATCATTATCGTCGCACACGGAGGCACGATCATGGCACTGATGGATCAGTTGTCAGAGCCACACAAGGATTATTTTGACTGGCAGGTGAAGCCGGGCGAGGGAATTGCAGGATGGTTAGAAGCGACAGCGGATGGGATGCAGATTGTATCTTATGAGAAAATGAAATTGCCGCACGGTATGAAAAACGGTGCCTGATGCTATGAAATAGATGTGATGGAGGCACTATGTAAAGGCAAGGTCGTGTGAGGTATGTCAGGTAACTAACAGTACGGAATACAAATATGCAATGCAGCTATGAAAGGAAATGAAAAGTGACCGTGTTACAGGAACGAATATTTATCATTATAATTGCATGTCTGCTTGATCTGGTATTCGGTGATCCACACTGGCTGTGGCACCCGGTACAGGGGATGGGCTGGCTGATCGACCATGTGGAGGCGTGGATGCGCAAGCGGTTTCGGATACGAGAGGAGCGCGACACCGATATCCGCAAAAAACAGGTGGCAGGAACATTTACAGTTGTGATCGTGATAACGGTGTCACTGCTTGTGGCGGCAGGAATCCTATATGGGTGCAACCAGATTCATCATACGTTGTATCTGGTTGTGGCAATCTGGATGTCATACCAGATGCTGGCAGCCTGCTCGCTTCGGCGGGAGAGCATGAAGGTGTGCAAGGCACTTGAAGCCGGGGATGTGGAACAGGCGAGAACGGCGGTATCCATGATCGTCGGCAGAGATACAGAAGCACTCACGGAGGAAGGCATCGCGAAGGCCGCGGTGGAAACGGTCGCTGAAAATACGTCGGACGGCGTGATCGCCCCGCTTTTTTATATGTTTTTGTTCGGACCGGTCGGTGCGTGGGTGTACAAAGCAATTAATACGATGGACTCCATGCTTGGATATAAGAACGACCAATACCGGTATTTTGGAACGTGTGCGGCGCGTGTGGATGATGTCGTGAATTTCATTCCGGCACGACTTTCCGCGTGGCTGATGGTTGGTGCGGCAGGCATTTTGGGTATGGATATGGCTGGCGCGGCACGGATTCATTTGCGGGATCGACGAAACCATGCAAGTCCGAACTCCGCACAGACGGAATCGGCGTGTGCGGGTGCGCTTGGATTGCAGCTTGCCGGAAATGCATATTATTTTGGAAAGCTATATGAGAAACCAACGATTGGCGATGCGAAAAGGCAGATTGAGCCGAAGGATATCCGCCGGGCAAACCGGTTGATGTACGGAACCGCAGTGTTGATGGTGATCGTGGGGGTCGGCGTGCTGATCGGATGCGGATGCTTCACGTAGTAATAATTACTATTATTATATTGACAATAGAATAAAAGAGAGATACAATCCTTATTAAGAATAGTATGAATTTATAACACTCATGGAATTGGATTTTTGGATTATGATATTTCATTTAAAGGCATTTGCCCGAAATGCAGGGAGAAGGTAAAGGAGGAACAGCATGGATAGGAAAGCAATGTATAAGTTGAGTTATGGACTGTTTATATTGACCGCTAAAGAAGCAGAAAAAGATAACGGATGCATCATTAATACAGCCATTCAGGCAGCTTCGGAACCAAACCAGTTAAGTATCTGTGTAAATAAGGCAAATTATACGCATGATATGATTCAAAGAACCGGAAAATTTACTGTATCAGTCTTAAGTCAGAAGGCACAATTTGAATTGTTCAAACATTTTGGCTTCCAATCAGGAAGAGATACCAATAAGTTTGAAGCATTTGAGCAGTGTGCCAGGGGCACGAATGGTATTTATTATATTACAGAAGGTACAAATGCATACATTTCTGTGACAGTTACTAAAACAGAGGACTTGGGTTCAC
>ERZ809296.2585-NODE-2585-length-16945-cov-10.270160_pt1 | contig 16945 bp, 15 predicted proteins | sample MGYA00520511_ERZ809296 | MGnify/ENA primary metagenome ERZ809296 (study PRJEB31576, sample SAMEA3212662) | Homo sapiens | biome: human-gut; feature: human gut; material: fecal | place: Sweden | collected 2012 ... | reverse complement strand
GGCGCCGGTCCAAAATTTATTCAGCAGACCTCATCGGGCAATTTGGGGGTCTGCCCCAGCGGGAACCCGCCTCCCACCAGCACCTTGAAAACTGAATAAAACACCAGGCCATTATCCCCACAGCCGGAGATATATCAGTTGCACCCCGCATAAAAATGTGGTATGATAAGCTGTATTATTTCGCTGTTTTGGAAAGGGGTTTTTTCCTGATGTCAAGCCCAAAATTGACTGTTGCTGTCCTGTTCGGCGGCGCTTCCACCGAGCACGATGTTTCCCAGCTCTCCGTCACCTCCGTCCTGCGGGAGCTGGACCGCGATAAATACGAGCTCCTGCCGGTCGGCATCACCCGCTCCGGGGAGTGGTTCCTCTACACCGGGGAGCTTTCGCTCATCACCGATGGCCGCTGGGAGCAGAGCGATGCCCGCATTCCCTGCCTGCTTTCCCCTGTGCCCGCCCACCACGGGCTGATGGTACAAAAAGCCGATGGCTGGCAGCCGCTGCGGGTGGATCTGGTTTTCCCGGTGCTGCACGGCATGAACGGCGAGGACGGCACCCTGCAGGGTCTGTTGGAACTGGCCCGGCTGCCCTATGTGGGCTGCGGGGTGACCGGCAGCGCCAACTGCATGGATAAAGACATCGCCAAGCGGCTATTTGCCGCGGCCGGCATTCCCACCGCCCGGGGCTTTACCGTTTACCGGGGAGAGGTTCCCTCCCCCGCCGAGCTGGCCGCCAAAGTGGAAGCCGAACTGGGCTGGCCGGTCTTTGTCAAGCCGGTGAACCTGGGATCCTCGGTAGGCGTCAGCCGGGCCTGCGATGCCGAAGAGCTGGCCGCCGCCATGGAGGAAGCCCTCCGCTATGACTGCAAGGTTCTGGTGGAGGAAGCCATTACTGGGGCGGAGGTGGAATGTGCCGTAATGGGCAACCACCACAATGCCATCCCCAGCGATGTCATCGGCGAGATCGTTCCCCTGCGGGAGATGTACGATTACGAGGGCAAGTACCTGGATGGTTCCACCCAGCTGTATATCCCTGCCCGAATCCCTGCGGAGCAGACCGAGCTCATCCGCCAAGCGGCGGTAAAGGCTTACCGCGCGCTGGACTGCCGCGGCCTTTCCCGGGTGGATTTCTTTGCCCTGCCGGATGGCACCATTCGTCTGAATGAGATCAACACTCTGCCGGGCTTCACCAATATCAGCATGTTCCCCAAGCTGTTTATGGCCAGCGGCTACACCTATCCCCAGCTGCTGGACCGTTTGATCGAGCTGGCGCTGGAGCCCCGCTGAGGGGACACGATCCCCGGCAAAATTCCCCTATCCGTGGGGAGAATAGCCCACGGCTTTGCCGGCCATGCGGCGGCGGAGCCGTGGAGCGGACGAGGGCTGCCCGCAGCGAAGCGGAGGGTCGGCCCGAGGCGGAGCGAAACGGCGACGCCGCATCTGCCCCCAAGCCGCTGCCGGAGCCCGGCCCATGCGGCGGGCCCGCTCCACTTGATATCGGACTGACCCGCCGCTGCGCTTTGGGCAGTCCTCCCCCGTTTCGCGGCCCCGCCGCGGAACCCCAACCAAGCTCTTATCTTCCCCAGAAAGGAGGCGCCGCCCATGGACCCCAGACCTATCGGTGTTTTTGATTCCGGTATCGGCGGACTGATGGCGGTGCGGATGCTGCGGCATCTGCTGCCGGGTGAGCCCATCCTCTACCTGGGGGATACCGCCCGGATGCCCTATGGCGACCGCCCGGCCGGGGAGATCGACCGGCTGACCGGCGAGCTGACCGGCTGGCTGCTGCGGCAGAATGTCAAGGCGCTTATCGCGGCCTGCGGCACCATCAGCTGCAATGCGGATAACACCCTGAAAAAGCTGTCGGTCCCCTGCTTTGATGTGGTGACGGCTGCTGCCGAAGCGGCGGCCCAGGCCACCCGAATCGGTAAAGCGGGCCTGGCGGCCACCAGTGCCACCATCCGCAGCGGGCGCTTTGCGGAGGAGATAAAAAAGCGGACCGGACAGGCTGTGACCGCTGTACCCTGTCCCCAGCTGGCACCCATGATAGAGCACGGAGCCGGCCCGGATGACCCTGCGCTGGCCGCCGCTGTGGCGGAATACTGCCAACCCCTGCTGCAAAGCGGAGTGGATACCGTAGTGCTGGGCTGCACCCATTATCCCCTTATTGCGGAGCTTTTTACCCGGATATTGGGGCCGGAAGTGACCCTGATAGACTGCGCGGGCGAAGCGGCCAAAGCCGCCGCCGAAGCCATGAAAGAACAACATCTGCTGGCGGAGGGAAACGACCCTGCCGTCACGGAATACCGTTTTACCGCCCTGCCGCCGCAGGCCGCCCGACAGACGGCCCGCCGCATGCTGGGAGAGGATTTTACCCCGCGGCTGCTGCCGCTGGAGAAGCTGACCGCGTTTTCCACCGAATAAAGCCATTTTGTGAAAAACGCGGCTAAACCGCTAAATTGAAAAAAGGGGGCGAGCCCCATGAAAACTGAACAGGAAAACTGCACCGTCACCGTCCGCGGCATCCAGCGGGTGGAGGGTGACGAGGATGTGGTGGAGCTGGTGACCGGCGGGCGCTTTACCTGCCATGGGGGCCGCTGGCTCATCCGGTATGAGGAGAGCGACGATACCGGCTATGGCGGCTGCCACACCTCCCTGCGGTACGACCCCGAAAAGGGGCAGGTCATTCTGCTGCGCACCGGGGCGGTCCACTCCCAACTGATGGTGGAGGAGGGCAAGCGCCACCAATGCACCTACGATACCGGCTGCGGCACCATCATCCTGGGGGTGAGCGGCAGCCGCATCGCGGCCGACCTGGACGAGCAGGGCGGCACGCTGGAATTTCACTACTCGCTGGATGTAAACACGGCGCTGGTAAGCGAAAACGATGTTTATGTGGCGGTGTTCCCGCGGTAATAAGAAAGCTTGCCGGGCCGGCTCCCGGCTCCCGCGCAAATTCCAAATCGTATATAAACCATATTTCTATACATTAAGGAGAACTTCAACTATGATTTCCCGCTTTGATGAGACCCGCCAGGGCCTTGACCGTGTCGTTCGGGCGGCCTTTGCCGCGGCGGCTGCCAAGGGCCTGCTGCCCGATGCCGAGCCCGCCGCCTATGTGGTGGAAATTCCCGCCGATCCCAAAAACGGCGATTTTTCCACCAATGCTGCCATGGTGAACGCCCGCGCGATGAGATGCCCTCCCCAGAAAATTGCGGCGGCCCTGCTGGAGTGCTTTGATTTTGGCGAGCTGCCGGTGGAGCGCTGCGAGATCGCCGGTCCCGGCTTCTTGAATTTCTACATGAAGCAGGAATGGTTTGGTTCGCTGGCGGCGGAGGCACTGGAAAAGGGCGCGCACTATGGCCGCAGCGACTACGGCCAAAACGAAAAGGTAATGGTGGAATTCGTTTCCGCCAACCCCACCGGCCCCATGCACATGGGCAATGCCCGCGGCGGCGCCATAGGCGACTGCCTGGCGGCTGCGCTGGAATGGAGCGGTCACGATGTGACCCGCGAATTTTATGTGAATGACGCCGGCAACCAGATCAATAAATTTGGGGCGTCCCTTTCGGTGCGGTATATGCAGCTCTTTGAGGGGGAGGAAAAGCACCCCCTGCCCGAGGACTGCTACCAGGGCATGGATATTCTGGACCATGCAAGGGAGTTTGCGAAGCTGTACGGGGATAAGTATGTAAATGCTTCCGAGGAGGAGCGTCGCCGCGCCTTGGTGGAATACGCCCTGCCCCTGAATATTGCCGCTTTGGAGCGTGACCTGGGCCGGTACCGCATCCACTATGATGTGTGGTTTAGGGAAAGCGTGCTGCACCGGGAGGGCAAGGTCACAGCCATCTGCGAGAAGCTGAAGGAAAATGGCTGGGCCTATGAAAAAGAGGGCGCCCTGTGGTACAATAACATCAAGATGATGACCGAGAAGGCCGAAAAGGCCGGCAAGCCGCTTTCCGAGGCGGAGATAGCTGAGCTGAAGGATGATGTGCTGGTGCGGGCCAACGGCGTTCCCACCTACTTTGCCGCCGATATTGCCTACCACTACAATAAATTTGCAGAGCGCGGCTTCCACCGGGTCATCAATATTTGGGGTGCCGACCACCATGGCCATGTGGCCCGCCTGAAGGGCGCCATGGATGCGGTGGGCCTGGATGGCAACAAACTGGATATTGTGCTGATGCAGCTGGTGCGCCTGATGAAGGACGGGCAGCCCTACCGTATGAGCAAGCGCAGCGGCCGGGCCGTGACGCTGACCGACCTGCTGGACGATGTGCCGATCGATGCCGCACGGTTCTTCTTCAACATGCGGGAGCCGAACGCGACCTTTGATTTTGACCTGGACCTGGCGGTGCAGCAGAGCAGCGATAACCCGGTTTACTATGTGCAGTATGCCCACGCCCGCATCTGCTCCGTCCTAAAGCTGGTGATGGCCGAGGGGCTGACCGAGGAGGGCATTAAGAATGCCGATCTGGGTCTCCTGGTAACACCGGAGGAGCGGGAGCTGTGCCGGGCGCTGGGGCAGATGCCGGATGAGGTGATTGCGGCGGCGAAATACTATGACCCCGCCCGCATGACCCGCTATGCCATGGAGGTGGCGGCGCTTTACCACAAGTTCTACCAGAACTGCCGGGTAAAGTGTGAGGACCATGCCGTTTGTGCGGCCCGTGCCGCCCTGTGCCGGGCTACGGCTACTGTGCTGGAAAACACCCTTGCGATGCTGAAGATCACTGCCCCGGAGGTCATGTGACGGCGGGGGAAAAATGATTTGCAGGCGCCTGCCGGCGGATATTTGTGAAAAAGATTGTAGTCACCTCCGGTGAGGAAGGTCTTATAAAAGGCTTTAGTTGGTACGCCTACCCGGCGGGGGTGGGTTTGCAGTCGCCTTCGACGGGGAGAGTCTTATAAAAGGCTATGATTTGTACGGCTACCGCCGGGGTGGCACTTTTGACTCGCCAAAAGTGCCCAAAAGCGACTTGGGGTAAACCCCAAGACCCCGACGCACCGGAACGCCCGCCCGGAACGGCTGCGCCGCCCCGGAGCGTGGGCTAAACGGTGCTTATAAGGTGCCGCAGGCGCATCTGCCCCCTCCCAGCCTCCCCCGCTTCGGGGGAGGGGAACGCCCTCCCTTTTTCTGCAAACCGATAGCCCCGCTAACCATAACCATGGGTCAGCGGCTCGGCTCCTTACGGGTCACTGATTAGAAAATATTTGTTTTCCCGCCCCCTAGTCCCCCTCCTTTGAGGAGGGGACAGGGGTGGTGGTTCGCCGTTCTGCGCTCCAGCGCAGCGGCGATAAAAATGCGCCGCAGGCACTTTTTAAGCCCATCTGCGTGCAGTACGGATTTAGATTTTTCGTGACCGAAAAATCTGAATCCGTATCCAGCGCAGCAGGGCGACCGGGTTTTCAGGGCGTAGCCCTGAATGACTTTTGGTTACTTTTCTTCACAGAAAAGTAACGCCCCGCCGGCAGGCGTACTTACTTGGCTTTGTAAAAGGCTTGACCCGCCGCAGGCGGAATGTGATTTTTGGAAATTCCTACCGAAAGGAAGTGACCTGTATATGTCTAAACCGCTGATCGCCATCGTGGGGCGTCCGAATGTCGGTAAATCCACCCTGTTCAATAAGCTCACCGGGCAGCGGCTCTCCATCGTGGAGGACACCCCCGGTGTGACCCGTGACCGCATTTACGCCCCCGGCGAATGGTGCGGAAAGGAATTTATGCTGGTGGATACCGGCGGCATAGAGCCGAAGGCCGATGATGTGATGCTTTCCAAAATGAGGATGCAGGCACAGATCGCCATTGACGCCGCCGATGTGATCATCTTTGTGGTGGACCTGAAAAGCGGTGTGACCGCCAATGACGCCGATATTGCCCATATGCTGCAAAAATGCGGCAAGCCGGTGGTGCTGTGTGTCAATAAATGCGACAGCCTGGGTGATGTCCCCCCCGATTTTTATGAATTCTATAACCTGGGGCTGGGCGACCCCTACCCGGTTTCCTCTGTCCACGGGCACGGCACCGGCGACCTGCTGGATGCCTGCATTGAAAAGATAGACTGGGAGAACCGCACCGACTACCCTGAGGAATACACCAAGGTGGCTGTCATTGGCAAGCCCAATGTGGGCAAAAGCTCCCTCATCAACTATCTGGCCGGAGAGGAGCGGGTGATCGTCAGCGATATTGCCGGCACCACCCGTGACGCCACCGATACCGTCATTGAAAACGAGTACGGCAAGTATATCTTCATTGATACCGCCGGCATCCGCCGCAAGGCCAAGGTAGAGGACGCCATAGAACGGTACAGCGTGCTGCGCAGCTATATGGCGGTGGACCGCTGCGATGTGGCCATTATCCTCATCGATGCGGTGGAGGGCTTTTCCGAGCAGGACAGCAAGATAGCGGGCTACGCCCATGAGCAGGGCAAGGCCTGCATCGTGTGCGTGAACAAGTGGGACGCCGTGGAAAAGGACGACCGCACCATGAAGGAATACACCGACAAGCTCAAGGTGGATTTCAGCTTTATGAGCTATGTGCCGTTCCTGTTCATTAGCGCCAAGACGGGGCAGCGGGTGGAAAAAATGTTCCCGCTCATTAACGAGGTGGCGGCCAATTCCAAACTGCGCATCCCCACCGGGCGCCTGAACGATCTCCTCAGCTATGCCACCGCCCGGGTGCAGCCGCCCAGCGATAAGGGCAAGCGGCTGAAGATCTACTACATGACGCAGGCCAGCACCCAGCCGCCCACCTTTGTCTGCTTCTGCAACAGCGCCGAGCTGTTCCATTTCAGCTATCAGCGGTATCTGGAAAACCAGATCCGGGAGACCTACGACCTGACCGGCACGCCGATCCGGATGATGATAAGGGAAAGGGGCGACTGATATGCGAGAAAACCGCATCAACTGGCCTCAATTTTTCCGGCCGGTGTGTGTGCTGTGCATGGTGTGCGGCGGGCTGTGGCTGTGGTGGCAGATGAGCCTGACCGAAAACCTGCTGGGGCGCGTGACCGCGATTGTGGGTGGGGCGCTGTTCCTCCTGGGCGGGCTGTTTGGCCTGCTGGGGAAGCCCCGTGCCCTGGTACCGCTATTGGATTTCCTGGCGTTGGCGGCCGCCCTTATTGCCCTGTGGAAGATAGGGCTGTGCTGGCAGGCCATTGCCGGGGTGGTGCTCAGCGCCCTGTATCTCATCTGCTGCAACGCCAGCACCGCCATAGGCGATGACGGCGACGCCAAGGAGCAGCCCGATTACAGCGAGCTGCACCCCTACTGGGAGAACATGGAGAAGGTAAAGCGGGAGTGGGAGCAGAATACATCCGCTAAGGCCAAAGAAAAAGAAGAAAATTAAACCTGCCGCCGGCGGGGCGCCGGACGGTGAGGGAAAATCGGAGGATGGCAAGGCGGCGGGCCGCGGGAAGGCTCTTGCCCGACGAAAGGCGGGCTGATGCCTTTCAAGGGCCGGCAACGCAGCCAGCGCCGGTTTTCACCGCCGGACGCCATGAGCCCCCGCCGGGGCGGGGATAGATAAACGAAAGGAGTTGTCACCATGAACACGATCGATTGCATCAAATCCCGCCGCAGTGTGCGGAAATTCACCGAAGAAAAGGTACCCCATGAGGTACTGGAGCAGCTGGTGGAGCTGGCCCGGTGGGCCCCCAGCTGGAAGAACACCCAGATCGCCCGTTATGTGGCGGTGGAGGATGAAGCGCTGAAGAACCGCATTGCCGAAGAGGCCACCATTCCCTGGAACGAATGAATCATTAAAGGCGCGCCGGTGCTGATGGTGATGACCTATGTGGAAAAGCGCTGCGGCTACGAGCGGGACGGCAGCTTTAGCACCAGCAAGGGCGACCGCTGGCAGAACTTTGACTGCGGTATTGCGGCAGCGACCTTTGAGCTGGCAGCCCATGAGCTGGGGCTGGGCAGCGTGGTGCTGGGCATCTTTGAGGAAGAGAAGCTGCGCGAGCTGCTGGAGGGCATGGGCGTAGCCTGCCTGATGCCGCTGGGCTATCCGGCGGAGGCGCCCGGCGCCCCCAAGCGCAAGGAAGTGGCGGAGCTGCTGACCATCAAGTAAAAATATCTCCCCTGCTGCCAAACGGCGGGGGAGGATTTTTATTTTTGGCCTGGCGGGAATACGGACCGCGAAATGGCTGTGAAAAGGGAAATTCCCCTCTTGACAAGCGGTGCCTCACCCGCTATAATAATAGAGCTGTTCCATAGACAGCAGGCACGCATTTGCGTGTAAATGGTTTGCTGAACCGGCCTGCCGAGGAAATGAGCTACGATTGACTATGACTTTAACGGTTTCACCCGCTAAGGAAACAAAGATCGCTCTTTCCAAGGTATGTTGGAAAGAGCTTTTTTAGTTTTCCTTATATTACTTTGGGAGGTGAAACATTTTGCCTAACGCTAATGTTCTGAAACAGAAACAGGAGCAGGTTGCTGCTCTGGCAGAAAAGATGAAAAATTCCGCTGCCGGCGTACTGGTCGATTACCGCGGCATCACCGTGGCCGATGACACCAAGCTGCGCCGCGAGCTGCGTGAAGCGGGCGTTGAGTACGCTGTTATCAAGAATAATATCCTGCGCCGCGCTGCCGAAGAGGCTGGCCTGGGCGAGCTGACCGCGCATATGTACGGTACCAGCGCCTTCGCTTATTCCCCCGAGGATCCCATCGCTGCCGCTAAGATCCTGAACAAGTTTGCCGAGTCCCACAAGGACAAGTTCGATATCCGCGCCGGCTATATGGACGGTAAGGTACTGGACGAGGCAGGCGTTATTGCTGTGGCCAAGCTGCCCGGCAAGCAGGAGCTGCTCACCATGCTGTGCATGGCGCTCAATGGCAACATCCGCGGCCTGGCCGTGGCTCTGGATGCCATCCGCGAGAAAAAGGAGGGCGAGGCTGCTTAATTAGCCGCCCGCGCACCGTTTCCCGCACATCCTTACAAAATATCTATTTAATAGGAGGATTCATATCATGGCTGATATCGCAAAATTTGTTGAAGAAATCAAAGGCCTGACCGTTATGGAGCTGGCCGACCTCGTTAAGGCGATCGAAGAGGAGTTCGGCGTTTCCGCTGCCGCTCCCGTTATGGTTGCTGGCCCCGCTGCCGGTGCTGCCGCTGCCGAGGAGAAGTCCGAGTTTGATGTTGTTCTGGCTGAGGCTGGCGCTTCCAAGATGGGCGTCATCAAGCTGGTCAAAGAGATCACCGGCCTGGGCCTGAAGGAAGCCAAGGAACTGGTAGACAACGCCCCCAAGACCGTTAAGGAAGGTCTCTCCAAGGCTGAGGCTGAGGAGATGAAGGCCAAGCTGGAAGAGGCTGGCGCTAAGGTTGAGCTGAAGTAATTTTAGCTTAAACTGCAATTCCCCGCAAAACTAAAAAAGCCAAACCAAAATACCAAGAAGCCGCCCCTGGACAACCGGGGGCGGCTTTTTATGTTATGGCTTTGATTTTTAATCTGATTTTTCTGTCAAAGCGGCCTTTACAGCTCACAGCAGAGGTACACCGAGCCGGGCATGGGGTTATCATTGTACCGCTCGATCTCGTAGAAGCCCTCCCGCTTATAAAGAGTGATGGCCTCCGGCAGGAAGGGGAAAGTATCCAGCACCATCTGACGATAGCCGGCCACCCGGGCCTCCTGCATCAGCTGGTGCACCAGCGCCCGGGCGATGCCCTGGCCGCGGTATTCCGGGCGGACATACAGCCGCTTCATCTCGCAGCGGGTGTCATCCAGCGCCTTGAGCGCGGCGCAGCCCACCGGCGTGCTGCCCGTACACACCAGGTACAGCCGGCCGTGGGGCGGGGCGTATTTGCGGGCGGGGTGGGCCAGTTCATCCTCGTAGTGCTGCCGGGCCAGGTACCCCGCAAAGGCGGGATCCCCCGCCAGCACCATATTGGTGTATTCGGTAAAGAGTTCACGGATCTCCTCCTCCCGGGCATAGCCGGGCAGGATGCTCCATTCCATATTCATCATGTGATATTGCCTTCTTTCTGTAATGCGGGATCAATTCAGCTCCACCGGGACGGTGCTGCCATCGGTAAGGGTGACGCTGACACGATTGGGCAGGCAGATGGCCTGCTCCCCTTCCCGGGACAGCCAGCCATTGTGGATGCAGACCTTATCGGGGCAATCGCTGCTGATAAAGGCGATGCGGTGGTTTTTTACCTCCAGCTGCACCTCCTTGCCGTACTCCGCCAGCGAGATCACCTCATCCGGCGCCTGCGGCAGATAGATGCCGCGCACCATTTGGCCGTCGATCCATATTTCCGCGGTGCAATCGGTGGTGCCGCCATGGGGCAGCAGCAGCCACAGGGCGCAGCCTATTACGGCCGCGGCAACCACTGCCCATAGGATGATCTTGGTTCTTTTTTCGCTTTGCTGCATGTTTTGCTCCTTTTATCGTATCCGGCGGACGACTGCTGACTGGCCCTCCAGCCGACGCTCCCCCGCCTGCCCGATGGTGAATACCGTTTCGCCGTACTTGGCGGCATCGGGCAGGGGCAGCGGCCCCTCCCCGGGATTGACGCAGATGATAAATTCACCGGTTTCATCCCGGCGGCGCCAGGCGGCCATGCCAGCCGCGCACACCAGCGGTTCCAGTTCGCCGGCGGAAAGGGCACTGTTCCCGTTCCGGAGGGCGGCCATCTGCCGGATGCACTCCCGCAGGCCGGTGTCCTCCCGGCCCCAGGGGTAGGTGCCCCGGTTAAAGGGATCGGCGTAGCCAACTAGCCCGGCTTCATCGCCGTAGTAGAGGCAGGGCATGCCGGGCAGGGTCATGGTCATAAGGGTGCCCAGCATGAAAAGCTGCCGCCCCCGGTAGTACTGCGCCACCGTAAGGGTATTGTGGGCACGCTGCCAATCGCGATCCCGGTGCTGCATGGGGGTGCCGCCCAGCGCGGTGATGGCCCGGGGAACATCGTGGCTGGAGAGGAGGTTCATCATCACATCCCAGCAGGGGCGGGGGTAGTGCTCCAGCAGCTCCCACAGCCGCAGCCGGAAGGCGGCGCCATCCCCCCGCAGCAGGAAATCCAGTATTGCCTGCCGCAGCGGGTAGTTCATCACGCTGTCCAGCTCATGGCCCATCAGGTATTGGCGGTGCTCACCGTAGGCTTCCTTGCAGCTGGCGTCCTCCCACACCTCCCCGATGATGAGGGCATCGGGCTTTTCGGCGCGGGCCGCCTGGCGGATCATGCGTACCAGCTCATCGGGGTATTCATCCACCACATCCAGCCGCCAGCCATCGGCGCCCAGCCGCAGCCAGTGCCGCACGATGCCGTTTTCTCCGCAGAGGAATTCCCGCCAGCTCTCGTCCCGGCTGTTGAGCTTGGGCAGGGTGGTAAAGCCCCACCAGCTCTCGTACATATTGGCGGCGGCATCCTTCCAGCAGTACCAGCTGCGGTAGGGGCTGCGCGGATCGCGGTAGGCGCCGCCGGGGCCGTAGCGGCCCTCTTTATTGAAGTACAGGCTATCGCTGCCAGTGTGATTGAACACGCCGTCCAGGATGATTTTGATGCCGTGCTCATGGGCCCTTTGGCACAGGGTGATGAAATCCTGCTCGGTGCCCAGCAGCGGGTCGATGCGCAGGTAGTCGGCGGTATTGTAGCGGTGGTTGCTGTGCGCCTCAAAGATGGGATTGAGATACAGGACCCCGACGCCCAAAGCGGCCAGCTCCGGCAGCTTTTCGGTGATGCCGGGGAGATCGCCGCCGAAATAATCATTGCAGCGGAACACGCCGTCGGCATCGGGGGTGCTTTGGGGCTCCTCCCGCCAGTCGCGGTGCAGCCGCCGGTCGGCGGGGACGCCGGTCTTCTCCCTGCCGCTGTTATAGTAGCGGTCCGGGAAGATCTGATACATTACCTGCCCGGCGAATTTTTGCGGAATATCGTAGGCCTTATCGTAGACGGTAAGCTGCCACAGCTGCCCCTCGCCGTAATCGGCGCTGCCATCGGGCGCGCGGTGCAGCAGGGTGCCATCCGAAAGGCGGAAGCCATAGTAATAAAGCCCCGGCTCCTGCGGGGTGTACCGCAGGGTAAAGGCATCGCCCTGCCGGCACAGAGGGGTATGCAGCAGGGGCTGCGGCTGCCCGGCCCGGTACAGCAGCAGGGAGGGCGTGCGGGGATCGCCCTGGGGCAGGGTAAAGCGCAGGGTCATTTCCTCCCCCGCCGCCACCGCGCCGAAGGGCGTTTTATGTTCCGCCAGCAGGCTGTTAAACATGGGTGTTGTCCTTTCGTGTGGAGATAAATCTGCGCCCCCTCCCTGGGGAGGGGGTTGGGGGGTGGGGCGGGTCGCGGGGGATGGGGCGCGGGACTGCGACCCGCCGAAAGATGAGCCGCTGACCCATGGTTATGGTTAGCGGGGCTATCGGTTTGCAGGAAAAGGGAGGGCGTTCCCCTCCCCCGAAGCGGGGGAGGTTGGGAGGGGGCAAATGTGTCACAGACACCTTTTAAGCCCATCTGCGTGCAGTATGGATTTGGATGTTTCGTAACCGAAAAATCCAAATCCGTATCCAGCGCAGCAGGGCGACCGGGTTTTCAGGGCGCAGCCCTGAATGACTTTTGGTTACTTTTCTTCACAGAAAAGTAACGCCCCGCCGGCAGGCGTACAGATTAGAACCTTTTGTAAAACTTGCCCCGCCGATAGGCGAGTAGAAATTGTGATTGAAACCCGCTTCGCGGGGGATGGGGCGCGGGACTGCGACTGGCCGAGGACGCGCCCCCGCCGCAGGCGTGCTTAATCGAGGTGCCAGATCTCCCGTGCGTAGTCGTGGATGGCGCGGTCGGCGCAGAAGATGCCCGCGCCGGCGATATTGGCCAAGCTCATGCGCTGCCAGCGCAGCGGGTCATTGTAGTAGAGCTCCGCCGCGCGGTCATCCGCCGCCGAGTAGCTCTCAAAATCCGCGGCCGCCATATACTGATCCACAGTGCGCAGGTGGTTGGCCAGCATCCAGAAGCTCTCGGGGCTATCCTGCCGCTCCATAAATTCCAGCAGCCGCTGCAGCTCGCCGCTGCGGGCAATGGCATCAGCGGGACGGTAGCTGCGCTGCTTCATCTCCTCCACCTCCGGGGTGCTCATGCCAAAGATGAGGATATTCTCCGGGCCTACCTGCTCGGCGATCTCCACATTGGCGCCATCCATGGTGCCCAGGGTGATGGCACCGTTCTGCATCAGCTTCATATTGCCGGTGCCGGAGGCCTCGGTCCCGGCCAGGGAGATCTGCTCGCTGACCTCGCTGGCGGGCATCAGCCGCTCGCTCATGGAAACATTGTATTCCTCCAGGTAGACGATCTTCAGCCGGCCGCGTACATCGGGGTCGGCATCGATCATGGCACCCAGGTCATTGATAAAGCGGATGATCTTTTTGGCCAGGTCATAGCCGGGGGCCGCCTTGGCGCCAAAGAGATAGGTGCGGGGCTTAAACTCAGCATCGGGGTTCGCCTTGATATCCAGGTAGTGCTTGAGGATCTGCAGGGCATTGAGGTGCTGGCGCTTATATTCATGCAGACGCTTGACCTGCACATAGAACAGCGAATCGGGATTGACGGTGATGCCGCGCTCGGTTTGCAGGTAGCGGGCAAAATCCGCCTTGTTCTGCCGCTTCAGCTCGCCCAGCTCCCGCAGGCTTGCCTCATCATCCAGGTAGGCGCGCAGGCCGGTCAGCAGATCGAAATTGTGCAGATATTCCTCCCCGATGCGGTCGCGGATATAGCGGTCCAGGCGGGGATTGGACTGCATGAGCCAGCGGCGGCTGGCGATGCCGTTGGTGACATTGCCGAACTTCTCCGGCATCAGGCGGTAGAACTCGTGGAACACATCATCCTTGATGATCTGGCTGTGCAGCTTGGAAACGCCATTGACATAGTGGCCGCCTACCACGCACAGGTTGGCCATATGCACCTTGCCGTCCCGCAGGATCTGCATCTTTTCCACCTCGGCGTTATCGCAGCGGAATTCCTCCCGCATACGGATATTCCAGCGGCGGTCGATCTCCTGCACGATCTGATAGATACGGGGCAGCAGCTCGCGGAACAGGGTGATATCCCACTTTTCCAGTGCCTCCGCCATAACGGTATGGTTGGTGTAGGCAAAGGTCTGCTCGGTGATCTCCCAGCTTCTTTCCCAGCTATAGCCGCAGTCGTCCATCAGAATGCGCATCAGCTCCGGGATGGCCAGGGTGGGGTGGGTATCGTTCAGCTGGATGGCATTGAGCTCGGCAAAGCTATCCATGGTGCCGTAGCGCTCCATATGGGTGCGGGTGATCTCCGCCAGGGAGGCGCACACCAGGAAATACTGCTGGCGCAGGCGCAGCTGCTTGCCCTCCTGGTGGTTATCATTGGGGTACAGGATCTTGCTGATGGTCTCGGCGCGGGCGGTCTTGCGGAAGGCGCCCAGGTAATCGCCGTTATTGAAGCACTCCATATCGATGCCGGGGCTCTTGGCCTTCCACAGGCGCAGCACGCTCACGGCCTCGGTATCATAGCCGGAAACATACATATTGTAGGGCACGGCCAGCACCGTTTCGTAATCAATATACTGCTGCATCAGGTGGCCCTGGTCCCAGTGCTCCTCCAGCCGCCCGCCGAATTTGACCTCCACGGCGTGCTCCTCATTGGGGCGCAGCCATACCTCGCCGCCGGGCAGCCAGTAATCGGGCAGCTCGGTCTGGGCGCCATTCACCAGCTTCTGCTTAAAGATGCCGTACTCGTACAGGATGGAGTAGCCGGTGCCGTAGTAACCATCGGTGGCCATGCCATCCAGGTAGCAGGCAGCCAGGCGGCCCAGGCCGCCATTGCCGAGACCTGGGTCAGGCTCGCAGGCAAAGAGCCGCTCCGGTGTGGTGCCGAAGGCGGTCAGCGCCTCGGTAAAGGGCTCCACCAGCCCCAGGTTATACAGGCTGTTTTTCAGGCTCTTGCCCATCAGGAATTCCATAGAAAGATAGTGGATGCGCTTTTTGCGTTCGGCGGTGGTCTTGGCGCGGTGGGCACGGCGTTTTTCCACCATCAGGTCGCGCAGCACCAGGGCCGCGGCCTTATACAGCTGGTCATCGCTGGCCAGCTGGGGCTTTACCTCCATCAGGTACTCCAGTTTATTTTCCATCGCCAGACGGATCTGTTCAGCAGTCATATCGGTATCTCTCCTTTGGTGTGAGAATAGAGTTTTCACCAAGCTTATTATACCTTTTTTTTCGGTTTTTTCAACCGCTCCATTGTAAAGTTTGTTATTTTTCCATCAATACAGTTTTTCTCTTTGCAGGCTCGGCTTTTTGCGCTATAATGGAGGCATAGAAATACCTTAGGAGGAGAGTTATGAGCCGCTACAAGATCAATATTATGGAGCACCAGTATACCATCAATACCGACCGTGATCCCGCCTGGGTAAAAATGCTGCAGGAGCGCCTCAACGGGCAGATCGATGAGATCCGGGAGGGCTGCCCCAATCTTTCCGCCTTTGATACCTTTGCCCTGCTGACCATGAACCTGATGGATCAGCTGGCCAAAAGCGAGGAGGCTGCCGCCAACCTGCGCCAGCAGCTGACCAACTATCTGCGGGAAAGCAGCGCCGTGCGTGCCCCCGGTGACGACTACCGCCGGGCCGGGCAGATGGACTTCCGGGACTATGACGAGAATGACGAGGAATTTTGAGCGAAATGGAAAAACACGCTGAAATACTGGCGCCTGCGGGCGGCGAGGCGCAGCTGCGCGCCGCCGTCCTGTGCGGCGCCGATGCCGTTTATTTGGGGCTGCGCGGCTTTAATGCGCGCGCGGGCGCCGAAAACTTTGACGAAAACACCCTGCCGCAGACGGTGGGCTGGTGCCATGCCCGCGGGGTGCGGGTCTATATCACGCTGAACACCCTGGTGACCGACCGGGAGCTGCCCCAGTGGCTCCATTCCCTGGATGCGGTAGCCGCAGCCGGGGTGGATGGCGTGCTGGTGCAGGATCTGGGCCTGGCTAAAATCATCCGGCAGCGGTACCCCACCCTGCCGCTACACGCCAGCACCCAAATGACCATCCACAACCTGGCGGGCGCCCGCCTGCTGGAGGAAATGGGCTTTGCCCAGGTGGTGCTGGCCCGGGAGCTTTCCAAGGAGGAGATCGCCGCCATCTGCGCCGGGACAAGCATGCGGTGCGAGGTCTTTGTGCACGGGGCGCTGTGCATGAGCGTTTCCGGGCAGTGTTACCTCAGCAGCGTGCTGGGGGAGCGCAGCGGCAACCGCGGGCGCTGCGCCCAGCCCTGCCGGCTGGACTTTAAGAGCCACGGCCGGGGCTATGCCCTTTCGCTGAAGGACCTGACCCTGACCGACCGCCTGCGGGAGCTGGAGGCGCTGGGGGTGGCCAGCTTTAAGATAGAGGGCCGTCTGAAGCGCCCCGAATATGTGGCCGCCGCCGTGACCGCCTGCCGCCAGTCCCTGGCCGGAGAAGTGCCCGACCTGGAAACGCTGCAGTCGGTATTCAGCCGCAGCGGCTTTACCGACGGCTACTACACCGCCCGACGGGACCTTACCATGTTCGGCACCCGCACCAGGGAGGATGCCGCCGCGGCCGCCGCGGTGCTGGGGAAGCTCTCCGCCCTGACCCGCAATGAAGTGGGCCGCCTGCCGGTGGATATGGTGCTGACGATGGTCCCCGGAGAGCCGGCGACCCTGGCCGTGACCGACGGCACCCACAGGGTGGAGGTCGCCGGCGAGGTACCGCAGACAGCCCTGACCCGCCCCACCGATGAGGAGCTGGCCCGCCGGGCCCTGGAAAAGTGCGGCGGTACGCCATTCTATCTGCAAAACCTGACCTGTCATATCGAGGAGGGGCTGATGCTGCCCCTTTCCGCCCTCAATCGCCTGCGCGCGGCCGCGCTGACTGCCCTGGCCGAGGCACGCAGCGTGACGGTGCCCTACCCGCAGGCCCCTGCCGCGGCCGGAGAGCCGGCCGGTAGGGCGCGCCCTGCGGGCGCGCCC
>ERZ809296.2579-NODE-2579-length-16987-cov-6.561540_pt1 | contig 16987 bp, 16 predicted proteins | sample MGYA00520511_ERZ809296 | MGnify/ENA primary metagenome ERZ809296 (study PRJEB31576, sample SAMEA3212662) | Homo sapiens | biome: human-gut; feature: human gut; material: fecal | place: Sweden | collected 2012 ... | reverse complement strand
GCGCCAGCACAACACTTAAAAGCTTTTTCATTTGGTATTGACCTCTCTTCTTTTTTATTTTTCTCACGGGCGGGGTTGTGTTTGCAGGGCAAACACAAAATATCCCCATGGGGATATGAGAACAGAGTAAGGTTACCACTTTTGGGCAGGGGATGTCAACCTAAATGAGAAATTTTGGGGAGGTGCACAAATTTTCCCACTAAATTTGTGCAGGGTTTTCCTCCAGCAGGACCTGCAGGGACTGCCGCAGGGAAAGGTAGCGCTGCTGCCAGTCCTCCCCGGTGGGGGCGGTGTAATTTACCCCAAACCAGCGGCAAACCCCACGGCACAGGGCTTCGGCGATTGCGCCCTGGTTTTCCACCAGCCACTGGGCATCGGCGCCATTATCGTGGAAGGCAAGCTCCGGATAGACCGAAAGCATGGGGGTGCTGTTGATCTCGTAGAAGGTGGTATTCTGGCGGACGCCGCGGGTGGTAGCCGCCGGGTAAATGGCCATGAGTTCCTCGTAGGTCATTTGGCAGGCGCGCCAGCTGATGCCGCCGGGCTGGCCATAGGCCAGAACCTCCGGGCCGCGGGCGGAGCCCTCCCTGGGGGTGGCGGAGCTGGCATTGGTGTGGATGGGGAGGTAGTAATCAGCCTGCCAGGAAATGGCATCCGCCACACGGGCACGCACGGTGGCCGCGGGCGGGGCCATTTTGACCGAAAAGCCGCAGCGGGTAAGGGCCGCGGCGGTTTTTTGCGCGATGGAGGTGGTGACATCGTGCTCGAAGAGGGTGGGATAGCCGAAGTAGGGGCCGTGGGGAGCGGGACGGCGCTCCGGGGAGAGGTAGATTTTTTTCATGGGGGGATCTCCTTTCGTGGGGTGTAAGATATTTTATGCCGGAGGGGCCGGGGGCGAAAGTCCCTCCACTAATACGGCAAAAACGGCCCTTCTTTGCAGGTGAAAGGTTAATAATTCACTTTTTTTCATAGAAAATTTACGAATGCGGGAAAATATGGGTGTGATTTGACTAAATGTTGGTTTTTATTTGCAGTAAAATGGCAGGAAAAAGGAGCCCCCGAAGGGGCTCCCGAAAGAGGGGAATGTGTTATTTTTTGCGGGTGAGGACGGCCATGCCGAGCGCGGAAACGGCCATGAGGGCCACGGCCGCGGCGACGACATCATTGGCGCCGGTGCTGGGGTTCTTCTGATCGTCGGTCTTGGGGGTGTCCTCGGTGGGGGTGATGATGACGATGGTGCCGCCGGTGGAACCGCCGGGAACAACATTATTCTCCACCGTGGTCTTGACGATTCCGCTCAAGGGGTGAATCTCACCGTCTTTCACGCCCTGGGTCGTGTCAACGGTCTTGGCAACGGTGTTGTCTTTGGTAATAGTAAGGTTCAAATTTTCATTAGTAAAGGCGCCATTGGAATCATCATAGATGAGGTAGCCGGTGCCATTGATGGTGTTGCCGGAAACAGTGATCTCGGGTTTCGCACAGTTCAGCAACTCCTCATGCAGGGTAATAGCATTGCCACCAGTAAGATTCATCGTGTTGTTTTCGACCTTGGTGGAAGCAAGCCGGGTCAACTGGATGCAGGAGCGGCCGGTATCCTTAACGCTGATATTGTTATTGCTGATGGTGGCGGCAGCGGTCTTTTGGTCAATATTGATGCCGCGGTCATAACCGGAGATTGTGTTGTTGCTGATGTTGATGGTCAGCGGTGCAGTTTCATTCCTCTGCAGATGGATGGCATAAGCATTTTGGGGGGCATTGGTGCCATCAAAGATGTTATTGGTAATAGTATAGCTGCCTCCGACATTGGAGCAATTATAAATCTTGATGCCTTTGAGCTTGCAGTTATTGACCTTAAAGTTAATGCCCTCGAAGTAGTCCTGTGTGGGACGCAGGCCATTGGGGGCGCTGCCCGTAATGGTCAAGTTTTCGAAAGAAATGGATGTTGTGGTCTTCTCGCTCCACCACTCATAGGGAAGGGTCATCTCGGAATTGACAGTCAGGGTATCGCTATCTCTTCCAGTCGCACCAACAAACTTGAAGTTGATGAGGTGGCGTTCGTTGGTCAAATAGTGGGAGGACTTTCTGCCCATAGTCAGCAAATTTTCGCAAGAAGATTCATCGTAAGTGACATTACCGGAAATGGTGTAGGTAAGTGTCGCTTTTCCATCGGTAACATCCGTAAACACCGCATCAAATGCTTCTGCATTTGCAGGAGTTTCCTGGCCAAGGCCAAGCGTTGCAATGGTGGGTTTGATAGCAGCGTATGCCTCTGCAAATGACGCAAACTGGCGGTTCTCAAAACCCTTGATGCCAGATACGGTAACATAGCCATCCGCAGCCATAGCGGTGACGGGAAGCATAACGGCCAGCATCAGTAGCGCCAGCACAACACTTAAAAGCTTTTTCATTTGGTATTGACCTCTCTTCTTTTTAATTTTTCCCGCAGGTGGGGTTGTGTTTGCTCCGCAAACACAAAAATATCCCCATGGGGATATGAATAGCAAGAATAAACTACCACTTTTGGGCAGGGGTGTCAACCTTTTTGAGAATTTTTGGTGACTCGCACAAAATGCGGGGGTGGTATTTGGCAAAAAATTCCCCGGCAGCAAGCTACCGGGGGATTCCGCGCTTATTTTACATTTTAGCCAGGGAAACAGCGATACGGGCCGCGCAGCGGGCATTATTGAGCGCCAGCTGGACATTGGAGGCGAAGGACTCGCCTCCGGTCAACTCCTTGATGTGGGCCAGCAGGAAGGGGGTGATCTCCTTGCCGTGGATGTGCTGGGCATCGGCCAGCTCCAGGGCCCTGGTGATGATGCCCTCCATGTAATCGAAATCCATGGCGTATTCATCCGGGATGGGATTGCCGATGAGGACGCCGCCGGGCATTTCCAGCTCCAGCTTGGTCTTGATGATGCGAGCGATCTCCTCCTCGCTCTGGGCGGCGTAATCCACACCGAAGCCGCTCTTTTTGCAGAAGAAGGCGGGGAAATCGCTGGTGCCATTGCCGATGACGGGGACACCCATAGTCTCGAGGTACTCCAGCGTGCGGCCGATATCGAGGATCTGCTTGGCGCCGGCGCAGATGACGGCGACGGGGGTGCGGGCCAGCTCCTGCAGGTCGGCAGAGACATCCATGGTGACCTCACCATGGCGATGAACGCCGCCGATGCCGCCGGTGGCGAATACATGGATGCCAGCCAGAGCCGCGCACATCATGGTGGAAGCAACGGTGGTAGCACCGGTCTTACCGGTGGCGAGGTAGGTGGCAAAGTCGCGGCGAGAGACCTTGCCGACATTTTCGCCGCGGCACATCAGCTCCAGTTCTTCCGGGGAGAGACCGACTTTGATCTTGCCGCCGATGAGCGCCATAGTGGCGGGGTGAGCGCCGCAAGCCCGGATCTCTTTTTCCACCTCTGCGGCAAAGGAGAGGTTTTCCGGATAGGGCATACCGTGGCTGAGGATGGTGCTTTCCAGGGCGACAACGGGCTCGCCGTTTTTGATGGCTTCCTGCAGCTCGGGGGTAATATCAAGGTATTTTTCGAGATTCATGTCAGATGTTCCTCCTGTAATTAAAGTATTCCGTAATACGGGTTTCAAAAGGTTCATCGACTGGGGCGGACGCTCCATCGTTGAAAGCTTATTATACCCATTCCCACGGCGGAATGCAAGGGGTTTTGATGTAAAATTTGTGTGATTTTTGCGGGAAAGAACGGGAGATGACGAGCGGGCGCAGCCCCTTTCGGCGGAGCCGAAAGCCACGCGCGGAGCGTGTGGAGCCCGCCGGAGGCGGGCGGGCTGCGCCCCGGGCCAGCGGCTGGCAGAAACCTGCGAAAATGCGATATTGACACCCGGCCCGGGGGATCCTATTATAATAAGGTATACCAAGTGACGGGAGAGTGGAGATCCTATGTTATCCTCTGCGGCCGGGCTGCTGACCGATCAATCCTTTTTGAGCGTATTTTGCGCCGCCATGCTGACCATCGGGATCGGCTGGGGGCTGCGGAAGAAAAATATCCTGAAGGCGGAAAGCCGACCGGTACTGAATGCCCTGCTGCTGAAGCTGACGGTGCCGTGCCTGGCCTTTGATGCCTTTATGACCGATTTTGCCCGCGGGGAGCTGCGGCGCAATGTGCAGATCCTGCTGATCTCCTTTGCGCTGTATCTTTCGATGATCGCGCTGTCGCAGCTTATTTTTATTAAATACGGCCGGCGGAAGGCCAACCTATATGGCATCTGCTTTGCCATAGGGCAGCAGACACTATACGCCATGCCTATTCTACGGGCTATTTACCGGGAAAATCCGTCGGAATCGATGCTTTCCGCCAGCATGGTGGCCATCGCTTTCCGGGTGATGCTATACCTCTACGCCTTTTATTCCATCAGCGGGGTGGCGGTGACCGGTGGCAGCCTGAAGCAAAATCTGAAAAAAGCGTTCCTGACGCCGGTGATGCTGGCTATGTTCGCGGGGTTCTTCATCTGGCTGACACAGGGACTGCTTCCCTGCCCCGGCGGCATACCGCTGCTGCGGCTGGACCTGCGATTCCCGGCACTGTACGCGGTGGTACCGCAGATGGCCACCCTGGTGAACCCCCTGGCGATGCTGCTGATCGGCTCGACACTGGGGGAATCCCAGCTAGGCGACGCGCTGCGGGACGGCAAGGCGTGGTTCATCGCCCTTCTGCGGATGTTTATCGCCCCGCTGTATACCCTGGCGGTGCTGTGCCTGCTCCAGCAGATCGGATGGACCCACTTTACCGAGGTGACGCTGATGACGGTGGTGATGTGCTTTGCGGCGCCGCTTTCTGCGGTGCTGTGCACCTTCTTCATCACCTACCAGGAGGAAGCGGATATGGCCGCACGGGTGTGTCTGCTTTCCACGCTGTTCTGTGTCCTATCCACGCCGCTCTTCTACTGCCTGGTGAAGGCCGCAGTAGCCAGCGGAGCGTTTCCTATATAATATAGGTAAGAAAACGCGCGAAAGCCCTCCAAACAGAGGGGGGCAACGGAAGGTTGCTAAAAATCCATGAGGGGTTGGTCGACAGCACCCCCATTCCATGATACTCTTGCGGTACAAAACATGAAAGGCGGATGCTGAAATGACACTGGGTGAACGGATCGCATATTACAGGGGAAAGCTGGGGCTTTCCCAGGGGGAGCTGGCGGAGCAGTTGGGCGTGAGCCGTCAAGCCGTAAGCAAATGGGAGACCGATGCCGGACTGCCGGATTTGGAGCGGCTGATCGCGCTTTCCCGGCTGTACCGTATCACACTGGATGAACTGGTAAAGGGAGAGTCCCCGGAGGAAACGGTCGAAGCCCCGGAGGAGATACCGGTGGATGCGGTCATTGCGAAGCCAGCAGCCCCCAGCGGGCAGAAAACGGTGGGATATATCCTGCTGGGAGTGGGGCTGCTGTGTGCGGTGCTGGCGCTGTTTTTGAACTGGGCGCTGCTGATCCCGGCGGGCTACCTGCTGATTTGCGCGGTGCTGTGCCTTACCCTGCGGCGGTATGCCGGGCGGATCATTATAGGCGGGACGCTGCTGGCAATCCTGCTGCCCGCGCAGCGCTGGTTTGGCGGTGTAAGCCTGGGGAGCGTGATCAACCCGATCGTCTACCAGTCGGAGTATTTCGGAATTGGGCTATTGATCTCCTGGGCATTGTGGGCGGTTCTTATCTTGTATGTGGTACTGGCCCTGCGGCACACCCGCTGGCAGAAATACACCCCGCTGGCACTGGGGTGGACAGTGGTATTGGAGTTGCATGGCTGGCTGGCCCCGCTGTGGCAGGTGCTGGGCGGTGCAGAAGCCGCCAGCTGGTACTATCCGGTGGTCTCCGGCCTTATCAATCTGCTGGCGGCAGCTGTGGTGCTGCTGACGGTCCGGGCCATTTACCGGGCCCGACGGGAGAAAAAGAGCGCATAAATACAAAAATTGAAAAGAGCCGTTCCCAAAAGGAGCGGCTCTTTGGCTTATTTTAGGGTGGAGCTGTTATTGAGGACGCCGGCACTATACAGGAACAGCACATCGCAGCCTGTAAAATCGACAAAGCCGCCCAGCCGGCTGGAGGCGAGATACCGGATATCCACCAGCGTAACGGAGGAATAGCCCTCCACCAGCAGCGGTGCGATGCTGCTGCCAAAGGAATCCCGGAAGATCACCAGCCGGCGGCCGGAGGTGTTCTGCGGATTTTCGATGCGCAGGAGCGACACGGAGCCGGAAAGGAACATCTCATACGGATCACGGCCCGCGGCCTTTTCCGCATCGTAGATACCGCCCTCGGTATCGGTTTCGTAATTATAGACCGCGGCGGTATCGATGGCGCCGCCGGTGAGATAGTTCATCTCCTCCGGGGCGATGGGCAGCGCGGCCTGGCCGTAGTAAACACCATAGAAGGGCTTTTCCAGCGTTTTTCTGGTGTAGCTGCCGGTAAGCTCCACGCCCATGCCACCCGCCAGCCGGGCAGCCACATCCAGGATCTTCTCCTGCCGCCAGTGGGCATCGGTGCGGTAGTAGTCCTCCAACTCCAGCAGATCGAAGATATCGATATACTGCATATAGCCGGTGCGGCTTTGCAGTTCCTCAGCAAACTGCTCGTAATCGATGGAGGGATAGCCATTGGGCGCGGCCATAAAGTAGTTTTTATCCGGGATGAGGGACAGATACACCCGACTGCCGGCGTCCTTCAGGTAAGCTTCGTAGAGATACCGGAAGCGCTCCGCCGCATGGTCAAGGGAAGCAGTATTCATGGGGTATTCCAGCTTGGCCAGGTGATCCCCCACCCGGTACAGGCCGTTATTATCCCGCTGGCGCAGCAGCCCTGTGGCGGTAAGTGCTTTGAGCGTGCGGAATTCATCCCGCAGCGGGAACTGATCGGTGGCGTAGTCCTCAAAGCGATCGGCAAAGGTGCCGGAAAGCAGCGACTGGCCGGTGAGGGCAGGCAGCTGCGCCAGGGAGCGGCGCTCCGCATCGGAGGCGGCATCGGCGGGCTTAAAAACAGTCCAAAGGGTGAACGCCGCCAAAAATACCCCCAACACCGCAATGGTGAGAATGGTACGGGTCTTATTGTTTTCCACAGCGGCACCTCCTTAAAAGCGGAAATAGAGGAACGGATTGAATGAGCCATCCACCAGGTAAGCAGTGACGACCGCCAACAGGGCCATCAGGGCCACAGGGGCCGCGACCGCCAGCACCCGGCCGGTTTTGGGGCCTTCGGAAAGGCGATTCATCCAGCGGGTGGGATAGGGCGTAGCGCCGATGACGGCGATGATGAAGGTGACGGCATAGCTGCCGAGGTAGTAAAGCGCTTCGCCGGTGGCAAGCGGCACCCCGCCCGCCCCAAACATACGGCCCAGGTGGGCGGCGGCTTCCGAAAGGCCGGCGCTATCGAAGATGACAAAGCTGACCGCGACCAGCAGCAGGGTATAAAGATGGCTGAGGACGGGGAGCCTTTGCAGGGGCTTTAAGAGGAAACCTTTTTCCAGGATGAGGAACACAGCGAAGAACAGGCCCCACAGGACAAAGTTCCAATCGGCGCCATGCCAAAGACCGGTCAGCATCCATACCACGAGGATATTGAGGTAGCGGCGGGCCGGGGCCACCCGGTTGCCGCCCATGGGGATATAGACATAATCCCGGAACCAGGAGCCAAGGCTCATGTGCCAGCGCCGCCAAAATTCGGTGACGCTGCGGGAGATATAGGGATAATTGAAGTTTTCGGCAAAGGTGAAGCCGAAAATTTTCCCCAGGCCGATGGCCATATCGCTGTAACCGGAAAAATCGAAATAGATGTGCAGCATATAGGCCGCAGCGTACATCCAGCTGTACAGCACCGAGGGCTGGGTGGTAGCCTTATACACCGTGATAAGCTGATAAAGCACATTGGCGATGAGGACCTTTTTACCCAGGCCCAGCACAAAGCGCTGCGCGCCTGCGGCGACCATGGCCGGGGTGGAGCGGCGTTCCTTAAGCTGGGGTTCGATATCGGCATAGCGGACGATGGGCCCCGCGATGAGCTGCGGGAACATGGCGATATAGGTGCCGAGGTCGATGAGATTGCGCTGGGCGGCCACGGTGCCCCGGTGGACATCCACCACATAACTGAGGATCTGGAAGGTGTAGAAGCTGATGCCAATGGGCAGCGCCACCCGCAGAAGCGGCACCGAAAGGCCGGTCACGGCATTGAAGCTGCGGATGAAGAAATCGGCGTACTTGCAGTAGCCCAAAAGCAGCAGGCTGAAAAGGACCGAGGCGGTCAAAAAGAGCTTTGACCGCCGGGGATTGCTGATACGATATTTTTCTACCAGCCGCCCAAAGAAATAGCCCTGCAGAATGGATACGACCATGAATAGGACATATTTCGGCTCGCCCCACGCATAGAACACAAGGGAAAAGAGGAGCAGAACGGCATTTTTTGCCCGGTGCGGCGCCAAAAAATAGCACAGCAGCGTGAGCGGCAGAAAGTAGTAGAGAAACGGGATGCTTGAAAACAGCATAAGCTGATCCCCCCGAAACGATTACTGGATGGCTTCGTCAAAATCGATGACGGCGGCGGGATAGGAAGCGGTGAGGGTATCACGGAAGCTGTTGATGAGCTCCTCATCACCGTACATGGCAACAACCACCTCATTTATGGTGATGACAACCAGCTTATCGGGGAAGCCGCACATCCACTGGCGGGACTGGATGCTGTCACGCAGGGACTGGGCCAGCGTCTTGGCATCGGCGGCATTTTTTACATGGTAGGCGCCGCAGGTGAAGGTGTTCATATTCATCATGTGGGTGAGAGAGGCGGCGCTGTCAATGAGGTCGACGCTGCCGGCTGGGAAAGACAGCATATAATCCAGATTATCGGTATCGGAAATATCGAATTTGCCGGGCTTGTCATCCACGGGGCTGCCGTTATCGCCGCCGGAGGCCGGGAATTTATCCTCCTCGGGCAGGCTGCTCCAGGTCTTGCTGAGAACCTCCAGCGGATCGGTGACGGCCGCGTCATTGCCACCGTTATTGCCGGAATTGTTGCCGCAAGCGGCGAAGGCCAGCACCATTGCGGCTGCCAGCAGAATGGAAATGATCTTTTTCATGCTACAAATTCTCCTTCTTTTATAAAGCTTTTTGTATCATCCAGACGCCCTGCTCATTTTGAGAAAGGGTCATTGTCTGCGCATTAAGGGTAAGGCGGTAGGTTTCCCCCGCCGTGGGCTGCGGGATGGCCCAAAGAACGGCACAGGCCCCGCGGCCCTGTTGGGTGCCGCTCCAGGCGGAAACGGCATCTCCCTGGGTGATCCGCAATTCGCCATCGTCTGTGGAAAGCTGCCATTCCCCATGGCCGGAAAGGGTCAGGGGGACTTCCAGGCTGCCAAGGGTATAGAGCGCGGGCTCCGCGGCGGTGCGTGGGACGGCTTCCATTATGGCCGGTACCGGCTGGCTGCCGATGATGGTCTCCCCCACCGAAAGGCGAAGCGTGCCGGACTGCTGCCACAGCACCGAGATGCCAAATACCAGCAGCAGGGCTGCCGCTATGGCGCCCCAGCGGCCAAAGGCCGGACGGCGAGGAACGGGCGGTACCGTTATAGCATCCTGCAGCAGGTCATCATCAATGGCGGTGACGGAGGACGCCAGTGCTTCATGCTTCATTTGGTCCATCCCTCGCTTTCAAGATATTTTGCCAGACGGGTGCGGGTACGCAGCAGCATGGATTTGACACGGCTTTCGGAAAATCCAAAGTGGTCGGCGACCTGCGCGACTGGGCAGCACATGAAATATCGCTGCAGGAACACCCGGCGGGCCTCCTCGCTTTCGGTGCGCAAAAATTCGCTGAGAAGGTGGGAAAACGCAGCGGCTTCGGCCTCATCTTGCGGCTCGCTGCCGGATGGCAGGCATTCCGCCAGTTCCTCCAGCGAAAGGGCCGCTTCTCCCCCGCCCCGTTTTTCGGCCGCGCGGGCTTTATAGCGGTTCAGGGCCAGGTTGCGGGCAACGCGCCCGAGAAACGCCGCGAAAAACTGCGGGCGCTGCGGCGGGATGGCATTCCAGACACGCAGGTAGGTGTCATTGACATTTTCCTCGCTGTCTTCCCGGTTCATCAGAATATTCATGGAGAGCCGCATACAGTATGCCCCGTATTTACGGGAAGTTTCATCGATGGCCTGCGGGCTGCGCTGCCAGTAAAGCTCGATGATCTTTTCGTCCTCCATCGGGCACTCCTTTCCCGCTCCCGGATCGGTGCCCTCACCCATATAGACAACAAGTGAGAAGGTTTGGTTGCGCCGGAGAGCAAATTTTTTTGAAAAATCTGAAATTGATCTTTGGGTGAGAATACCCGCAGGAGTCATGGGGCTGCTGCGGGTTTCTTTATGGGGTATATTGTGCCCGGTTTTACGGGAGAAGTTCCAGGCTGCCGCCATCTTCTACGGTGTGGCCTTCCAGCAGCAGGAGCTTCTCCGCCAGCAGGCGGGAGAAACCACCAATGATTGCAGCCGTGGCGATGATGTCCTCCACCCGATCGGTATCCAGCATGGACGGCTCCTCGTCCTCATGCTTGAGAATGGTAGCGCAGGCGGCGCGCACCTCCCGGGTGAAATAAACGGCGGCCAGGCTGTGACGCCCGATGTACTCGGTGTAGATGGGACGCAGTTCCTCCTCGGTGAGCTCCGACGGGATGAGCCGCTGCACCAGTGAGATACCGAGCCCCTGCTTGAGGGTGCAAATCATAATGAGGTAGGCCAGGTGCAGTCGGTAATAGCGCTTTTTGACGGGGCCGGGCATGGCGCGCGTGCGCACATAGTTATTGATGGCAGCGGCAGTGACAGCCTCCTCCTCCTTGAGCTCAGGGGGAAGATAATCAAGATAGCCGCGCAGCAGGGTAACGACCTGCTCCATATACAGTCCGATATCCGGGATCTCCTCCCAAGCGGGAAGATGATAGCGGTTGAGGTAGCGGTCCCAGCGACGCAGCTTGCCCGCTACCAGATCTTTATCAAAGTTCACGGCAGCACACCTCTCTTTGGGCGATATTATACCACATAGGAAAGGTGCCCGCAAGAATTTGTGATGAATATTACAGCTTGACATGATTATAAAAATGTTGTAATCTAATGAAGCATATTAGATGAAAGAGGGTTTTACATCTTGTACGAAATCTTTACCGATACTGCCGCCAATTTAGATTGCTCCCTGCTGGAGGAACTGGGGGTGGGATTGATCCCCTTTTCCTTCTATTATAATGGGGAGGAGCACCGGGTGACCAGCCTGGAGCAATTTGATGGGCACGCCTACTATGATATGATTCGGGCCGGAACCGATGTGACCACCTCGCTGGTGGAGCCGCAGCGGTATATTGACGGTTTTATCCCGCTGCTGCGGGAGGGCCGGGATATCCTGTTTGTGGGGATGTCCAGCGGCATCAGCGGCAGCTATGCTTCCGCCGAGGTGGCCGCCGCCACACTGCGGGAGGAATTCCCGGAACGGAAAATACGGCTGGTGGATACGCTTTCGGCTTCGCTGGGAGAGGGGCTGCAGGTGCTGAAGGCGGTGGAATACCGTGCCGAAGGGGTGGATATCGATACCGCCGCCGACCGGCTGCTGGAAGGCCGCCATAATATGTGCCAGGTCTTTACCGTGGATAACCTGAAATACCTGAAAAAAGGCGGGCGCATCAGCAACCTGAAGGCTGCCGTGGGCACCGTTTTGCAGATAAAGCCGCTGCTGAAGGGGGACCCGGAAGGGAAAATTGTATGCTTTGCGCAGGTGCGGGGTCGGAAGAAATCCATTGAACTGATGGCAGAGCAATATGACCGCTATGTGGAACACGCCGAATGCGAAACCATCGGCATTGCACACGGCGACTGCCCCGAGGACGCGGAAGCGCTGATTGCACTGCTGAACCGCAACCACCCGCCGAGGAACATCATTAATGCCTGCTACGAGCCGATGACCGGCGCCCATGTAGGGCCCGGCGCTTTGGCGCTGTTCTTCTACGGAAAAAAGGAATTCCGGCAGGCGACGAAATAAGATATTCGGAGGAAAAGCATATAATTCTGAATTACCGAATAATATTTTGCTAATGCCGAATGATAATCATTGCCCCCGCCACGCGCGGGGGCTATAATTATCAGTACCATTATTCTGTAATGAGATGATCGCATCTTATTAAATTATGAAATTATAATTTTTCATTGCAAAATTAGTTCGGATATTTTATAGCTAAGGTAAAAGATAGCCCGCAAGGAGAGCAACTATATGACCACCCCCGCCAAACAACTGAAAAAGGATCGTTCCACAGGCGGCGCTGCCCGGCTGTGGGCCCTGGCCGCCCTGCTGCTGGCGGTCTTTTGGGGGTCCTTCTTTTTGGGACGGTATGGGGTATCCCTTACACTGGGGCAGTTCCTGGGGCTGATGGCCGAGGGACTGCAGCGGGTGCTGACCGCCCTGGTAAACTGGGCAGGTAAGCCGTTTGGCTTTGCTACCGAGCGGCTGTTTGCCGTGCCTGTGACCTGGCCCCCCGTAATGGAGACCATCGTGCTGAATATCCGGATGCCCCGCATTATTATGGCCTGTCTGGTGGGCTGCTGCCTGGCTTCCGCCGGTGCATGCTACCAGGGCGTTTTCCAGAACCCGATGGCGGCCCCCGATCTGCTGGGTGCTTCCACCGGTGCCTGCTTTGGCGCGGCACTGGCCATTCTGCATGGGCGTTCCTCCGCTATGATCACCCTGTACGCTTTCTTTTTCAGCCTGCTTACGGTGCTGCTGGTCTTTGTGATCGGTCAGCGTGCCCCGGGGCAGAAAACTGTTAACTTGATTTTGGCCGGTATTATGGTCAGCTCGCTCTTTTCGGCAGGGACTTCCTACATCAAGCTGGTGGCGGACCCCGGCAGTAAGCTTCCGGAAATCACCTACTGGCTGATGGGCAGTCTTTCCGGCACCCGCGGGGTGGATATCCGCTTTGCAATCCTGCCGATGGCGCTGGGGCTTATCCCGTTGCTGCTGATCCGTTGGCGGCTGAACCTGCTGACCCTGGGCGAGGAAGAAGCCCGCGCGTTGGGGATCAATACCGCCCTGCTGCGGCTGATTGTAGTGGTATGCGCCACGCTGGTCACCGCCGCTTCGGTTTCGGTCAGCGGTCTGATCGGCTGGGTGGGTTTGGTCATCCCCCACCTGTGCCGCCGGTATATCGGCAATGACTACCGCAAGCTGCTCCCGGCTTCGATGCTGTTCGGGGCCACTTTCCTGCTGCTGGTGGATAACATCAGCCGGAACCTGCTGGCGGTGGAAATCCCCATCGGTATTCTGACCGCCTTTATCGGTGCGCCGTTCTTTATCTACCTGATGCACCAGAAAGGAGGCGGCGTATGAGCTACCCTGCCATAGAAGCCAAGGGCGTGCACTTCTCCTACGGAAAAAATGAAATTCTGCATGGGGTGGATTTTGCTGCCCAAAAAGGGCAGCTGGTCGCGGTGCTGGGACCCAACGGCGCCGGAAAAAGTACGCTGTTCCGCTGCCTGTTGGGGCTGTACCACAGCTACCAGGGCAGCATCACCATAGAGGGCCGAGAGGTAAAAAACATGCAGCCGCGGGAGATCGCGGCCAAGGTGGCCTATATCCCGCAGACCCATACCCCTACCTTCCACTATACTGTGCTGGAGATGGTACTAATGGGCACCACACACCGGGTACGGGGCCTGCAAAGCCCCGGCGCCAAGGAAGTGGCCATAGCACGAGAAGCCCTGGCGCAGGTTGGGATTGCGAACATGGAGAACCGCAGCTACGGCAGACTTTCCGGCGGCGAGCAGCAGCTGGTGCTGATTGCCCGGGCACTAGCCCAACAGACCGAGCTGCTCATCATGGACGAGCCGACCAGCAGCCTGGACTACGGCAACCAGCTGCGGGTGATGCAGCGGGTAAGGGCGTTGGCCCGGCAGGGGTATACCATCCTGCTTTCCAGCCACAATCCGCAGCAGGCACTGCTTTTTTCGGACCGCATCCTGGCGCTGCACGATGGCGTGATTTGCGCTGACGGTACTCCGGAGAAGGTGATAACCCCTGAACTGCTGGAGACGCTTTATAGCATCAAGACCCGCCTGGCGGAAGCGGAAGAAGGACGGTTGATCGTTCCGCTGCTGAAGGAGGATGACTGATGTTTATTTGGAATGAAGATATGATCCGCTTTTTGCGGGATGCCAGCGAACACAGCGACTACCACCATTTGCTGGCGGAATACCTTGCCAAGCGATTGCCCGAAAATGCCCATGTGTGTGATGCGGGCTGTGGGTTGGGGTACCTCAGCCTGCAGCTGGCCCCCTACTGCCGACAAGTAACGGCGGTAGATGTAAGCCCGGAGGCACTGGCGGTTCTGGCCGCAAATTGCGATAAAGAAAAAATCAAGAATGTAGATATCCGCTGCGGTGAGATAGCGGTGCTGCCGCCCGATGAGCCCTATGATGCCATGGTATTCTGCTTCTTTGGCACTGGGAACGAAGCGCTGCGCATCGCTAAGGAGCAGTGCTGTGGACCCGTTATCATCATCAAAAAGGGCTGGAGCGAGCATCGCTTCTCGCTGGGCAAGCGGAAAATGGGCCGCGAAAGCTACACCGATACCATGGCTCTGCTGGAGGGGTACGGCATCCCCCATACCGGTGAAACACTGACACTGGAAATGGGACAGCCTTTCCGGAGCCTGGACGACGCCTGTCGTTTTTTTGAGATCTACGAGCGGAGCGGCGCTGCCGTGACCGAAGAAGCCGTGCGCGCGCGGCTGACCGCCACCGGGGATACTGAATTCCCATGGTACCTGCCGCAGCCTAAGGTAATGGGCATTATCCAATTCGACAGCAGGGATATCCCTGAGTTATAAAATCCTAAAAGAACAAACAGAAGGAGAAAAGATATGAAAAAAATGCTTAGCGTTCTGCTGGCAGTCATGATGATCGCCACCCTGGCGCTGACCGGCTGCGGACAGAACAATGATCCCGCCCCGACCCCCGATCCCGAGCCCACTACCCGCACTTTCACTGACTCTCTGGGCCGCGAAGTGACCCTGCCCGCCAATCTTAGTAAGATCGCCATTTCCGGCCCTTTGGCCCAGATCGTGGTATTCGCCATCGCTCCCGAAATGATGGTCGGTATCGCCAACGGCTGGGCGGATGAGGCCAAGGGGCTGATCCCCGATGAGTACTACAATCTGCCTCTGCTGGGCCAGCTGTACGGCGGCAAGGGAGAGCTGAACCTGGAAACCCTGCTGCAATCCGGTGCCGAGGTGGTTATTGATGTAGGCGAGCAGAAGGACGGCATGGCCGATGACCTGAACGCTCTGCAGGAGCAGACCGGGATTCCTTTCGTTCACATTGACTGCTACACCGACAGCATGGGGGATACCTACCGCACCCTGGGCACCCTGCTGGGCAAGGAGACCGAGGGCAACACCCTGGGTGAGTACTGCGACAAGATTTATAACCGCACCAATGAGATCGCCGCGAGCGTAAAGAAGGTAAACCTGCTGTACTGCCTGGGTGATAAGGGCGAAAATGTCATCGCCAAGGGCAGCTACCATGCCGAGATCATTGACCTGCTGTCCAACAACCTGGCAGTTGTAGAGTCTCCCTCCTCCAAGGGCACCGGCAACGAGGTTGATATTGAGCAGATCCTGAAGTGGAATCCTGATGTGATTCTGTTTGCCCCCGGCAGCGTATACGCTACCGTTGGTGAGGACAGCGCCTGGCAGGGCGTTAATGCCATCAAGAACGGCACCTACTACGAAGTGCCCATCGGTCCCTACAACTGGATGGGCTTTCCTCCCTCTGTTCAGCGTATGCTGGGCATGATGTGGATGGCGAAGCTGCTGTATCCTGAGGCCGCTGACTATGATCTGTATACCGAGGTGGCGGAGTACTTCCGGCTGTTCTACCACACCACCTTGAGCGAAGATGCCTACAATGCTCTGGCAGCCAACTCCATTGGCACCATAGAGGGAAAGACTGCCGCGTAAACAAAACTTTGATAGAAGCATCCGGCCATTTTACGATGGCCGGATGCTTCTATGCTTCGATGCTGCATTATCAAATATTTTTTGCCCATTTCCGTGCAAACCGACTTGTAACCTATGCGAAAAAGCAGTATAATATAAGCTAAGCATTATTCTCTTATAAGATAAACGGGAGGGCGAACACACACATGCTGGAAGCAGGCGGACGGGTACAATCAATTGAAAAAGCGGTCAGAATCCTAGAGATCCTGGCGGAGGCTGGCACGCCCATGCCGCTGCGGGAGATTGCGCGGCGCACGGAGCTGCCCAAAAGCACCCTGCACGGCATTATCTCCACCCTGCGGGAAACCGGGTTGGTAGAACAATCCGCTGAGGATGGCTGCTACGGGCTGGGGCTACACCTGTTTGAACTGGGGTGTGCGGCCAGCGGCAGCCGGAACATTACCGCCATCAGTCGGCCCTTCCTGCAAAGCCTGGCCAATCGGGCAGGCGAGACCGCATTCTTGGCGGCACTGGATGGCACCGATGCCCTGCTGCTGGAGGTCACCGAAGCCCCCAACCCGCTGCGTGTCGCATTAGCGCCCGGCACCCGTATGCCGCTGCATTGCACCGCCCAGGGCAAGGTGTTCCTGGCGTGGAATGAGAATGCTATGCGGCAGGTGTGCCGCGGCGAGCCGGTCGCCTACACCCCCCATACCCACACCACCCCGGAGCAAATCCAGGCTGATGTGGCTACTACGCGGGAACGCGGTTATGCCATTGAAGATGGCGAGCACCGGATTGGCCTGCGCGCCATTGCAGCGCCTATAGCCGATGCCGAAGGGCGAGTACGGTATACCATTGGCGTGGTGGGCATGTTCCGCCGGGTCCATTCGGAGGAATTTTCAACTGCCGCACATCTGACGGTAGAAGCCGCCAGGGCCATTGCGGCATCGCTGCAAAGACAGCCTTAGCTGCATAAAAACAGAGCCGCCCCGACAGGGGAGGCTTTTTCATAGGGAAAGTTTGTGCGAAG
>ERZ809296.2573-NODE-2573-length-17004-cov-7.381438_pt1 | contig 17004 bp, 14 predicted proteins | sample MGYA00520511_ERZ809296 | MGnify/ENA primary metagenome ERZ809296 (study PRJEB31576, sample SAMEA3212662) | Homo sapiens | biome: human-gut; feature: human gut; material: fecal | place: Sweden | collected 2012 ... | reverse complement strand
CAGCAGCAGGGCCAGGCCGCAGTACCAGGAGTGGGTGGGCAGGCAGTTGTAGGTGTACTCAAAGTTCCACAGGTCATAGGCCAGGATGTAGCACCAAGTCATATCAGGCCACAGCATGTCTTTCTTGTCTTTGGAAGAGTAGATGCCCCACCAGGCGGTCATGCAGAAAATGTTAATGATACCGGCAATGCCGTTCACCCAGTTCCACCAGCCGCCATACAGCCACACATTCTCGGAAGAGAGCCACCAGCGGTCGCCGAATTCCATCATGGCCTTGGCGCCGCGGATGCCGGATTCAAAGTCACTGGCCACAGCGATAAGAATATTGATGGCAACAATGGCAAAGGGGAATACCTTGAACCAGTCGGTCTTGCCGATGCTCCACTTATATTTCAGCATCATAAAGCCGATGCAGCCCGCGGTGGCGGCATACAGCTTGGCATAGTGGAACCAGCTGTTCATGTTGGTGTAGGTCTGGTTGTTCAGTGCCCACTCGGCGCCATTGGCTGCGCCGATATAGATGGCGATGAAATACACTGTCAGCACAGCAGGCAGCGCCAGGAAGCAGATGATACCACCGGTCTTGGTGCGGCGGGCAAATTCATTGGCCAGCACCAGGCCGGTGAACACCAGCACGAAACCCAGCAGCTGATAGCCGGCAGTCTCGCCGTAGAGTTGGAATAACATGTTACATTCCTCCTGTTGATTTTTTGGAAACCCTCATAGTAACCTCACGGGCCGCAAAGCCTGGCCTATCTGGCCATACCAGATGGAACAGACTTTATTACCCGCCCCGAATATATCACGATAATTCATAAATGTCAATCATTTAACAAGAGAATTTCGTATAAAATGGTTGAAAAATTCAGAAAATTATCCTAAAATAGAGAAAAACGCCTTTGTGGTATGTGGCCATACCACAGCGCTGCTTAAAAAGGGGAACCTGTCATGGAATTTGAAAAACTCATATCTCCCTCCCTCAAGGAGCTCTTTATCAGTAATATCGAAGCCAAGATTCTTTCCGGTGAACTACCGGTGGGACAGCAGCTCCCCCCGGAGCGCCAGCTGGCTCAGTCGATGGGGGTCAGCCGTGCGGTGGTCAATAGCGGCATCGTGGAGCTGGAAAACCGCGGCTTTTTGGATGTCCGTCCCCGGGTGGGCACCTTTGTCGCCGATTACCGCCGGGCCGGCACGATGGAAACTCTCAAATCCATTATGACCTATAACCGCGGCCGGCTGCGTAACGAAGAGATCCGCTCCATCCTGGAGGTGCGGGATGCCCTAGATAAGCTGGCCGTCGCTGATATCATCCCTCATGTCACCGAATTGGATAACACGCTGCTGCTGGAAAAAGTGGAAGCCATTCGTCAGGCAAGGGATAACCGTCAGGCGGCGGAGGCTGCATTTGCCTTCCAGCACGAGCTTGCCATGCTCAGCGGCAATACCCTGCTGCCGCTCATCTTCCGATCGTTCTATTCCTCGGTGCTGGTCCTGTGGGAGCGCTTCTGCGCCTTACATGGTATCGATACTCTGTATCAGACCAGCTGCCGCCTGTGCGGCCATATTCGAGATAAGGATATCCCCGGCGCCGTCGCCTGGATTGACTACTGTACCCGGGAGACCGTTTCCGGCAGCCGCCGCATCTACTACTAAACACACATACAAGCGGCACAGCCCGCCCCCAAAAGGAGCCATGGCTATGCCGCTTTTCTCATTCTCCCGTTTCTTCGGGGATGTCATTTTCTATCGTTCGGATCAGTTTGGCCGGCACCCCGCCCACAAGGCTGTTATCCGGCACATCCTTTGTCACCACCGCGCCTGCGGCTACTATCACATTGTTCCCTATGGTCACGCCGGGCAGGATGGTCACATTCCCGCCGATCCACACATCATTGCCGATAGTCACCGGTTTGGCTACGCTCAGGTGTTTCCGCCGTCCCATAGGGGAGATGGGATGGTTGACGGTGGCGATCAGGGTGTGCGGACCAATCATAACATAGTCCCCGATACGCACCGGCGCACGGTCCAGTATGGAAACATTATAGTTGGCCAAAAAGTTCTTTCCAATAAAAATGCTTTTTCCGTCATCGCAGCTGAAATAGGGCATCACGGCGGCGTTTTCTCCCACGCTGCCAAAAAGCTCCCGCATCACAGCCGCCCGCTCCTCTTTGGCCTCCTTGGGCAGCGCGTTCAGCCGGCGGCACAGCGTCATTGCCCGCAGCTTCAGGGCGTCTATTTCCGGTGCCCACATGTCATATTCCAGGCCGGCGTGCAGCTTTTCCAGTTCCGTCATTTCGTTTCCTCCTTCTCCTTCAGGCTCGCCGCCAATAGGCAAAACCGCCGCCCCGTTTAGGGACGGCGGCTCTCTTTTCAGAATACGCCCGGGCCTGTGCGGGCATGGCCTGGCACAGCTTTGCCCTTATCTTAGCCCAGCTTCTCCAGCGCGGTACGGATGCGGGCGAGGGTCTCCTCACGGCCCAGCACCACCGCCAGCTCTATGCCGCCGCCGGGGGTAAACTGCTTGCCGGAAACGGCCACACGCAGCGGGTACAAAAGCCAGCCGTTCTTTACCCCCAGCTTTTCGATCTCCGCAAAGAGGGCGGCATGGATGGCCTCCTGGTTCCACTCCGGCAGGTTTTCCAGAATAGGCAGAACGGCGGTCAGCGCCTCCTTGGCGGTTTCGGGGGTGGTCTTCATCTTTTTGCTGGTGAACAGCTCGATGTCATAGTCAGGCAGCGCATCGATGAAATCCACCTGCTCCGGGATGTCGCCCAGCGACTCACAGCGGGTCTGCAGCACGGTGCAAAGCTCCCGCAGGTCGGCGGTCTCGCTCTTTACCGTCCGGCGGATCCAGGGCAGCGCCTTTTCGTAGAATTCCTCGGGGGAAAGCGCCCGGATGTACTCACCGTTGATGTAGCGCAGCTTCTGCATATCAAAGATGGCAGGGCTCTTGGTGATGCCGGAAATATCAAAGACCTTTACCAGCTCCTCCAGCGAGAAGATCTCCCGATCCCCCTTGGGGCTCCAGCCCAGCAGGGCGATGTAGTTGAGAATGGCAGGGGTCAAAAAGCCCATCTGCACCAGATCCTCATAGGAGGCGTCGCCGTGGCGCTTGGAGAGCTTGTGGGTGGCATCCCGCATGACGGGTGCGCAGTGGATATACTTGGGGATCTCCCAGCCGAAGGCCTCATACAGCAGGTTGTACTTGGGGGTGGAGGAAAGATATTCGTTGCCGCGGATGACGTGGGTGATGCCCATGGTGTGGTCGTCCACCACGTTGGCAAAGTTGTAGGTGGGCATCCCGTCCCCCTTGATGAGGATCTGATCATCCAGCGTGCTGCAATCGACGGTTACATCGCCGTACACCTCATCGTGGAAGGTCACGGTTCCCTCGGTAGGCACCTTTTGCCGGATGACATAGGGAACCCCCGCCGCCAGCTTTTCGGCTACCTCCTCCTTGGAAAGGTTGCGGCAGTGGCCGTCATAGCGGGGCGCAATGCCGGAGGCCTCCTGCACCTTGCGCACCTCCTCCAGCCGCTCCTTATCGCAGAAGCAGTAGTAGGCGTGGCCGCTTTCCACCAGCTTTTCGGCGTATGCCTTAAACATATCCATCCGCTGGCTCTGGATATAGGGGCCCACGGGCCCGCCGATATCCGGTCCCTCGTCCCACAGCAAGCCGGTCTCCTTCAGGGTCTTGTAGATGATCTCCACAGCCCCCTCTACCTGACGCTCCTGGTCGGTGTCCTCTATCCGCAGCAAAAAGCGTCCGTTGTTGCTCTTTGCTACTAGATAGGCAAACAGCGCCGTCCGCAGGTTGCCCACATGCATATAGCCTGTGGGGCTGGGGGCAAAACGGGTCCGTACATGGTCAAATTGGAACATAATACATCTTCCTTTATCTTCAGTAGTATCTCATAGGAGTTTACCCTATATTTTTACCCATATATACTACCGCCAACAGCCCCTCACTGTCAAGGAAAAACTGTGCTGTTCGCCCCAATGGGGGAGAGACGCCGCAGGGGAATGGCAGGCGCCGCTGCCGCGGGGCCGTCCTCGGCCAACCGGCGGCCCGCGCCCCAGCCCCCGCGACCCGTTTTCCCGCCGGTAAATTGCAAAAAGGGCGGTCCCGCCTTGCGGCGGGACCGCCCTTTTTCTGTTACCACTTATTATATACCTTTTCCGCAAAGCCCAGCAGGTTCTCTATCTTCAGCACCGTACCGTCATCCAGCATCGCCGTGCCGTTAAAGTAGCCGAACACCTGATGCTGGTCGCTGCAAATAATACCTACATTGGTGCAGCTCGCACGGTCCAGCACCGGGGTAAAGTCCATCTCAAACCGCCCATCGCTGCTGGTGAATTTCCACGGGCTCATAAAGTCGTCCTTGCCGTCCTTCTGCGGGATCAGGAAGGTCAGCTGCTCCAGCTTGTGCGCCGTGCCATCGTAGAACAGCATATTCTCGCTGGCGGCACTGGTATCGCCAAAGCCATACCCGATATTAAAGCCAAAGGGTCTGCCCTCCACTGTGCCGTTGCCGCTGCCCCAGTACCAGGTGTTTTTGTAGGTCCACACGCCCCGCCCCCAGTCCAGCGTGGCATAGCTTTCCTCGGGGTCAAATTCGATCACCTGCCCGTCAAATTCCACCCGGCCGGCGGCTCTCATGCAGTTGATCTTCTGGTTGTAGTAAAAGGCCTTCTTATCCTCCGCAAAGGGGGTGACAATCACCATGGAATCCTCCGGCTCTTCCGTCAGGGTAAATTCCGCCGCGATCGGCTTTTTATTCATAAAATTCTGCACCCAGGCCGTCAGCTTCCGGGTACCGTCCGGCAGCACCTTAAAGCAGAAATCAGCGTTTTTGCGCTTCACCGCCACATCTCCCTCGGCGCTGCTGGCAGGGAAACCGGTCTTTCCGCCAGGGAAAGGATAGATGATATTGCAGGTGTGTTCCCACGGTCGACTAAAATCCAGCAGCGAGAAGCCCAGCAGTCCCATGTAGCTGTTGTCGTCTATGGTCAGCGCCACACCCCACCTTCCATTCATGATCAGGTAGTAGTCCCATTCCTTGATGCGGTGGGCCGCCGCCTTGATCGCCCGGCGGTCGTATGCCTTGATGAGACGGCGGGCATAGCCCGCTTCGCACAGCTCGCCCCGTTCGTTCAGCAGCGGGCCGGCGTTGGTCAGTTCTTTCTGCATGGGGTGCCTCCTTCGTTCTGTCATCAGTTTTAGCGGAGAACCGGTTTTTCGCGGGGGTGCCTTTTCGCAGAACCTCTGCAGGGAGCCGGCTCAGGCCGCAGGCCAAACCGTCCTGCGGACGGTTTCAGCGGGCTTCGCCCGCTGGCCCGCCGGAACGGCGGGCGGCCTGCGGCCCCACCCGCCCCCTGCATCAGCTCCAGTCAGATCTTACGCCTTGGCGGCAGCCTCGTTCAGGGCCTCCATCAGCCGGGGCACATCAATGCCATGGGCCAGGGCGCCCTGCTCAATGTTCTCAAAGTGGGCGGCGGCGCAGCCGATGCACCCCATGCCGAAGCGCTGCAGTACCTCTACAGTAGCAGGATATTTCTGTACGATCTCCATGATGCCCATATCTTTTGTAATCAGCATAATTTATTATCTCCTTGCAGTTAAATTGGGGGAGGCAAACTCCCCTCCCTTAGTATAGTTATTTTTCCCCTATTTGTAAACAGAATCCGAACTTTTTTGCAAAGTCCCCCGTTCTGCCCGCCCGTTCATTGACAAGCGCCGCCGCCATGGTGTAAAATGATGCGGAACAAAGCCCCCGCCGGGGCCAATTTACAAGAAAAGGCACGAGGAACATTATGAAAACGACAACACGCCTGCTGGCCCTGCTGCTGGCACTCTGCATGGTATTTGCCTTCGCCGCCTGCGGCAAAGACCCCAGCGACCCCACCGATCCGACCGATCCCAGCAATCCCACTACCCCCACCGATCCTGATAACCCCAATCCCGATGAGCCCTCCAAGGAGGAGATCCTCAAGGAGCTGCAAAAGACCATGCTGGAAAATACGCTGGCCATGCAGCAGAAGAACAAGGATACCATCGGCTGGCTGTATATTGATGGCACCACCGTCAATGATGTGGTGGTCAAGGTCAATTATAACGATGATAACAAGTACTACCTGCGCCGCAATGCCAATGGTGAGAACGATAACGACGGCTGCTACTATGCCGATTTCCGCTGCACCAGCGGCAATCGCTCCACCATCTCGAAGAATACCGTCATCTACGGCCACAATCTGGGCCGGGCCGAAAATGCCCTGCTGACCGATTATCAGAACCACGCAAACGGCCCCAAGTTCGCTCAGCTGCTGAAGTATCAGGACGAGGATTTTGCCAAGACCCATCCTTATATCTACTACTCCACCATTGAAGAGGACATGGTCTGGCAGGTATTTGCGGTATTCTACACCGATATCAAGTTCGACTACATCAACCCCAACCCCGCCGATGCCACCTTCAATAGCCTCATCAAAAAGGCCCAGGATCTTTCCTTCTACGATTATGATGTGGAAGTGACCAGTAACGATAAGATCCTCACCCTCTCCACCTGCACCTACCGTCTGGCGGATGATACCAAGCTGCACTATCCCAATGACTACCGCTATGTCGTCATGGCCAAGCTGCTGCCCGCCGATGCCGTGCTGGAGGATACCGTTTCCCTCACCGTCACCAAGAACGCCCCGGTAAAACCCGCCGGCGAATAATGCCCCATCCAATACGGCCCCCTTTCCCACCGGGAGAGGGGGCCTTTCGCATTTCATGCATACCCTGCGCTCAGAGAAAGTCGCTTTCCCTGCTTATCAGCGGACCAAAAATCCAAACTCCGCTCCCCCCACAGACCCTTGTGTAAAGGGAGGTGGCATGGTGCAGCCGTGACGGAGGGATTGCCGGTACAAAATATGGCCAAGTTTCTTTTCGCCTTCGGCGTTGCATTGTCACCACAGGGTAACAGCCTGTACGCCTCGCCGGCGTGGCCCTACTTTTCTCTGAAGAAAAGTAGGCAAAAGTCATTTAGGGCTCCGCCCTAAAAACCCGACGCTCGTCGGACGCAACCTCCGCTTAAGTCGTGCTGACCCTATGCTTTGCTTCGGGCAGCCCTCCCCGCTGCGGTGCGTCCTCCTCTCCCCACAAGGTCTTGCGACCTTGCGGGGCCCCATTTACCCCGCCCGGAAGCGCTGCGCATTCCCGGAGCGGGATGAGACGACGCTTATAAGGTTGATTTTTAATTCGGTTCCTGCTGAATCCAAAATAAAATGCGCCGCAGGCCCCTTGAGAGCGTATCTGCGGCGCTGTACGGACGATGCTTCGCATCGTTCGTATCCAGCCGCAGCTTAAGCGTTAGGGGGTCTTGGGGCACAGCCCCAAGTGTGTTTTGCCTACTTTTGTACACACAAAAGTAGGCCCCCGCCGGGTAGGCGTACAGACTATGCCTTTGCAAAAGGCTCCGTGCCGCCGAAGGCGACTACAATCTTGACCCAAAAATTCTTTTACACACTTTCATCCGAAAAAAGCAGCCCCGCCGGGCAGGCGTGCAGATTAAAACCTTTTATAAAACTATGCGCCGCCGCCAGGCGACTACAATCATGGCCTAAATATCTTTTGCCGGCTTTTCTTCACAGAAAAGCCCTCGCCGCCGGGCCGCCGCAAAAAAGAAAGCCCCGCCATACGGCAGGGGCTTCGCTTGTCTTTTGTGGTTTGGGAATTACAGCTTGCCCAGCTTGGTGCGGCAGCTGCGGCAGACATACTTGTCGTCATAGGTAGCCAGCTCTTCCTTGGAGCCGCAGAAAATGCAGCAGGGCAGGTACTTCTTAAGAATGACCTGATCACCGTCTACATAAATTTCAACATCACTGTGGATGTCGATGCCGAGGGTGCGGCGAAGCTCTACAGGGAGAACGATACGGCCGAGGTTGTCAACTTTTCTTACGATGCCGGTGGATTTCATGGTACAGGTTCCTCCTTAATAAAGTTAGGTGGTTTGCTGGCGGTTTACAATATCTTCTAATATTCTCGCTTTTTCTCTACCTTGCTACTAAGTGTACTATTATTTTCCATGAAATTCAAGAGGTAATTAGCACAATTTCGCAAATCTTGTGGATAATTTTTGCCCCTAATTTGCCGCTTTTTTGGTTATTGTTGCTAAAATTGATAAAATGCGCACAAATTCCATTATTTTACATAATTCGATAAAAAGCATCAAAAAAGGAAAACATTAGCGCAATACGCTCCCGTAAGGAGAAAAAGATGTTGATAAATCATCTCTACTCCCTAAAAAATGAAGAAAGGAGCTCCGCCCATGCTGAACGGTATCCTTACCGCCCTGCTTGTTTTTTCGGTCGTCACCGCGGCCTTCACCGGCCGGATGGAAGCGCTCTCCGCCGCGGCGCTTTCCGGCTGCGGGGAAGCCGTAAGCCTGGTCATTGCCCTAACCGGCATGCTGTGCCTGTGGAGCGGCCTGATGGAAATTGCCCGCCGCTGCCGCCTTACGGAAGCGCTGGCCCGGCTGTTGCATCCCCTCACCCGGCGACTGTTCCCCACGGTGCCGCAGGGCAGCCCCGCCATGCAGGCCATCTCCATGAATCTTTCCGCCAATTTGCTGGGCCTGGGCAATGCTGCCACTCCCTTGGGCCTTGCCGCCATGCGGGAGCTGCAAAAGTTGAATCCCCATAAGGACAGCGCCAGCAATGCCATGGTCACCTTTGTAGCGATGAATACCGCCTCCCTCCAGCTCATCCCCACCACCTGCGCCGCGCTGCGGCAGCAGGCCGGCTCCGCCGCCCCCATGGAGATCCTGCCGGCGGTATGGCTTACCGGGCTTTCGTCCCTGGCCGTGGTCCTGCTGCTGGACCGCCTGCTGCGCGGGAAGTCCCGCCGGCCGGAATAAAGGCAGGCCCGTGCAGGGGGTGGGCGCCCGCAGGGCAAACCGCCCTTCCGGGCGGTTTCGGCGGCCTTCGGCCGCCGGCTCCGGCTCAGCCGGAGCGCTCTGCGGGCGCCCTTCACCCCATCCGCGAATTTCATCAAAAGGGAGGGCATTCCATGTCATTCAGCGCCTGGTTCATCCCGCTGCTCATCACCGGCCTGTTCAGCTGGGGCCTCTGCTCCGGCGTGGATGTGTTCGATTGCTTTTTGCAGGGAGCCAAAGAGGGGCTCAAAACCGCCGCCTCCATCACCCCGGCCTTGGTCTGCCTGCTTACGGTGGTCACCATGTTCTGCCACAGCGGCGCCCTGGATGTCCTCACCGGCTTCCTTCGCCCCGTGACTCAGCTTATCGGCTTCCCGGCGGAGGTACTGCCATTGGCCCTGCTGCGGCCGGTCTCCGGCAGCGGCGGTACCGCCCTGCTGCACCAGCTGCTGGGGGAATACGGCCCGGATAGCTTCATCGGGCGGGTAGGCAGTGTGCTGGCCGCCGCCTCAGAGACCACCTTCTACGCTATCGCGGTCTACTACGGCGCGGTGGGGATCCGCCGTACCCGCCACACCATGGCCGCTGCCCTCACCGGGGATCTGACCGCGGCGCTGGTCAGTGCCCTTGCGGTCCGCTTGCTGCTGGGGGTGTGACCTGCCTCATCAGAGGGAAACGGTATCCAGATAATGCAGGAAGAAGCTGCCGTCCGGCCGTGTCATTACGGAGAAACGGGTCCGGAAGTCCCCAATTTTATAGGGATTTTCATAATATACATTGCCGTGCAGTTCGTAACTGACGCTTACCTCGGATTTTTCCCGATCAATTTGAACCTCCGTGTTCCTGCACACCGGAGTATTCCCCCATCCAAAGCCGGACCAAAACACATACTCCCCGGTTTCGGGAACATAGGTATCTTCACCAAACTCATAATCCGGAATATCAAACACCTCCTCGGCCATCTGCTGTATCTTTTCTTTTGGAAAGTGGTAACACCCCTCATCATCCATGGTGACAAAATCATGGTACAGGTATTTCTCCTCCTCCATGAACATTACCGTACTTAAAATAAAAAGATGGACCTGCCGGTCCTCCAACGGATAGGCGGAGCTCCCCAGGATATCTCCAGAGTAAAAGGCAAAGTTGGTCAGCTGCGCGGTCAGAACCTCCGAGGAGGCCTGCAGTTCCTCCTGCATCGCGTCCCAGTCCAATGCGGACTTTCCCTGCGGGGCGTTGCCGACGCAGGCGCAAAGGCTAAAGCAAAGTGCCAAAGCGATTGCGAGTGATAGCATCTTTTTCATGGCGTTTTCTCCTGTATGTTTTTGCCGCTGCGGCAGGTTTTCTATCATTTTACCATGGGCGCCGCAGGTGGGCAACGGAAAATTTTAGGGCGGTGACGCCTGTTCCTTGCCAGCGTCCGCCCTCCTCACAATTTTTTAACAAAATCGCCACATTCGGCGCTATGCAAAAAGCCCCGCCGGTGCTATAATGTAAATTAGAATACTATGACCTGTAAGGAGGAAATAGCAATGATGGACAAGATCCTGGTAGCCGATGACGACCTGAATATCTGCGAGCTGCTGCGCCTGTACCTGGAAAAGGAGGGCTTCGAGGTGGTAATGGCCCACGATGGCGAAGAAGCCGTGGCCAAGTTCGAGAGCGAAAAGCCCTCTCTTATCCTCCTGGATATCATGATGCCCAAGCTGGATGGCTGGCAGGTTTGCCGGCAGATCCGCCAAAAGAGCGATTGCCCCATCATCATGCTCACCGCCAAGGGCGAAACCTTCGATAAGGTGCTGGGCCTGGAGCTGGGCGCCGATGACTATGTTGTCAAGCCCTTCGATACCAAGGAGATCGTGGCCCGCATCAAGGCCGTGCTGCGCCGCAGCAGCCCCGCCGGCACCGCCGAAGGTGAGGTCAAGGAGGTCAGCTACGATAAGCTCACCGTCAATATGACCCGCTACGAGCTCAAGGTGGATGGCAAGGTCGTGGATGCCCCGCCCAAGGAGCTGGAGCTCCTGTTCCACCTGGCCAGCCACCCCAACCGCGTATTCACCCGCGATCAGCTGCTGGATGAGGTCTGGGGCTTTGAGTACTACGGCGACAGCCGCACCGTCGATGTCCACATCAAGCGCCTGCGCGAAAAGCTGGAAGGCGTCAGCGATCAGTGGAGCCTCAAGACCGTTTGGGGCGTCGGCTATAAGTTCGAGGTCAAGGAATAAGAATGAACAAATCGCAGAAAACCCTGATGGGCAAATACTACTCGGTATGCTGCGCCATCATTCTGCTCAGCATGGTGCTGGTCGGCTCTATCTTCATGGTGCTGGCCAATGACTACCTGCGGGAGGAAAAAATCAGCCTGCTGGAGAAAAATGTGACCCAGGCCGCCCGCCTCACCATGGAAAATTACGCCGCCCACGAGTACCGCTATGTCAGCAGCGATACCCTGCAGCCGGTGTATGCCGTGCTGGGCTCCGCCATCGAGGCCGACATCTACCTTTCCGATAACAAGGGCAATATCCTCATTATGGCCCATACTACCGAGAGCGCCATCCCCCAGTCGGTGCCGCAGGCTGTCCTGGATAGCCTCTCCAAAACCGGCAGCTATCAGGGCTCCGTGGTCATGGCCGGCACCGGGGAAGACCCCCAGTACGCCGTGGCCACCCCCGTGGTGGATGAAAACGGCCTTCTGGTGGGTGCCGTTATGGCCACCGCCCGGGCTGCCAACCGTGCTTTGGCCGGCGATATGCTCCAGATGTTCCTCATCGCGGCCATCGTGGTGCTGGTGGTCAGCTTTATCGTCATTTATTTTGTCACCACCAGCCTGGTAAACCCCCTGCGGCAGATGGCTGCCGCCACCCGTGCCTTCGCCAAGGGCGATTTCTCGGTCCGGGTGCCGGTGGAGGGCGATGATGAGATCGGGCGGCTGGCCTCCGCCTTCAATAACATGGCCACCGAGCTGGCCCTCACCGAATCGGTGCGCCGCAGCTTTACCGCCAATGTCAGCCATGAATTAAAAACCCCCATGACCACCATCGGCGGCTTTGTCGATGGTATCCTGGATGGCACCATCCCGCCGGAGCGGCAGAACCACTATCTGCGCATCGTCTCCAGTGAGGTCCAGCGCCTTTCCCGCCTGGTGCGCAATATGCTCACCCTCAGCCAGATCGAGGCCGGCGAGCGCACCATCCAGCCCACCGAGGTGGAGATCACCTCCCTTGTCACCAATACCCTGCTGGGCTTCGAGCAGCGGCTGGAGGAAAAGCACATCGAGGTGGAGGGGCTGGATACCGACCGCTACTGGGTGCTGGCCGATGCCGACCTCATCCAGCAGGTGGTGTATAATCTCATCGATAACGCCGTCAAATTCGTCAATGAAGGCGGCACCCTTTCCTTCGACTTTTATACCGAGGGCGAGAATATCATGGTAGCGGTACGCAATACCGGCTCCGGCGTCCTGCCGGAGGAGATCCCACGGCTCTTCGACCGGTTCTATAAGACCGACCGCAGCCGCAGCCTGGATAAAAACGGCGTGGGCCTGGGGCTTTCCATCTGCCGCACCATTATGAATGTCCACGAGGGCGAGATTTTCGTCCGCAGCCAGCCCGGGGAATACACCGAGTTTGTATTCGGCCTCAAGGCCGACCCCGCCCACTACAAAAAAGGCGTCAACCGCAAAGCCCCTATGGTAGATGCCAGCTTTACCACATTGCCGGCGGCCCCCGCTGCCGGCCGGGAGGAGAAACAGCATGAGAAACCGCAGCAATGACAGCAACTACCACTGGGATTACCAGGATTACCGGGGCAACTACGGCCAAAGCCCCGCCCGCGCCCGGAAAAGCAGCGGCCTGAAGTACTTCCTCATCGCCATGGGGGTGGTCATCCTGCTGGTGGGGGCGCTGTGCGTCGGGGCCTCCGTCTGGGGCAGCAAGCCTGCCCCGCAGCCGGATCAGGATTCGTCCATCGGCAATGAGCTGGAGCACCTGCCGGAGATCGACCAGCAGAACAAGCCGGAGGATAATGTGCCGGATACCACCGAAGACGGCCTTTTGACTCCCGCCGGCATCTATAAAAAGTGCGCCCCCTCGGTAGTGGGCATCATCACCTACGGCAGCAGCGCCACCGCGCAGGGCAGCGGCATCATCCTTTCGGAAAACGGCTACATCATCACCAATGCCCATGTGGTCAGCGGCGGCGAAAAGTTCGAGGTCGTGCTGCAAAATGGCGATAGCTATGATGCCACCGTCATTGGGGCGGATAACCAGAGCGACCTGGCTCTGCTTAAAATGCAGAACCCGCCCGAGGGGCTGGTCGCGGCAACCTTCGGCAACAGCGATGAGCTGGAGGTCGGCGAAATGGTGGTCGCCATCGGCAATCCCGGCGGTCTGGCGCTGGCCTCCACCCAAACCGTCGGCTACATTTCGGCGGTGCAGCGCACCATCACCACCGAGCTGGGCTACACCATGGTCTGCATCCAGGCGGATGCCGCCATCAATCCCGGCAACAGCGGCGGCCCCCTCATCAATACCTACGGCCAGGTGGTGGGCATCACCTCCAGCAAGCTGGTGGAGGAAGGCTACGAGGGCATCGGCTTCTCCATCCCCATCAATACCGCCCTGCCCATTCTGGACGATTTAATGCAGCACGGCCGGGTGACCGGTCGGGCACAGCTGGGCATCACCGTGGTGGAAGTAGGCAGCAATGAAGCCAATTATTACGGCATCCCGGCGGGTCTGCGCATCATGTCCATCAATGAGGACAGCGATGTAGGCCGTCAGGGCGCCGAGGTCGGTGATATCATCACCTCCATTGATGGCTGGGCCATCACCAGCCGTGCCGATTGCAGCGATATCCTGGCACAGCACAAGCCCGGCGATACCGTGGAAATAAGCCTGTACCGGGCCAGCCGTACCGGCCGCGGCCAGACCTTCACCATCACAGTCACCCTGCTGGGGTCCTAAGCATCCCACAAAAGCCGCCCACGGGCGGCTTTTCTGCCCCTTGTGCCATATTGCCCATAAAGCCGTGTCATTTCCGGGCAAACCTGCCAATGGCATTTCGGTCGGGAGTGATGTATAATTAAAAAGAGGAGGAAAGCAACCCGCATCGATACAGTTAAGGAGGTGCCGAACAATGAAAAAGAGGATATCAGCCGTACTGCTGGCCCTGGCCATGCTGCTCACCACCGCCCATGCCATGCCAATTTATGTGGATGGCAGCGCCCTGGGCTGGCAAGAACGGCTGACCCTGGAGGTGGAAATCGGCGACAGCATCGATAATGTCAAGCAGAAGATCCAGAACACGGGTGTTTCGGTAGATGGGAAATGCCTGTATTTTGGCAGCAGATTTTTGGAGAACGGCTGCACTCTGGCAGATTATAATATCCAGAAGGAAAGCACCCTGCGGCTGACCGCCTTTCGGGAGGCAGCCACTTCAAATGATCTTTCGGATGCGCTGAATTCCGATGCCGCGGTCATCCGCTTGACCGGGGATATTGAGATCACCGCCTTTATGGCGGTGAGTAGACCGGTGACCATCGATCTGAACGGCCACTTACTGAAAACAACCAGCGGGGTCAGCAACTTGATCCATGTCACCCAAAATGGAGAGCTGACGCTGATTGACAGCAATCCCAATGCCGTTCACAAGTTCAGCGTGGAGGAAGCCACCGGTCTGTGGAAGCAGGACGCTGCCGGCACAAAGGTGATAAAGGGCGGCGCCATCACCGGCGGCAGCTACTACACCGGCGGCGGTATCTATGTGGCGCCCGGCGGCACGCTCCTCATGCGGGGCGGCAATATCGTGGGCTGCACGGCGCGCGAGGGTGGCGGTATTTATGTGGAAGATGGCGGCCGGTTCGAGATGTCCGCCGGGACCATTACCGGCTGCACGGCCGGGCAGGAGGAAGGCAAGACGGCCAACGGCGTGTTTATCGCGGCGAGTGGCCGGTTTACGCAGTCACCCGGCGCCCAAGTCACCGGGGAGGTCATCGGGGCCTATACGGTCACCTTCCAGTCGGAGGGTGGAAGCGAAGTAGCATCCCAGATTCGTGCCAACACCCCTGCCGACCAACCTGCCGACCCCACTAAAGAGGGCTATACCTTCATCGGCTGGTACAACGGCGAAAGCGAATGGAACTTTGAGACCCCCGTGACCGCCGATTTGACCCTGACGGCATAGTGGCAGATCAACCGGTACACCATCACCTTTGATACCGCCGGCGGCAGCGAGGTTCCCTCCATCACCCAGGATTACGGCACGGCCATCACCCCTCCGGCTGCTCCCACCAGAACAGGTTACACCTTTGCCGGGTGGGATCGGGAGAGCCCCACCACCATGCCGGCCGAAAACATCACCCTCACCGCCCGGTGGCAGGTCAACCAATACACCATCACCTTTAAGCCGGAAAACGGCGGGCAGGATATCGTCATTAAGCAGGATTACGGCACGGCCATCACCCCTCCGGCTGCTCCCACCAGAACAGGTTACACCTTTGCCGGGTGGGATCGGGAGAGCCCCACCACCATGCCGGCCGAAAACATCACCCTCACCGCCCGGTGGCAGGTCAACCAATACACCATCACCTTTAAGCCGGAAAACGGCGGGCAGGATATCGTCATTAAGCAGGACTACGGCACGGCCATTACCGCCCCGGCCAACCCTACCAAAACAGGCTACACCTTTGCCGGCTGGGATCGGGAGAGCCCCACCACCATGCCGGCCGAAAACATCACCCTCACCGCCCGGTGGCAGGTCAACCAATACACCATCACCTTTAAGCCGGAAAACGGCGGGCAGGATATCGTCATTAAGCAGGACTACGGCACGGCCATTACCGCCCCGGCCAACCCTACCAAAACAGGCTACACCTTTGCCGGCTGGGATAAGACCATTCCCTCCACCATGCCGGCCGGGGATATGACCATCACCGCCCGGTGGACCGAAAACCGGGTCATTGTCATCATCCGGCCGGATGACAGCAAGGATGAGCCGGATCCCGGCATCGTCCACCGGTGGGGCCCCTGGCGCTCCAATGGGGATGGGACCCATACCCGCCGCTGCACAGCCAGCGGCTGCTTCGACCAGCAAAACGGGAAGTGCTACGGCGGCGCCCCCAATTGCACCCAGCGGGCAAGCTGCATCCTGTGCGGCGCCAAATACGGCAAGACCGACCCCACCCGCCACGCGTCCCTGGAAAAGCTGGAGGCGATAGCCGCCACAGCGGCGGCCAATGGCCGGGTGGAATGCTGGCACTGCACCGCCTGTGATAAGTACTTTGCGGACGCGAACGGCAAAACGGAGCTCACCGCGGAGAATACAGTAACCGAAAAGGTGCCGCCGAGCATCATCCAGGGCAACGATGCCCGGTGGAAAAAGGGCGAAAGCAGCACCCTTACCTTCCGCTCCAACGCGGCGTTTGAGGACTTTGCCGAGGTGCTGGTAGATGGCGCGGTGCTGCCCTCCGAAAGCTACGAGAAGCGGAATGGGGAAGGCAACATCATCGTAGAGCTGCGGGAAAGCTACCTGGAGCAGTTGGCCGAAGGGGAGCATACTTTGGCCATTCGCTCGGCAAGCGGAGATGCCACCACCCACTTTACCGTGGAGGCAGCACCCGATGAAACCCATCCGGTGAGCTGGTGGGTTTACGCGGCGGCTCTGGGGGCTTTTGCCATCGGCACCTGTGTCGCGGTGATCTCCTTCCGGCGCAAAAAAGCCGGATAAGTGACAGTAAATAGCAGAGATTCCGGATCTCCTTCGTACCAAGTGTACGGGGGAGATTTTTTATTCAATTTTCAAGGTACTGTTGGGAGGCAGGTTCCCGCTTAAGGCAGACCCCCAAATAGCCCGATGAGGTCTGCTGAAGAAATTTTAGACCGGCGCCCCTGTTTGACCGGTGGGGCCGAAAGGCTCTCAGTTTTAGTTCGGTGAGAGGGGCCGATGGAAAAGAATTTTTTGCCGGTGAGAAAAAGTCCTTTCACTAATCCCTGCAAATCGCCCCTTTTTTGCATGTGAAAGGTTAATATTTCACTTTTTTTAATGGAAAGTTTACAAAATGGGGAAATACTGGGTTGGCTTTACATATGAT
>ERZ809296.2562-NODE-2562-length-17073-cov-3.601775_pt1 | contig 17073 bp, 13 predicted proteins | sample MGYA00520511_ERZ809296 | MGnify/ENA primary metagenome ERZ809296 (study PRJEB31576, sample SAMEA3212662) | Homo sapiens | biome: human-gut; feature: human gut; material: fecal | place: Sweden | collected 2012 ... | reverse complement strand
GAGATTGGTCAGTGACTGGAGTTCAGACGTGTGCTCTTCCGATCTCCAAGGAGCACAAGCGCTGCGGCACCAGCTTTCTTCTGATCGTTATGGTCATCAGCATCCTGTTCTTTATGGTGATCCGGGTGGACACCATCTGGCTCCGGATCGTCAGCCGGATCGTACTGATCCCGGTGATCGCGGGCGTATCCTATGAGGTGCTTCGGTTAGCTGGTACCAGCAATTCAAAGATCATGGACATCATAAGCCGCCCCGGCATGTGGATGCAGGGACTGACCACCAAGGAGCCGGACGATTCCATGATCCAGGTGGCCATCGCCGCTGTGGAGGAAGTGTTCGACTGGAAGAAATACCTGGAGGAGAACTTTCCGGAAACGTATCCGGCCGGGTATTTTGAAGAGCAGGAGAAACTGGCATGACCTGGGGGGAGCTGTTAAAACAGGGCCAGGAGCGCTTAAAGAAGGCCGGGATCCAGGAGTATGAGCTGGATGCCTGGTATCTGTTTGAACAGGCATTTTCCATGAGTCGGGCCAGGTATTTCCTGGATGCAAAGGAGGAGGCGGCGCCGGAGGCTCCGGCCCTCAAGGCTTATGAGAACGGCCTGGAGCGGCGTTCCGGCCGGGTGCCCCTCCAGCATATCCTGGGCACACAGGAATTCATGGGCATGGAGTTTTTTGTCAATGCCCATGTGCTGATCCCCAGGCAGGATACTGAGACGCTGGTGGAAACTGTGTTAAATGAGCAGAAAAACAGAAATATTTCTGTGCTGGATATGTGTACCGGCTCCGGCTGCATCGCCGTCAGCTTAAAGGCCCTGGGCGGATACGCCCGGGTGGCAGCGGCAGACATTTCTCCCGAGGCCCTGGAGGTGGCAGAAAAAAACGCCGGAACGTATCCGGTGGAGTTTCGCCAGAGCGATATGTTCGCTGCCTTTGAGCCGGGAAGGGACATGTTCGATGTGATCGTTTCCAATCCGCCCTATATCCCCAGTGAGGTGATCCGGGGCCTGGAGCCGGAGGTGCGTGACCATGAGCCTCTGGGAGCCTTAGACGGGAAAGAGGACGGCCTGTATTTTTACAGGATCCTGGCGGAGCAATGCGGGGATTTCTTAAACCAGGGCGGTTCCGTTTATTTTGAGACGGGTCACGACCAGGGGGCGGCGGTGAAGATGCTTTTAGAGTCCCATGGATTTCAGGATACAAAGGTGATAAAGGATCTGGCGGGCATGGACCGGGTAGTGCGCGGAACGTGGCTGGGGCAGATCCGGAAATAAAGAAGGAGGTTTCCTATGTTCGACCGTTTGGAAGACATTGTTAAGCATTACGAAGAGCTGATGTTTGAGTTAAACAATCCGTCCGTGGCAGAGGATCAGAAAAGATTCCGGAAGCTGATGAAGGAACAGTCGGATCTGACGCCGCTGGTGGAGACATATAAGGAATATAAGCAGGCAAAGCAGGACGTGGAGGACAGCCTGGCCCTTCTGGAGGAAGAGAGCGACGAGGAGATGCGGGAGATGGCCAAGGAAGAGCTTTCCGACGCGAAAAAAAGGATCGAGGAGCTGGAGCAGCAGCTGAAGATCCTTCTGCTTCCCAAGGACCCCAACGATGATAAGAACGTGATCGTGGAGATCCGCGCAGGCGCAGGCGGAGACGAGGCGGCCCTGTTCGCTTCCGAGCTGTACCGGATGTATGTCCATTACGCAGAGCGCCAGCGCTGGAAGGTGGAGCTGATCAACGTCAGCGAGAGCGGCATCGGCGGCATGAAGGAAGTGGAATTCATGATCACTGGCCAGGGCGCTTATTCCAAGCTGAAATACGAAAGCGGCGTGCACCGGGTACAGCGTGTGCCGGAGACTGAGTCCGGCGGCCGGATCCATACGTCCACGGCCACTGTGGCGATCATGCCGGAGGCCGAGGAGTTTGACGTGGTCATCGATGAAAAGGATATCCGCATCGACGTGATGCGTGCCTCCGGAAACGGCGGCCAGTGCGTAAACACCACGGACTCTGCGGTGCGTCTGACCCATATTCCCACAGGCATTGTAATCTACAGCCAGACGGAGAAATCCCAGCTGCAGAACAAGGATAAGGCGTTCCGCCTGCTGCGTTCCAAGCTGTATGACATGGAGCTGGAGCGCCGCCAGAATGAGGAGGCCGAGGCACGCCGCAGCCAGATCGGTACCGGCGACCGGTCCGAAAAGATCCGCACCTACAACTTCCCCCAGGGACGTGTGACCGAGCACCGGATCAAGCTGACCCTTTATAAGATCGACTCCATCATGGACGGCGATCTCCAGGAGCTGATCGACAGCCTGATCGCCGCAGACCAGGCGGCCAAGCTGGCGAAAATGAACGAGAATTAAAAATGGATATGGATATTTACCGCCGCATCGGTCTGGCCTGCAGCCGGATCCCCAGAGGGAGGGTGGCCACCTATGGCCAGATCGCCCTGCTCTGCGGGAAGCCGGGTAACTCCAGACAGGTGGGATACGCTTTGAAAAAAGGGCTGGCAGGAGAGGACGTGCCGGCCCACCGGGTGGTGAACGCCGCCGGGATCCTAAGCGGGGCCGCTCATTTTGCGTCCATGGATCTCCAGTGCCTTCTTCTGCGGGAGGAAGGCGTGGAGGTGCTGTGGACCCCTAAGGGATGGAAGACGGATCTGAAGCGTTACGGATGGAAAAATACCATGGAGGAGGCCCTGGAACTGAACCGGGCCTTTTTTTCTATGAACATCTGAATCCCAGGAAAATCAGAAGGATTTAAAGAAATTTTAAAGATAATCCAATAGGTTTGTAACATCCGGCCTTTCAATCACTTGGGTTTTATGCTATAATGACGCCATATATACGGGGAAGGTGCGTCCTTTTCCGGCCGCAGGCGGGATCATGCTGTGCGGCGGACGCCCCCCTTTTGCAAAACGGACTATAACAGCAGAAAAAGAAGGAGAACAGATATGAAAGGTATCATTCTTGCCGGCGACGCTCTTCCGATCTTCCACTGACGAAGGTGACTTCCAAACAGCTTTTACCCATCTATGATAAACCAATGATCTATTATCCCCTTTCCGTTCTGATGAACGCAGGGATCCGGGATATCCTGATCATCTCCACTCCCGACGATACGCCCAGGTTTGAGGCTCTTTTAGGCGACGGCCATCAGTTCGGCATCACCCTCAGTTATGCGGTGCAGCCCAGTCCCGACGGACTGGCCCAGGCCTTTATCATCGGCGCAGATTTCATCGGAAACGATTCTGTGGCCATGGTCCTGGGAGACAATATCTTCCACGGCCAGGGCTTAAAGAAGCGTCTCAGGGAGGCGGCTGCCAGGGAAAAGGGGGCCACTGTATTCGGATATTACGTGGACGATCCGGAGCGGTTCGGCATCGTGGAATTCGATAAGGACGGAAAGGCTGTTTCCATTGAAGAGAAACCGGAAAAGCCCAAGTCCAACTACTGCGTCACCGGCCTGTATTTCTACGACAACCGGGTGGTGGAGTATGCGAAGAACTTAAAGCCCTCTGCAAGAGGCGAGCTGGAGATCACGGACTTAAACCGGATTTATCTGGAGAGCGGAGAGCTGGATGTGACGCTTTTAGGCCAGGGCTTCACATGGCTGGATACGGGAACCCATGAATCACTGGTGGAGGCCACCAACTTTGTTAAGACCGTGGAGACCCATGAGCACAGAAAGATCGCCTGTCTGGAGGAGATCGCCTATACCAACGGCTGGATCACCAGGGACGAGGTCATGGAGGCCTATGAGATCTTAAAGAAGAACCAGTACGGCCAGTATCTGAAGGACGTGGTGGACGGTAAGTATATCGATAAGCTGCCGGGCCATGCAGACAGATAAAATGCCCATGCCCGCAGACCGGTAAAACGGCCCTGTCCGGGGAATGGAGTATCTTCCGGCCAGAACGCCGGGGATTTTGAAGAAAGCGAATAAGGAGAAACAAAAATGAAGATCATCGTAACAGGCGGCGCCGGCTTCATCGGCGGAAACTTCATCCATCATATGGTAAATAAATATCCGGAGTATGACATCGTCAACCTGGATCTGCTCACCTACGCAGGCAACCTGGAGACCTTAAAGCCCGTGGAGGGAAAGCCCAACTATAAATTTGTAAAGGGCGACATTGCGGACCGGAAATTCGTATTCGATCTGTTTGAAAAGGAAAAGCCCGATATGGTCGTAAACTTTGCGGCCGAGAGCCACGTGGACCGCTCTGTGGTGGATCCGGAGAGCTTTGTGCGTACGAATGTTATGGGTACCACCACGCTCTTAGACGCATGTAAGGAATACGGGATCAAGCGCTATCACCAGGTATCCACCGACGAGGTATACGGAGACCTGCCTCTGGACCGTCCGGACCTCTTCTTTACCGAGGAGACTCCGCTCCACACCTCCAGCCCCTATTCCTCCAGTAAGGCCAGCGCCGACCTGTTCGTTATGGCATATCACAGGACCTTTGGGCTGCCGGTGACCATTTCCCGCTGCTCCAACAACTACGGCCCCTACCATTTCCCGGAGAAGCTGATCCCGTTGATGATCAGCCGCGCCCTGGCCGACGAGTCCCTTCCGGTATACGGAACAGGCGAGAACGTGAGAGACTGGCTCCATGTTTCCGACCACTGCGAGGCTATTGATCTGATCATCCACAACGGCCGGGTGGGAGAAGTATATAATGTGGGCGGCCACAACGAGCGCACCAACTTAGAGGTTGTAAAGACCATCTTAAAGGCCCTTGATAAGCCGGAGAGCCTGATCAAATTTGTAACGGACCGTCCGGGCCATGACCGCCGGTATGCCATCGATCCCACAAAGCTGGAGACCGAGCTTGGCTGGAAGCCCAAATATAATTTTGACACCGGGATCCAGCAGACCATCCAGTGGTATCTGGACAACGAGGACTGGTGGAAGCACATCTTAAGCGGCGAGTACAGCAATTATTTCGATAACATGTATGGAAAGAGGCTGGGTGAGAAATAATGAGGATCTTAGTAACAGGCGTCAAGGGCCAGCTGGGCCATGACGTGGTAAATGAAATGGTAAAACGCGGCCTGGAGCCCGTGGGCGTGGACCTGGAGGAGATGGACATCACCGATGCCGGGGCCTGCCGGAAGGTGATCACGGAATCGAAGGTGGACGCTGTGATCCACTGCGCCGCTTATACGGCTGTGGATGCGGCCGAGGATAATGTGGATGTGTGCAGAAAGGTCAACGCAGACGGCACCAGGAACATTGCAGAGGTCTGCCGTGACCTGGATATCAAGATGATGTACATCAGTACGGATTATGTGTTCGACGGCCAGGGGACCCGCCCCTGGGAGCCGGATGACGAGCGCCATCCCTTAAACGTATACGGCCAGACCAAATATGAGGGAGAGCTGGCGGTGGAGGAGCTGGTGAAGAAATTCTTCATCGTCCGCATTGCCTGGGTGTTCGGCGTCAACGGAAAGAACTTCATTAAGACCATGCTCCGCATCGGAAAGGAACGGGGCGCGGCCACGGTGGTGGACGACCAGATCGGCTCTCCCACCTATACCTATGATCTGGCCAGGCTCCTGGTGGATATGATCCAGACCGAGAAATACGGCCGGTATCATGCCACCAACGAGGGCTTATGCTCCTGGTATGAATTTGCCTGCGAGATCTTCCGCCAGGCGGGGATGGATGAGGTAAAGGTGACGCCGGTTCCCACCAGCGGGTACCCGGCCTCCAAGGCGAAGCGGCCCATGAACAGCCGGATCAGCAAGGAGAAGCTCACAGAAAACGGCTTTGAGCGGCTTCCGGACTGGAAGGACGCAGTGGGCCGTTATCTCAAAGAGATCACCTGGTAGGATAAAAATATGGACAGGACCTGCGGCAGAGATCTGCCCGCAGAGGTCCTGGCGGCTTCCATCTGCGGGGGCTGAGTCATAGAATAATACAGGGATCAGGAAGGCGGGGGGAAACCTTTTTCAGGAGGATGAGAAAAATGGGAAAATATTTTGGAACAGACGGCTTCCGGGGAGAGGCCAACGTGGATCTGACGGTGGAGCACGCCTATAAGGTGGGCCGTTTCCTGGGCTGGTATTACGGGCAGAAGGCCAAGGGAGAGCGGTGCCGCATCGTGATCGGAAAGGATACGAGACGGTCCAGCTATATGTTCGAGTACGCCCTGGTTTCCGGCCTTACGGCTTCCGGCGCAGATGCATATCTGCTGCATGTGACCACCACGCCCAGCGTGTCCCATGTGATCCGGACCGAGGACTTTGACTGCGGGATCATGATCTCTGCCAGCCACAACCCCTATTATGACAACGGCATCAAGGTCATGAACGGCAGCGGAGAGAAAATGGAGGAGTCGGTGATCCTGGAGATCGAAAAATACCTGGATGGGGAGATGGGAGAGCTTCCCCTGGCAAAGAGGGACCAGATCGGCCGCACCCAGGATTTCGCAGCGGGAAGGAACCGCTACATCGGATATCTGATCTCCATTGCCACCCGTTCCTTCAAGGGGAAGAAGGTGGGGCTGGACTGCGCCAACGGAAGCGCCTCCTCTGTGGCAAAGAGCGTGTTCGATGCCCTGGGAGCCGATACCTTTGTGATCAATAACGAGCCCGACGGCTTAAATATCAATACGGACTGCGGCTCCACCCACATTGGAAGGCTTCAGGCCTTTGTGAAGGAAAACCATCTGGACGTGGGCTTTGCCTACGACGGCGACGCAGACCGCTGCCTGGCCGTGGATGAAAACGGAGACGTGGTGGACGGCGACCGGATCCTTTATATCTGCGGAAAGTATATGAAGGAGCAGGGAAATTTAAGGAATAATAAGATCGTCACCACAGTCATGTCCAATCTGGGCCTCTATAAAGCTTTGGACCGGGAGGGCATCGGCTACGACAAAACGGCTGTGGGCGATAAATATGTGTATGAAAACATGTCCCAGACTGGAAACTGCCTGGGCGGTGAGCAGTCCGGCCATATTATTTTCAGCAAATACGCCACCACCGGCGACGGGATCCTGACCTCCTTAAAGATCATGGAAGTGATGCTGGAAAAGAAGGAGACTCTGTCCAGACTGGCTTCCGAGGTGACCATCCTGCCCCAGGTCCTTAAGAATGTGCGTGTGGCCGACAAGGCGGCCGCCCTGGGCGACGAAGACGTGAGGCAGGCGGCGGCCGATGTGGAGAAGGCCTTGGGCAGCGACGGAAGGCTCCTCCTGAGACAGAGCGGAACTGAGCCTCTGATCCGTGTCATGGTGGAGGCCGAATCCACAGAGATCTGCGAGAAGTACGTGGACCAGGTGATCGGTGCTCTCAGAAAAAAAGGCCACGCAGTTTCATAGAACGGCGGCCTTCATAAATAGTCCCGGCATAGCTCCCATAATCAAAAGATATGGGAGCTTTTGTTGATATAACAGAAATCAGATGCTATAATGTGTGTTACATAAAATCTGAGCAGAGGACTGATGGATATGGGGTTAGACCTAAGAGCGTAACACAGTTTATCGTAGAGAAATACAGCGTGATTTACCGACTCCGGCCTTAATATGGTTCAGAAAGTAAAAACGCCAGTACAGGACTTAAATGGAGGAAGCAGATCATGAAAAATGTGGAACGATATCAGAGAGTACCGGTGGTCCATTACCCGGAGCGGGAATGGCCCGGAAAAGAGATACAGAAGGCGCCCGCATGGTGCAGCGTGGATTTAAGGGACGGAAACCAGGCCCTGGTGGAGCCCATGGTGGTAGAGGAAAAGATCGAGATGTTCAATCTCCTGGTGGAAATGGGATTTAAGGAGATCGAGATCGGCTTTCCTGCCGCCTCCCAGATCGAATTTGACTTTTTAAGGCAGCTGGTGGACCGGAACCTGATCCCCGACGACGTGATGGTCCAGGTGCTGACCCAGTGCCGGGAACACCTGGTGAAGCGCACCTTCGAGGCCATTCAGGGGATCAAAAAGGCTGTGGTCCACATTTACAATTCCACATCCACTTTACAGCGGGATGTGGTATTCCACATGGACCGGGAGGAGATCAAAAAGATCGCCACAGACGGCGTCGCCATGGTAAAGAACTATATGAAGGACCATGACGGAGAGGTGGTACTGGAGTATTCACCGGAGAGCTTTACAGGCACGGAGCTGGACTTCGCCCTGGATATCTGCAACGCGGTCCAGAGAGCCTGGGGACCGACGCCGGAGCATAAGATGATCATGAATCTGCCATCCACGGTGGAGATGACGACTCCCAACGTGTATGCAGACCAGATCGAATGGATGAACAGGCATCTGGAAAACCGAGAAAGCATTATCTTAAGCGTTCATCCCCATAACGACCGGGGGACCGGAGTGGCGGCCACAGAGCTGGCGCTCCTGGCCGGAGCGGACCGGGTGGAGGGCACTCTGTTCGGAAACGGGGAGCGGACCGGAAATGTGGATATACTGACCCTGGCTTACAATATGTTTTCCCAGGGCATCGATCCGGAGCTGGAGATCTCCGATGTAAAGCGGATCGCAGAGGTGTATGAGCGGTGTACGAAAATGCACATCGATCCCCGTCATCCCTATGCCGGAAAGCTGGTGTTCACCGCCTTCTCCGGTTCCCACCAGGACGCCATCAACAAGGGCATGCATGCACTTTTAGAGCGTCAGAGCAAGGTATGGCAGGTGCCGTATCTCCCCATCGACCCGTCGGATATCGGTCGGGAGTACGAGCCCATCGTCCGTATCAACAGTCAGTCCGGAAAGGGCGGCGTGGCCTTTGTCATGGATACCTTCTTCGGCTTCAAGCTGCCCCGCGGCATGCATAAGGAATTTGCCGACATGATCCAGAAGATCGCCGAGCGTCAGGGAGAGGTGGCTCCCGAGCAGATCATGGAGGAATTCCAGAAAAACTATCTGGACCGGAAGGAACCGTACCACTTCAAAAAGTGCAAGATCACAGATTTCGAGTCTGCCGGAGATTTCACCACCGTGGCCGTGGTCACCTATACCGACCATGGAGTGGAAAAACAGTTTGAGGGCGTTGGAAACGGCCCCATCGACGCCGTCCAGCGCGGCCTGGAGGAAGAGCTGGGCATCAACATCAAGGTCCTGGATTACAGCGAGCACGCCCTGACCTCCGGTTCCGGAGCCCAGGCGGCCTCCTACATCCACATGATGGACCAGGACCGGAAGCGTGTCACCTACGGCGTCGGCATCAGCTCCAACATCACCCGCGCCTCCCTGCGCGGCATCTTCAGCGCCGTCAACCGCTTATACGGAGATAATTGACAGATTCCTTACATTTACATACCCCTTCTTATGGACCGGAAGCTCCCCCCCCCCAAAAAGCTCCCGGTCCCTTTTTATGCCTAGGAAAGAGCGTCCTGTGACAAAAAAACTCTGTGGAGCCTGACGTCAGAAAACAATGACTGCATGATGGTTCCATGGTATAATGTCCATGAAACGACATTATACCACCTGCTGTTTTAGGCAGAAAAAAGCATACAAAAATGATCAAACATACAGACCAGGGAGGATCAAATGGAAAAGAAAGTTATAAGAAGCGGCGTATTTGTAAAGATCATCGGCATCATCACCACAGCTATATTTTCACTGGTCAGCCTTTTCCTTGCCATAACAGGAAACATCATGGCTTCCATCTGCTTTTTACCATTCGCGGCGCTGGGGATCCTGCTCCTTCTGGCCTATAAAAAAGAAATGATCCTTGTGGAAGAGGACCGATTGACCTTTTTCCATTTATTCAAACAGCCGAAACAGGTAAAATACAGCGATATCCGATGTCTGCTTCTTGTCCCTCTGGGCAGCCGGACACAGATGGTCCTTGTGGACCGGCAGTATAACCGGCTCGTCACGCTGGACTATGCGCTGGCCGATCTGGAAATATTGTTTGAAGCTCTCCTGGAAAACGACATTCCCAGCGTAGATCTTGGCGAAATGACAGAAAAGGGAGAAAACGTATCCCAATACATAAATGCATTAAATGTCATGGAGAAAAACCATTACAGATCCATCGCAGACGAAACAAAAACAATGGAGAGCCTGTCAGAAGGAAACGAGCCCTTTCACATTGCCGGAGCAAAGAAATTTTTAAAGGCAGCAGGCTGGATCCTGATACTTCTGAATGCAGCGGCCTTCCTGGCAGGCGGTAAGCTCATGGTCGCTATCTTTCTTTTTGTACTTCTGGCCGCCTACGGGATCTACCTCTGGTTTTACCCATACATCTATATAGAAACCACCACAAAAAAAGGAGAGCAGAACGCGCTCCAGATGCCGGTCCTGGGTCCTGTAATCGCAATGCTTTTATGCCTGAGCGTCTCAAAAAGCTTTGATTACGATCTGGGAAGCCTGCTCAGGATAACCATTTACCTAACAGCTTTGCTGTCCATTCCATACATCATCAGATCAGCAGGCGCAAAGGTACCCCAGAGACTGTCCCGGAAGCTATCAGTCATTCTGGCTGTCCTTGTTATCTCATTCACGGCCACATTCCCCCTGAACTTCCTGCTGACCTTCGACAAATCGGCCCATGAAACCATATCCGTTACAGACAAAGACATAAGCACCAGCGGCAGCACCACCGACTACTATCTATACGGAAACTGGCACGGAGAAAAAACAAAATTCAAGACATCCAGAAGCGTATACAACAACACAGCCATCGGAGATACAAGAAGGATCTGCCTGAGAAAAAGCGCCCTGGGCCTAAAATACCACACAATCCACCAATAGATCCTGATTCCTTTCCATGCCCCTCACTCCCGGCATTCCCAGGCCCCGCCCCCACCCCTACCTCCCCATGTGCAGGAGCCCCCTGGACTTCCCGGTCCGCCTGGATCTGCGTTATGAGGCAGCATGGACTTGTCTGAGCGCAGCGAGTTGTCCATGCTGTCTCATGCCCTTAGCAGAGCCGGGCGGGCCTCGGAAGACCGGGCTCCGACCCCCAGGGGAGGCAGGGGTGGGGGCGGAGCCGTCTCTCTGCCACTTTTTTGCCATAAATGCTTCATAGAATTGTAATGAAAACGTGAAGAAAAAGTGATGAAAAAAATACAGAAATATGATATACTCCATACAACAGATGAGAAAGAATAATTTTGACAGATTTTTTATAAAGGAGGAAATGATATGAGAAAAGGTTTAATGGTTCTGACACTTGCAGCGGCATTCACAGCCGGAATGGCAATGACTTCCTTTGCAGGCTGGTCCCAGAAAAATGGAAACTGGTATTACTACAATGATTCCACAGGAAAAATGGTCCAGGACGACTGGGTGAAGGTCAACGAAAAATGGTATTATATGGATTCCAACGGCGTGATGCGGACCAACAGCCTGATCGACGACACCTACTATGTGAACAGCAGCGGCGAAATGGTGCTCAACGAATGGAGAGAGCTGAGCGACAACTGGGATCATGAAGGCGGCTGGAGATACTTCGGAGCCAACGGAAAGGCTTATGAGAACGGCTGGAAGCAGATCCATGATGTATGGTACTATTTCAACAATTCCGTAATGGCCACCGGCTGGCAGGATCTGGACGGAGATATCTATTATCTGGGCAGCTCCGGCGCGATGGCAGCCGGCTGGAAGCAGCTTCCGGATCCCAACGACGACTGGGGTGAGTACTGGTTCTATTTCGGCACCAATGGCAAGATGGTGCGGGAGACAGAAAAGAGCATCGGCGGCACCGCTTATATCTTTGATCATGAGGGACGGATGCTGACCGGATGGGTAAACCCGTCAGACTATACCTCCACAGGCCGCGACGATCTGTCCAGCTCGGATACCGCCCACTTACGGTATTACAGAAGCGGCGGACAGCAGGCGGACGGCTGGCAGTACCTGGCTTCTCCGGACGATGCAGAGGAAAGCTGGTATTACTTCCGTGACGGCCGCGCATACTCCACCGAGTATAAGACCACAGTCATTGGCGGACACTACGGTATGGCGAAGATCAAAGGCGAGACCTACTGCTTCGATACCCAGGGCCGTATGGTGACCGGAATGGTAGAAGTGGAAGACGGCAGAAAGTTCTACTTTAACCCCGATAACGGCGAAATGATGACAGGCCGCGTAGTTGTAAACGACGATGACCATGACAACGAGGTATTCTACTTCACGACCACAGGTTCTCTTGGAAACCGCGGCGACGGCTACACCGGCATCAAGGACGGAGCTCTTTATGAGGAAGGCGTTCTGATCCGGGCAGAAGAAGGAATGAAGTACGAAAAGGTAAGCGTTGACGGCAAGGATTACGTAGTAAACGAGCAGGGTAAGGTAAAGACCAGCGGTACCGTGACCGACGCCGACGGCGTGAAATACAGAATCACAAAACAGAGTGACGGCACATACAAGATTGAAATCACTGATTAACGATCATTTCCTCTTGAAGAGAAAGGGTCCCGGAAACGGGACCTTTTCTTTTTGGAAACAGCGAACAAATGTTTGAATCTGGGAGGGAATCATGGTATAATGTCTGCAAAGCAGATATCATACCATCGCGCAATCGGTTTTTCATGTTCATCGTGGAAAACCAGGCGCCAAGATTTATAGGAGAATGGCAATGCCAAAGCAATATATTAAGATCCGCGGTGCCAACGAGCACAACCTGAAAAATATTTCCGTAGATATTCCGCGGAATGAGCTGGTGGTCTTAACCGGCCTTTCCGGCTCGGGAAAATCCTCCCTGGCATTTGATACGATCTACGCCGAGGGGCAGAGACGGTATATGGAATCCCTTTCGTCCTATGCCCGCCAGTTCCTGGGGCAGATGGAGAAGCCCGATGTGGAGAGCATCGAGGGACTTTCCCCGGCGATCTCCATCGACCAGAAATCCACCAACAGAAACCCGCGTTCCACGGTGGGAACAGTGACGGAGATCTACGATTATATGCGTCTTTTATATGCCAGAGTCGGTATCCCCCACTGTCCCAAATGCGGACGGGAGATCAAAAAGCAGACCGTGGACCAGATGGTGGACCAGATCATGGAGCTGCCGGAGCGCACACGGATCCAGCTTCTGGCTCCCATGGTGCGGGGAAGGAAGGGACGGCACGAAAAGGTCCTGGAGCAGGCGAAGAAAAGCGGCTATGTCCGTGTCCGCATTGATGGAAACCTTCATGAGCTGACGGAGGAGATCCAGCTGGAGAAGAACATCAAGCATAACATTGAGATCGTGGTGGACCGTCTGGTGGTGAAGGAGGGGATCGAAAAACGTCTGGCCGACTCCATCGAAACGGTGATGAAGCTGTCCGGCGGACTGATGATCCTGGACATTTCCGGCGGAGAGCCGGTGAATTTCAGCCAGAGCTTTTCCTGTCCCGACTGCGGGATCAGCATCGAGGAGGTGGAGCCCAGGAGCTTTTCCTTCAATAATCCCTTCGGGGCCTGCCCGGAGTGCTTTGGACTGGGATACAAGATGGAATTTGACGAGGATCTGATGATCCCGGATAAGTCCTTAAGCATCAAGGAGGGGGCCATTGCGGTCCTGGGCTGGCAGTCCTGCGCCAAGGAGGGAAGCTTTTCCAGGGCGATCCTGGACGCCCTGGCCAAAGAATACCATTTTGACCTGGATACTCCCTTTGAGGATTATCCCAAAGAGATCCACGATATCCTGATCTACGGGACCCAGGGGAAAAAGGTGGCGGTCCATTATACGGGGCAGCGCGGCACCGGTGTTTACGACGTGGCCTTTGAGGGACTTATTGAAAATGTGAACCGCAGATACCGGGAAACCTTTTCCCAGGCCAGCAAGGCGGAATATGAGACCTTCATGAGGATCACCCCCTGTACTGCCTGCCATGGAAAGAGACTTAAAAAGGAATCCCTGGCGGTGACCGTGGGCGGAAAAAATATCTTCGACGCCACAGATATGTCCATCGTGAAGTTTAAGGAGTTCATCGACGGCCTGGAGCTTTCGGAGATGCAGAAGATGATCGGAGAACAGATCCTGAAGGAGATCCGGGCCAGGATCATGTTCCTCATCGACGTGGGACTGGATTACCTTTCCCTGTCCCGGGCCACGGGGACCCTTTCCGGCGGCGAGGCCCAGAGGATCCGTCTGGCTACCCAGATCGGCTCTGGTCTGGTGGGTGTGGCCTATATCCTGGACGAGCCCAGCATCGGCCTCCACCAGAGGGACAATGACAAGCTCTTAAAGACCCTGACCCATCTGCGGGACCTGGGAAACAGCGTGATCGTGGTGGAACATGATGAGGATACTATGATGGCTGCGGACTGTATTGTGGATATCGGTCCCGGAGCGGGAGAGCATGGTGGAAAAGTGGTGGCCGTCGGGACGGCTGAGGAGATCATGAAGTGTGAGGATTCCATCACAGGCGCATACTTAAGCGGCCGGAGGTCCATTCCGGTGCCGTCAGAGCGGCGGCAGCCCACAGGCTGGCTGAAGGTGCGGGGTGCCAGGGAGAATAACCTGAAAAATGTGGATGTGGATATCCCCCTGGGGGTGATGACCTGTGTGACAGGCGTGTCCGGCTCGGGAAAGAGCTCTCTGGTCAATGAGATATTGTATAAGTCCCTGGCAAAGAAGCTGAACCGGGCCAGGACCATTGCCGGAGCCCATGACGGAATCGACGGCGTGGACCAGCTGGATAAGATCATCGCCATCGACCAGTCGCCCATCGGCCGGACGCCCAGGTCCAACCCGGCAACGTATACGGGCGTGTTCGATCTGATCCGGGACCTGTTTGCGGCGACGCCCGACGCCAAGGCCAAGGGATACAGCAAGGGCCGGTTCAGCTTTAACGTAAAAGGCGGCCGGTGTGAGGCCTGCAGCGGCGACGGGATCATAAAGATCGAAATGCATTTCCTGCCGGACGTTTACGTTCCATGCGAGGTCTGCGGCGGAAAACGGTACAACCGGGAGACGTTGGAGGTAAAATATAAGGGAAAGAGCATCTACGATGTACTGAACATGACCGTGGAGGAGGCGCTGAAGTTCTTTGAAAACGTGCCGTCCATTTCCAGAAAGATCGCCACCTTAAACGATGTGGGGCTTTCCTATATCAGACTGGGGCAGCCGTCCACAGAGCTTTCCGGCGGCGAGGCCCAGAGGATCAAGCTGGCCACGGAGCTTTCCAGAAGAGGAACGGGAAGGACCATTTATGTCCTGGACGAGCCCACCACGGGACTTCATTTTGCGGATGTCCACAAGCTGGTGGAGATCCTGCGCCGTCTGTCTGAGGGCGGAAACACGGTGGTGGTCATCGAGCACAACCTGGACGTGATCAAGACCGCCGACTATATCATCGATATGGGGCCAGAGGGCGGCGACCGGGGCGGTACGGTGATCGCAAAGGGAACGCCGGAGCAGGTGGCGGAAAGCCCGGTTTCCTATACGGGAAGGTACGTGAAGAAATATTTGGAAAAGCGGGAGGAAGTATGATACAATGGAGAAAGAGATCCATCGTATCATGGCGCATTCTGATCTCTGTATTTTTATGAGACCATGCGCTTAAATCGCCCGGAGGGGTATAAAAACAAGGAGGAGCAGATATGCTATTAATCAAAGGGGCAGAGGTGTATGCACCGGAATATCTTGGAAAAAAGGACGTGCTCATCGCTGGTGAAAAGATCGAGCGGATCGGAGAGGATCTTCCGGAATATGAGGGCTGCCAGGTGATCGACGGAACAGGACGGATCGTGGCGCCTGGATTCATTGACCGCCATGTCCATATTACAGGCGGCGGCGGTGAGGGAAGCTTCCACACACAGGCTCCCCAGGTGCAGCTTTCTGATCTGATCAGGGGCGGCGTGACCACAGTGGTGGGCCTTCTGGGAACCGACGGCATCAGCCGGAGCACAGAAAATCTGGTAGCTAAGGCCAAAGCATTAAAGGAAGAGGGAATTTCTGCCTACTGCTGCTGCGGAGCATACGGGCATCCGGGTCCGACCATCACAGGAAGCATCAGCAGGGATATCATGTTCGTAGACGAGATCATCGGCCTTAAGCTGGCAGTCTCTGACCACCGTGCCCCGAACATCACCGTGGACGAGCTGATCCGCCTGGGAAGCGATGTGCGGACGGCCGGCATGTTAAGCGGAAAAGCCGGTTTTGTATGCCTCCATATGGGTGGCGACGACAGGGCCTTAAGCCCGGTCTTTGAAGCCCTGGAGCGCACCTCGATCCCTGTAAAGACGTTCCAGCCCACCCATGTGGGTAGAGCAAAGAAGCTCCAGGAGGACGCATTCAAGCTGGCAAAGATGGGCGGAACCATCGACTTCACCTGCGGACAGTTTGAGGAAAAGATCAAAGAGCTGGCGGCATCCCTGCGGGCGGCAAAGGAGGCCGGGGTTCCCATGGACAAGGTGACCATCAGCTCCGACGGACAGGGAAGCTGGTCCAACTATGACGCAGCCGGAAATCTTACGGAAATGGGTGTTTCCAGTGTGGATACCATGTACCGTCAGGTGGTATATCAGGTCCAGAATGAAAATATGTCTCTGGAGGAGGCTCTGTCCCTGGGAACCAGAAATGTGGCGAAGGCTCTGGAGGTATATCCCAAAAAGGGAGCCGTCCATGTGGGAAGCGACGCAGACGTGCTGGTGCTCAACGGCGATCTCTCCATGAATACGGTCATTGCCCGCGGCAGCCTGATGATGCAGGACGGCGTATTATTAAAGAAGGGAACCTATGAGGCATAGCTGTTAAAGGGCGCACCGGGACAGCTTGGAAAGACTGGAAACAGATCTATTCCCAGACGGAAAATCTGCCGGATAATCGGGGATTTTTAAACGGATCACTGGTGTTTCTGCTGTTTTTTCCGGACTTACAGTTTTTTTCTTGCAAAGACAAAACCTTTCAATTATAATGATTACAAAATTTTTGTACCTGCTGAAAGCATGCTTTTCGGCAGGTACAGCTTTTCAACAAAGGTTGACAGGAGGCTCTCGATGAATCAGGAAAAAATTATTGTTATTGATTTCGGCGGCCAGTATAACCAGCTTGTGGCCCGCCGTGTCCGCGAGTGCAGCGTATACTGTGAAATTTATTCTTATAAAACAGATCTGGAACAGATCAAGGCCATGAATCCCATGGGAGATCGGAAGAGCGTCGTGTAGGGAAAGA
>ERZ809296.2552-NODE-2552-length-17130-cov-5.127965_pt1 | contig 17130 bp, 18 predicted proteins | sample MGYA00520511_ERZ809296 | MGnify/ENA primary metagenome ERZ809296 (study PRJEB31576, sample SAMEA3212662) | Homo sapiens | biome: human-gut; feature: human gut; material: fecal | place: Sweden | collected 2012 ... | reverse complement strand
AAAAAGGCCCGCCCATTTTGACGGCGGAAAAAGGCGAGTTCGGAGCGCGCCGGATCGCAGGTGAAATCTGGCCAATCATGCTGCGCGCGACATAACGAGCCCCGCCGCCAAAATGGGCAATAGAAGCCTTTTTCCCGGCGGGTGAGCGCAGCGAACCGAGGTCGAGGACAGCCCGTAGGGCTCCCGCAGACCGAAGCCCGCGACGCACAGCGGGGCGGGCCGCCTCTGGAGTCGCCGTGCCGCTGGCTTTCTTTTGCACACTTTTCTTTCGCCATCGAAAGAAAAGTGTGAACGCCCCATGGGACGGCAAGTCCCAATTCGCGCCGTAGTCGGCGCGTCATTCCCCTCCTGGGGCAAGGAGTATGCGCCTGCGGGCGCACCAAAGGGCTTTCCTCGGGGCAAACAATCGGCACGGCCTGCACTGCCGCGCTTCGCTGATGGTTTGCCTGAACTCCTTCGGCCCATCAAAAAGGCTGAATGCCGCTTCATAAGAACAGCGCTGCACCCCTGCCAGCGCTCCCCTCATTCCTTCACCTGCTCCACCTGATACCCCATCGCCTCCAGTTCCCTCAATACACTCTCCTCCGGCAGTACCAGATGCAGTAGCCCCACCGTCGCAAAAATCTTTTCCCCTTCGTCCTGCTCTAGAAGCACTCGCAAGCCCTCCGCCATGCGGCGATTCCGCAGGGTGATCAGCCCCCAGCGATATTCCTCCGTCAGCGCCGGTTCGGCAAAATCGTTTTCCGCCTCGTAGGCATGAATAAACGGCTCCGTCTCCCCTTCCGCCCACCAGTCCGGCCATTGGGCCAGCGTGCTGCCCGTTTCCTCCGGATTCAAAATCTGCTGGCAGACGCTTTTCACCATCGCATCCTGCAGGGCCGGGCTGAAGCCGTCCAGCACTTCCAGCTGTTCCCGAGCCGTTTCCAAATAATGGATGGGCTTTTCTCCCACATATTTTCGCACCCGTTCCTCTACGCCCTGCTGCAGGGCTGAACGGGCGCTGCGGGTTCCCAGCTCCGCCGCAGCCGCCTGCGACGAAAGGGCGCTGGTCACCGCCCAGGGACGAAACGCATTCAGCCTGTCCATGGAAATGCCGCACTTCTGCGCCGTCTGCTCCAATAATGCATAGGTTTCCGCCGTCAGCAGCTCGCCAAGAGGCTGCTCTGCCGCCATCATTTCCGCAATGACGGCCTGTGCTTCCTGACTGGCCGTGTCGCACTCAAAGACGAAGCAGTCCGCTTTCTTGAGTGCCTGCTGAAGTGTCCCGTCAAAATGGGCCATGCGCTCGTTTCCCACATGAATGGAACCCAAGATCATCATTTCGTTTTTTCCGCCTGTGACCCGGTAAAGGATTCCCCGGCAGGGCTCCCCGGTTTCCGTACAAGATGTTGCCCCTAACAGAAGTCCCGTTACCTCCGCCAAAATCAGCATCCATTTCCATTTTCCCTTCACGACGGTTCCCCCCATAATGCTTTCGCCGCCTGTGGCACGTCCTCGCCGAAGGGTCTCCATTCCTCCGGCAGAAGGGCGGCGTAGGCGCTTTCGTAATACCGGCTGTCCAGCAATAGCAAAATTCCCCGGTCATTTTCGGAACGGATGACCCGTCCCCCTGCCTGCAGCACCTTCTGCATAGCGGGAATGCGGCAGGCATAGCCGAACCCGTCCCCGAAATGCTGCTGATAGCAGCGCTGCACCGCCCGCAGTCGGGCGCTGGGCGTAGGCAGCCCCACTCCTACAACGATCACGCCGATGAGCTGTTCCCCCGGCAGGTCAATGCCCTCGGAAAACAGTCCGCCCAGTACGCAGAGACCCAATCGTGGGCCGTCTTCTTCCGTGAACGCCGCGAAAAAGCCGTCTTTCTGTTCCTCCGTCATGTCCCGCTTCTGCACCCACAGCGGCGGCAAATTTTCCGGCTGCAAATGTCCCAACACCAGTTCCAGATAGGCATAGCTGGGAAAAAACGCAATATACTTTCCCGCCTTTGCGCACGCCGCCTGAGTAATTGCCTGCGCCACCTGCGCGGCGCTTTGTTCCCGGTCGGCATAGCGGGTAGAAATTCTCCGGCGAACGACCTGCAGGTGTTCCCGGGGAAAAGGAGACGGCAGCGTAAAACAGGCGTCCTCGTCTTCGCCGCCCAACAGCTGCTTCATAGCCCCCAGCGGGGACAGCGTGGCCGAAAAGAAAACCGTCCCCCGCATGGGTTTGGTCGCCTTGGCGAGGGTTTCTCCCGGCAAAAGGCAATAGAGGGTCAGTGTCCGCTCCCGCCCGTGCTTTTCCAGAAGAACGGCGTATTCCTCGTTCTGGTGCTCTGCGGCGTACAGGAAGGGCAGCAGCATCCGCAGCAGCGAAAACAGCAGACTCAGCGGTACGCCGTGAGGCTCGGCGATCAACGCGGAAATCTGTTCCTGTACCTCCGCCGCCATAGAGACGATTTCGACCGGCAGTTCGTCCAACGTTTCTGTTTCACCAGCGTCCAGCTCCCGCAGACGGCGAAGTAAACGTCCCAGCACCTCGTAACAGGGATGTTTCCTCCCCAGTAGTTTTCCCAGCTCGGTGCGGGCCTGCCGCAGCGCCGGTCCGTCCAGTGTCCCGGAAAGAGACTCCCGCACCCGTTCCAGTGCGTGATGGGCTTCGTCGATCAGCGCCGTCATAGTCCGCCGCCGGGCGAACAGCCGCTTGACCTGCGCGAAGGGGTCGAACAGATAGTTCATGTCCATCAGCACCACGTCGGCCAGCTCGCTCAAATACAGCGCCAGTTCAAAGGGGCAGATTTCGTGCTGGGCCGCCGCAGCCTGAATGACCTCGTCCGTCCACACGTCGGTGCCCGCCAGCAGCTCGCGTACCGCATCCTCCTGCCGCAGGAAGTGTCCCTTGGCCCGCGGGCAGAAGTCCGGGTGACAGCGCAGCTCCTCCGGGCAGAGCTTTTCCCGGGCCGTCAGCACGCTGACCCGCGCCTGCAGGCCCTGTGCCTTCATCCGCTCCAAGGCCTGCAGGGGACTCTGCCGGGCGGTATTCCGGGCCGTCAGATACAGCAGCTTGTCCGTTTTCCCCTCCCCCATGGCCTTGAGAGCGGGGAACAGCACCGCCGCGCTCTTGCCTGTGCCGGTGGGCAGACAGGCGAACAGCCGCTTCTTCCGGCTGATGGCCGTATAGACCTGCGCGGCCAGCTCCCGCTGCCCGGCCCGGTAGGCCGAAAAGGGAAAGTCCAGCGTCCGAATGGAAGCGTCCCGTTGTCGGCGGTGTTCCCGCTCTCGTAGGGCGAAGTCCAGCCAGCGATCCAGCCAGCTTTCGGCCTGTGCGGCCAGTTCTTCCCGGGAAAGAGTCTCGGAGAAGCGCCGCAGCACTGCTCCCTCCAAGTTCAGGTACGTCACGCAAAATTCCACGCTGGGGCGTTCTTCTTCCAGCGCCGCCATGGCCGCGTACAATAGCGCCTGCGCCCGGTGCTCCGGCAGCGGCGCGTCGCCGGTATGGCGACTCAGCTTCATTTCTTCCACCAGCGGCGTTGGGCCGTCGGTAAAGGCGTCCATACGGCCGTATAATTCCACGGTTTCCCCACGCAAAGAAAAGCTGTGCCGAATGGCCCGCTCCACTTCCCCCGTCTGCTGTTTCTGACGGGAACGGTGTGCGCAGCCTCCGGCCAGCATGTCCTCCACGCCCCCTCCGGGCAGGATATCCTCCGGCGGGAAGCAGAATGCGACCACCTCCCGCACCGATACCCGAAGTTCGGGGCTTGATCCACTTTTCTTCTTTGGCGCAGCCAAGGCTCAATCCCGATTCCGGGAACGAGAGATCAGGATCAGCCGCAGCAGCTGCAGGGCGCTGGAAATGACCGACGCCAAATAGGTCAGCGCAGCGGCGCTCAATACGGCTTTCGCCCCCTGAAGCTCCTCCGCATCCAGCACACCTTCCAGCATCCCAAGGGCCCGCTTGCTGGCGTTGATCTCCACCGGCAGCGTCACCAGCGAAAACAGCAGCGTCAGGCCGAAGCACAGGATGCCCACCATCTGCAGCGGTTCCCAGCTGAACAGAAGGCCCGCCATAAAAATGGGGAGGTAGAGACTGCTGCCGATATTGACCACCGGCACCAGCGCGGTACGCAGCTTCAGCAGGCCATATCCGTCGTGTTCCTGCAGAGCGTGGCCGCATTCGTGAGCCGCAACGCCCACCGCCGCCACACTGTCGGAGCCGTACACCGAGTCGCTCAAGCGCAGTGTCTTGCTGCTGGGGTCGTAATGGTCGGTCAGGGAGCCGTTCACTCGACTGATGGTCACGTTGGTGCTGCCGCCCCGGCTGAGCAGCGCGCGGGCCGCCTGCTCCGCCGTCAGGCCGCTTTTCGTGCGGATCCGGCTGTAGCGGTCGAAGGTGCTTTTCACCTTGAACTGCGCGTAAAGGCCCAGCAGCAGGCCAGGAATGACCAAAATCATCGTCCAGTCATAATAAAAGTAAGGCATATTTTTCCTCCTTATCGGAACATTTCCGCATTTTACCGCACGATTTCAACGCCCAGCAGGCCGCACAGGATCAACGCCTGTTCCGCACTGATCCGAAGCCCCTGCAGGTCGGACGGCGTCATTCGGATGCCGTCCAGCTGACAGGTGCTCACGTCCGCTCCTTTCAAGGGCGTATGGCTCCATTGAGAGCGGGAAAGGTCGTTTTCTTCCAGACGAATGCGGCCCAGTCTGCACTCCGTCCAGCTGCTTTCCCGCAGAGGGCTGCGAAGAAATTCCACCCGTTCCAGCTTGCACTGAGCCAGCGAAGCATAATCCATCATGCAGTCCGCAAAGGTCACGTCGTTCATCGCCCCCTCTGCGAATGCCACGCCTGTCATGCGGCAGTGTTCAAACCGTACCCGGCGCATGGCGAAAGCCGGGAAAAACAGGTTTCCCATTTCACAGTGAGAAAACACGCAGTCCACAAGATCCAGGCGGCGCATTTTCCAGTCGGAAAACAAGCACTTTTCGAACACACAGCCGGTGAACTGCAACACGCCAAAATCCACGTCCTCCAAGGGCTGCCGCTCAAAGCGCCGACCCTCCACATCGTCCTTTGTGCGGATCGCCTGACGGACGATCTCCTCCAACTCCCCGTCCTCCCGCAGCTTGGCCGGGATCACGGGCGCTTCCGGCTTCCAGTTTGGCTGATGATTCATACATTCTCCTGTATACGCCGTTTCTTCCCGGGGCATTCTAGGGCCGGGGAGGGATCAAATTGCGTCAACTTCGTTGGGCCTTGTCGGGCTTCCTTTTGCTGTCCGTTCTGCTTTCCGCGTCCGCATGGGCGGATGAATATACTTCGGAGGAACAGCGGCTGCTGGAAGCCTACCATTCGGGCGAACTGCTGCGGTTGCACATTCTGGCGGACAACGACGCGCCGGAGGCCCAGCAGCTCAAGCTGGCCGTCCGGAACGCGATCCTGACCCGTTTCGCCGCCGAGCTCAATGAAGCCACCACTGCGGACGAAGCCTTTGCCCGGCTGTGTTCCCTGCTTCCGCAGATGGAAGCGCTAGCCGCCGATACCGTCCAAAGGGCGGGCTTTGACCTGCCGGTCTCCGCCGAAGCGGGCGTTCTGTCCCTGCCCGAAAAGCGCTACGGGCAGGTGGTGCTGCCGGAGGGCGACTATCGGGGGCTTCGGATCACCCTCGGCAGCGGCGAAGGCCGCAACTGGTGGTGCATCCTGTTTCCGCAGCTCTGTCTGGCTTTGGCGGATGAGGAACCATGGGTCTCCCCTGCCGCCGAACCTTCTGAATTGCCGTCTCCCGCATCGTCCGAGCTTCAGTGGGACAGCCTGCGCGTCCTGCGCAACTGGCTGCTCCTGCCCTCAGCGCCGTGTGCTGCGGACGTAGTTCACCCGGAAAACGATCAGGGGGACTAACACCGCCGCGCCCAGCACTGCCGCGCCGCGCAGCCCGTTCATCAAAAGCGCCGCCACGCCCAATGCAATGCTGAACACGCCGCTGACCATGGAGATCACGCCGTAGCGGCGGGCGAATTTTTCATCCAGCTTGCCGGATTTCTGATCGGCCCAAAAGTTGTTGATCAAATCATACTGGCCCCGGAAGCGGATCATTGCGCCCATCCACAGGTACAAAATGCCGGTCAGCCATACGAGGATACACCAGAAAAGCACAGGTTTTCCCCCTTTTTCCATGTTTGTCGTTCCTTGCCGGGTTTCATTATAGCAAATCCGGGGCAATAAGAAAAGCCCCGCCTGTGCGGGGCTTTCGTTTATTCTTCTTCCGTAAAATTTTCTTTCGCTTCCGGCATTTCCTGACAGACGTACAGGAGCGCATCCTCGCCGTTGTCCTCGTAGTAGCGCTTGCGCACGCCCAGCTGGATAAAATGCAGCTTGCGGTACAGAGCCTGAGCGATCAGATTGGTCTTGCGTACTTCCAGCGTCATGTACTGCACGCCCAGATTGGCGGCGTACTGCATCAGGGCCCGCATCAGCGCCTCGCCAATGCCCTCGCCCCGGCGGCTTTTCGTCACTGCCACGTTGGTGATGTGCCCCTCGTCCAGAATAAGCCATGCCCCGGCATAGCCCAGCACCGCACCGTCTTCCTCCGCCACAATGTACCGGGCGCAGGCGTTGCGGGTCATTTCTTCCTGAAAGCTCTGCAGGCTCCACGGCTCGGGGAAGGTCTCCACCTCAATGGCGTGCACCGCCTCCGCATCGGCCAAAGTCATGCGGCGATAGGTCACGCTCATGCTTTTCCCTCCGCCGCCAGTCTGGCGGCCCGGGCCCGTTCCGCTTGGGGTGCCCGCAGATAATGAGGCTGAAGGGTCAGGTAGTCCACGGCGTTCTCCCGATTCTGCCACGCCAGCGCCGCTACGGCGGCGGGCCTCAGGTAGCTCATCTGCGCAGGGGCAAACACCGCCCGCTGTCCCAAACGCGCTTCGATCGCCGTGCGGTAGCGCTCCACACCGTCGCCCAGAAAGCAGAGCTTCTGCTCCGGCTTGGCCGCTACAAGCGCCTGATCCAGATAATCCTCCAGCTTGGCGGCGGTATCCTCCATCACCCGCTGGGGAATCATTCCCGGCTGAAATGCCGCGCCGTATACCTGTCCCGCCCGCGCGTCCTGAATGGGGCAAATCAGGTCGGGCGTCAGGCTCACGCCCCACGCCAGCGCTTCCAGCGCGTCCACCGCCACGCAGGGCTTGCCCGCGCCGTGGGCCATACCCTTCACTGCGCTGACACCGATGCGCACGCCCGTGAAGGAACCAGGCCCCACGACCGCCGCGTACAGCTCGATCTCCGAAATATCGGTGGAGCACTTGTTCAGCGCTTCTTCCACCATGGGCATCAGACTGACGGAGTGGGTCAGCTTGTTCACCGCCGCGCCCTCGTACAGGATCCGCCCGTCCTCCAGCACCGCCACGCCGCATACCGGCCCGGAGGTGTCGATCGCCAACAGCTTCATCTTTCCTTCGTCTCCTTCAGCTTTTCCCCGTCGATGGTATGGAAGCCGCCTACGGGCCGCAGGGTGATCTCCCGGTCGTTGTCCCCCGTGGGGGTCAGGGCGATCTCCAGATAGGTCTCCGGGATCACTTCTTCTGCCTGGCTGGGCCATTCCACCACGCTGACGCCCTCGCCGTAGAGGTATTCGTCCATGGACAGCTCGTAAAGCTCCTCGGCGCTTTCCAGCCGGTACCAATCGAAGTGATACAATGGCAGGCGGCCCGTTTCGTACATCTGCATGATGGGAAAGGTGGGGCTCGGCAGATAGCCTTCGATCCCCAGTCCCCGGGCGATGCCCCGGGTCAGCTCGCTCTTGCCCGCGCCCATGTCGCCCAACAGCAATATCACGTCGCCGGGCTGCAGCTGCTCCGCCAGCTGGGCTCCCAACGCCCGCGTTTCTTCGGGAGAATGCGTCTGATACGTCACGGTCAAAGCTCCTTTCCAAAAGGGGAGACGGCGGGGCCCTGCCCGCGCCCCGGCAGGAGACAGTACCTCCTGCACCTCCGCATAATTTTCTATAAAACGATTAAACAGCGAGACGCTGCCAAGCGAGCCACGGCACCTGTCGTGCCGCGGCGGCCTTCCCCGCATACCCCAAACAGACAACCACCCCGCCCGCATAGCGGGCGGAAGCGGGTCCAGGGCTTTAGCCCTGGTGGTGGAGAAGGGGAGAAAGGGGCTTGTAGACCAGCAGCGTAACAACGCTGATCAGAATCCACTTGACCAAGTTGAACGGGCCGGTGATCAGCAGCACAAAACCCCATTCGTCCTGAATGGCAGGAATCAGGGCCTGCCCCATGGAAACGATCTGCTCCACCGGCATCCCATATACCGCCCCGTAAAACGGAATCATCAGCCAGAGATTGCTCAGGACGCCCGCGATAGTGGCAGCCACCGTGCCCACAACCAGACCGATCAGCGCTCCCTTGCGGGTTTTGTGGCGCTGGTAGATCAGCCCGGCAGGCAGGATCATGGCAAAACCCATGAGAAAGTCCGCCAACTCGCCCACGCCCTGAGAGGACGTGTGCAAAAGCCCCAGCAGGCTCTTGATGAGCAGAATCAGCGTGGCGGGTCCCGGCCCCATGGCAAAGGCTCCCAGCAGCACCGGCAGATTGCTGAAATCCAGCTTGTAGAACAGCACCACGGGGATCTCCACCATGAACAGCACCGCCGAAATGGCGGCCAGAATGGCGATGGTAGTCAGTTGACGGGTCGTGAGACGTTTGGATTTGGATTGCATACGAAAAACCTCCTGAGCGTAAAAATTCCCTGATGGCTCTTCATCAGGGACAACACGCTTGCAGGCGGCTGTTCTTCTATCATCCGGACTTGGCGCGCTGCGCCTTACCGTCGGCTTCGGAATTTCACCGAATCGGGGAGAACGGAACGGCGTTCCTTCTCCTTCGCGGGCTGTACCGCCGGTGGGGAATTTCACCCCGCCCCGAAGAAGCCATCATATGGTTTCCGTCAGGAATCGTAACACGCCGAACAGGGAAAGTCAATATTTCCGCGAAATTCTCTTAAAGAGCCGTTTTTTTGCAACCTTTTGCCATTGTCATACATCTGTATGGGTGAAAAGTGCTTTTCATCCATTCCATCCGGGAGGTACGATATGACACAAGCGGAATTTGTCCGGCGCGTTGTGGCCATGGAGGATACGCTCTATCGCGTGTCCACCACCATCCTTCCACAACTTTGCGACCGGCAGGACGCCGTTCAGAGCGCCATCGAAAAAGCCCTGCGCAAGCGGGACCAGCTGCGCGACCCCGCCGCGCTGGAAGCATGGCTGACGCGGATCCTTATCAACGAATGTTATCTGATCCTGCGCAGCCGCAAGCGGGAAACGCCCATGGACGACCTGCCCGAGCGGGAAACGGCCCCCGACGCTCTGCCCGATGTGTATGAACTGTTCACGTCCCTTGAGGAAAAATATCGTCTGCCGATGGTTCTGTATTACGTGGAAGGTCACTCCGTGGCGGAGGCGGCGCACATTCTGCACCTGCCCCAAAACACGCTGAAATCCCGGCTCCACCGGGGACGGCAGACGCTTCGCAGCAGCCTTGCGTTAAAGGAGGTAGACGGATGAACGCTGACAACTTGAAAAAGATGTACGGTTCCACGCCGGAAAGCTTCCGGCAGTGTGTGGAACAGACACTGGCTCAGTCCCCCGACCATGCTCCCCACCGCGCGCCGGTGCGGCGCGCCCTGCGGCTGGCGCTGGTGTGCGCGCTGCTATTGGCGCTGCTGACCGCCGCAGCCTACGCGGTGTTCTCTCCCCGGGTGGCCGAGGTGTTCGGCGCGGCCTATGGCCCTGCGGCGCAGGAAAAGCTGCAGGCAGGCAAGAGCGCCCAGCCGGAAAGCAGCATTGATCTGGATGGTGTGCGCTATACATTGCACGAAGTCACCTACATCGACAGCGGCCTGTATGCCGTGGCGACCATCCGCCCGGTGGACGGCGCCAAGATTGTGCTGTTGCCCCAGGAAGAGGACGATCCCGACACGCCCGTGGGCACCGACCGCTACAACGCCATTCACCCCGGTCCGGACGCGCCCACCTACGGCGAAAAAGCCGCTGAGACCGGCGCAAAGCTGATCTATGCCGAAATCGCTGTGGATCAGATCGCCGTGGACGGCGGCCCGGCGCTTCCTCCCGCCTGTTACGGCGTGTCCAGCCACCCGCAGGAGGACGGCAGCGTCCTTTACACGCTGGAAATCGACGCGGGCACGGCCGTTACCGCCGGAGAAAGCTACACGCTGCACCTGTGGGTCTCCCACTGGGAATACGACCGGCGGGATGAAACCTATGAGGGCGAAGAATGGCTCGTTACGGTCACGCCCAAAGCCGCCGAAGAGAAAGGAGAATAAACCGTGAAGAAACTGCTTTGCCTGCTGGCTGCGCTGCTGCTTTTCTGCCCCGCCGGGCTGGCGGAAGAATCAAAAGAATGCGAAATTCTCCTTCCGGACGGCTACACGGGCACCTTGCCGGTGTACCGGGCCATGCTGCGGGACGAAAGCGCCGTCCCCCTGTTCGATGGACTGGACGTGTCTCTGTTCAATCAGAGCGGCGAACCGGAATTTGCGCCTGTTCTTTTTCGCAAAAAGCCGCTGCGTTCCGGCTCTTACACCTACCCTGACGGCGCCGTGCTGACCACCTCCCCGGAAACGCTCCGTTATAAGGAGTACGACGGCACTTATGTGAGCCTTCTCCACTCTGCGGAAGACGGTTCTGAAATTCGGGAGGAGCTTCCCCGTTCTTCCCTGAAAAGCGCCATCGCCGATCTGGCTGCCGGGGCCCGTCAATGCTGGCCGGATCTAGACGAGCAGCCCCAGCTGACCACGGACGCATTGCCCGGAATCACGCTGGACGAAGCCAAGGCCCGGATGGAAGCCCTGCTGGAAAAGCTGGGGCTAAAGGACGGCTATCATTTCGTCTACGGACTGGACATGACACTGGAGCGCATTCAGTCACTTGGGCGGAACTACAACGAGGTTTTGTCCTTCCGAACCGCCGAATGGGATTTTGCCCTTGCCACGGAGGAAGATCAGGGCTTCTGTGTTTATTACGAGTTTCAGCTGAACGGTCTGGACATCCATTCCATGGACATTGCGCCTTTTTCGGCCTCGGCCTACTTTACCCGGGAGGGAATGCACTCGTTCCTGCTGACGAATCCCGCCATGATTGGAGAAATTTACGATACGCCCGACGCGCTGGTTTCCCCCGAAACGATTCTTACCCGGTTTGAAAAGGACAACCCTGACCGGAGCCGGTATGGTTTCAACGATCCCACGCCGGTTCAAATGAAGCTGGTCTACACCTTGCAGCGCGCCCCGCAGAAGAAAGACGGCATGGTGCTGGCCCCGGCATGGTACGTCCGCTATACTTTTGTGGACGGCGTTCCGAAAGAAGGTTGGGTCTGGTATTCCGCGCTGGACGGCGTGAAGCTGATGGACTGCTATCAATGGTAAAACGCCTTGGCAACGGAAACATGGCCGTGGTAAAATAAGCGGCATTCCATTTCAGGGGGACAATGCCTTGAACCTTTACGAAGTTACGCAGCGGGAACCGCAGCTGATCTATCAGCTTACGGCCATTTGGGAAGATTCCGTGCGGGCGACCCATCTGTTTCTGTCGGAGGCGGAGATTCAGAAAATCAAAGCCTATGTTCCGCACGCATTGACCGGCGTTTCTCACCTGCTGGTGGCCGAAAGAGCGCCGGGACAGCCCGTTGCCTTTATGGGGATTGAAGGCCCTCGTCTGGAAATGCTGTTTCTTTCCCCGGCAGAGCGGGGCGCAGGGCTGGGAAGGCAGCTTCTGGAATACGGCATTCGCCATTACCACCTGCAGGAATTGACGGTCAACGAGCAGAACCCGCAGGCCGTCGGCTTCTACCAGCATATGGGCTTCGAGACTTACCGGCGAACCGACTGCGACGAGCAGGGCGGCCCCTATCCCCTTCTGTACATGAAACGGGTCTGATTTTTTCCATAGAAAACCCGGCGTGACAAATGCGTCACGCCGGGTTCGTTTGCTGTTTTTTTGTCATTACTTAATGAGCGTAAAGTGGCTGAACAGCGTCGCAAAGGTATTGGCGACGGTGGACATGGTCTTGATGAAGATGTCCAGCGCCACGCCGACCACGTCTTTTCGGGTATCGCCCACCGTGTCGCCCACCACGGCGGCCTTGTGGGCGGGAGAACCCTTGCCATGGCCTTCCAGTGCGCCGGATTCGATATACTTTTTAGCATTGTCGAACGCGCCGCCGGAGTTGCCCATGAACAGCGCCCGGGGAATGGCCACGATGGTCGCGCCCACCAGCAGGCCGCCCACGAATTCCACGCCGAACAGGAAGCCGCCCACAATGGGGATCAGCAGTGCCATCACAGAGGGCAGCAGCATGGTCTTCAGCGCCTGACTGGCCGCCATGCGGATCAGCTTGTTGTAATCGGGCTTTACCTTGCCTTCCAGCACGCCGGGCACGGACAGCTGCCGGTCGCCCTCGTCCGCCATTTTCCGGGCGGATTCAATGGTGTTGTCCGTCAGCAAAGCGGAGAAATACTCGATCAGCGCGCCGCCGATGATGCCGCCCGCCACGACCACATAGGAGGCGATATTCAGGATGGGTTCCGCCGCGGCGGAAGTGTAGTTGCCCACATAAGCCACGATCAGGGAAACGGTGGCGAAGGCGGCAGAACCGATGGCGAAGCCCTTGCCGATGGCGGCGGTGGTGTTGCCCACCGCATCCAGTTTGTCGGTGATCACGCGCACATTTTCAGGCAGGTGACAGGACTCCGCCAGACCACCCGCGTTGTCGGCGATGGGGCCGAACGCGTCAATGGAGACCGTCGCGCCTACGAAGGCCAGCATTCCCAGCGAGGACAGCGCAATGCCGTAAGTTCCGCAGATTTTGCCCGAGAGGAACAGCGCCACGCCGATGACCAGAATGGGCAGCAGGCAGGAGCGGGAACCGATGGCGTCGCCCTTGGTGACCACGAAGGCCTCGCCCTCGGTGGCGATCTGGGCCAGTTTCTTGGTGGGATTATAGTCGGTAGAGGTATAGTATTCCGTGATGGAGCCGATGGCGATGCCGCTCAGAATGCCCAGCACGGAAGAAAGCCACGGGCTCAGCCAGCCCAAACGGAAGTCGGCGTACAGCTCCACCTTGCCAAAGACGATCAGCGCGGAGAAAAAGCCCACCACAATGGTGATGCCGGCGGAGATCCACGTCGCCAGATTCAGTTCCTTGGAGGGATTATCGCCCATCTTGCGGAAGGCCGCATAACCAAGGCCCAGTACGCAGCCCAGCAGACCGCCGCCCGCCAACACAATGGGATAGATACAAGTCGCGTCAAAGGTGGCCTGGCTCACAGCGCCCTGCGCGCCGTTGAACAGGGTGACGGCGATCATGATGGCCGCGGCCATGGTAGCCACAAAGCTTTCCAGCAGGTCGGAGCAGTTGCCCGCGATATCGTTCACGTTGTCGCCGATGAAGTCCGCCACCACGTTGGGCACACGGCTGTCGTCCTCGGGCATATCGTGGCGCAGCTTGGCCAGAATGTCGGAGGAAATATCCGCGGCCTTGGTGTAGTTGCCGCCCGCCACGCGATTAAACATGGCCACCAGCGAGCAGCCCAGCGAATACGTCGTGACCCGCATGATGGAGGGGTTACAGGGCAAGTTGGCCAGCAGGCCCCGCCCCGTAGCGGCAGGGTCGATGCCCTTCCAGATGACCAGCACCAGCACCAGACCCAGCATTCCGAAGGCCTGCACACTCAAGCCGGAAATGCTGCCGCCGCACAGCGCCACCTTCACGGTCTCGCCGATGGACAGGGTCTCCCGGGCACGGTTGGCGGTGCGCACGTTGGCATAGGTGGCGCTGCGCATTCCCAGCACACACACGGCAGAGGACATGCAGGCGCCGATCAGGAAGGTAATGCCGCTGGTTTTTTCAATGAACAGGCTGAACACCAGCGCCACCAGCAGAACCACGATGGAGATCGTGCGGTATTCGGTTTTTAGAAAGGTCGCAGCGCCGCTGCGGATAATTTCCGCCATTTCCATCATTTCGGCGGTTCCTTCGCCCATCCGGCGAATCCGGAAATAATTGTAGAACACATAGGCAATCGCAAGCACGATCACGCCCAGAACGATCAACCAAGCAGCCATGAGAGCATCCTCAACTTTCCTTTATAAAATAGAATCAGGGATGAATACCATGCGTTCGCATCGCGTTCACTCGAAAAAAGCTGAGGATCTTTCAAAGGCATCGCATACGCCCCCTCGGGCGCGTGTCTCCGCGGCTGCCGCTCCTTTCCTGCGCAATTTTGCCCACAAAAAACACCGTCACCAATCGTCGGATGAACGATGCTGGGCGGTGGAAATAATGTTCGGTTTGCGGGACAATGTCTCACAGTTCGATATGAACCGAGGTTTTTCGCCTCGGTGACAGACTCCACCACTCATATCAACGTAGATATTATATCCCCAATGAGATAACCCGTCAATACAGAATTTCAAAATTTTCCCTCAATTATATTGTACTCCGAAAACCGGCGGTGTGCAAGGTGTAAATCCTTGCGTTTTCGCCCCCGCTCCGCTTGAAACAGCCGGTCGGATATGCTATCCTTCCTGTCAGAAAAGGAGGGACGGCATGAAAGCAACGCTGCTTCGCAGAGCCGCCGCATGGGTCGCGGCGCTCGTTTTTCTGCTCCCCTGCGTTCCCGCGCTCGCTGGTCACGACGTGGTGATCCCCTTTCCCGAGGAACTGACCATCCGCATGGAGACCGAGTCCTGGACGGCTGCGGACGGACGGCAGGCCGAGGCCGACCTGCCCGTCACCTGTCAGGAGAGCGTTAATCAGGCGCTCCGAGCCGCCCTGGAGGAAATCTGGCAGGAGCTTCAGGCCCATTCCTCCCCGGATGAAGTGCTGGAGCTTTCCTCTACCTTCCGTGTCAGCGGGGAAAGCTGGGCGGGCTTCCTTCTGACGGGCCGCGCCATCCGCACGGGTCGCAGCCGAAACGATACCTTCGACACTGAGGAGACCGTCTACCTGACCAGCCGGGTTTTCAGCTACGATCTGCTGGACGGCGCGCCGCTAAGCCTGCGGGACGTTTTTCCCGAGGGGAGCATGGTCTGGCAGATGATCAGCCGGGCAATCGAGGAACGCTTTGCCCTCTACTATCCTGATACATCTCATGATGGTGCGGCGATCCGCCAGCTGGCCAATACGGCTTCGCTGGCCGACTTGCCTTTCCTTCCCTGCGCCGGGCGTTTTCTGCTGACCTTTCCCCTGGAGGACGCGGTGGACGGCAAATGGCAGCTGGTGCAGGTTCCGCTGCTGTACCGGGACTACCGGGAATTTATGATCGCCGAAGCCGAACGGCAGACCGACAACAGCGCCCGCCCCATCATCGCCCTGACCTATGACGACGGCCCCGTGCTGAACGTTACCCGGACGCTTCTGCGCAATCTGGATCGTTACGGTGCTTCCGCCACCTTCTTCTGCGTAGGTACACAGGTGGAAAAGTGGCCTGACATGGCCCGACGGGAATTGGACTACGGGCACACCGTCGGCTCTCACACCATGGATCACACCTATGCGGAGGATGTTCACGCTGCTTCACAGCTTCTGCAGGATCGGGAACAGGTGCTGGCGCTCCATGCGACCCAGGTAGGGCCGGAGCCGGTGCTGTTCCGGGCTCCCGGCGGCAACTATGCCAAATACCAAAAGCACGAGGTCGGCTGGCCGCTGATCCAGTGGTCGTCCTCTGCCGGGGACACCGGCAAGAACACCGAGCGTCAGCTGGCACGTCACCTGACGGCCAACGCAGAGGACGGCAGCATTCTGCTTCTGCACGATATTTATATGAAGACCGCCGTTTCGGCAGAAGAATATCTGGCGGAATTTTATCAGCGGGGCTTCCTGACCGCCACGGTGGAAGAACTGCTTTCTCTGGCCGGGCTGGAGCCGGAACCCAACGAGGTCTACGTCAGCGTTCCTACCGCCTTCACTACCGGCGGCATCCCGGACGGCGCTTTGTGATTTTTCCCAAACAAATCACGAATGGAGTTCTGCATTTTTATAATGAAACCTTTTGACAAATAGTTGACAACACAAAAATTGTGTGTAAACTAAACATGGAATTGCTGCAAGATTCCAAAACCTTTTAGGAGGAACGTACCATGATCCGCTACACAAAGGAACAAAAGGAGGCTGCGCTGAGCCAGGCGCAGGAGATCGGTATCATCAAGACCCACAACGAGACCGGCATTTCCATTCAGACGCTGTACAAGTGGCGTGCCGAAACCGAAGGCAAGACAGGACCCAAGGCTGGCCGCAAAAAAGGAGTCTGCAACGAATATCAGGCTCTCTTGGATGACGACGTGATCGCCAACAAAATCAACCGTCTGGAAGAAGAAAACGCCGCCCTGATTTCCGAGAACCTTCAACTGAAAAAAGCGTTGATGTCTCTCTTGGAAAAATAAGAATCTCACAAGGATTCTTACTTAACATAAACGCCCGTGCAGCCAAAAACTGCACGGGCGTTTGCTATTTTTCAGCGGCAAAGCAGGGGTGTAACCGTGCTTTTTTCTTTCTCCAGCCTGCATGTTTTTCCACTTTTTGCTGGTTTCTATGCAGCCTATGCATACGGGTGCAGTGACAAGCAGGTGAGGATTTCTGCGCAGGTTCCAGGCCGATGGGCTGCAGCAGACGAAGTTCACGGCGGGAAGGGCCGCACCGATTTTGTCACAAGCAAAGCCCTCGGCCGTAGGAAAATCCCGCCGGGGGATCGACGCGCCGACTCCGGCGCGGGTTGAGTATTGTCGTTCCACAGGGCGCTCTCCATCTTCAGAGGGCAAACCGACGGGGACAGGTGGCGAGCGGAAAGCCCCCTGCAAGCGACGAGAAAAGCCAACTTTGCCATACGCGAACCCCTGCCGAGGGCTTGACGCGCCGACTCCGGCGCGGACGGTGGGGCTGCCGCCCCGAGGGGGGTAGTACTTTCTTTCGGTGCGAAAGAAAGTACCAAAGAAAGCACGCGGCACGGCGACTACGGGAAAAAGCCCTTTATTACCCATTTTGACGGCGGGGCTCGCAATGTCGCGCGCAATGGAGTTGGGCAGCTTTCACCAGCTCTTGGAGCGCGCTCGTGCTCGCCTTTTTCCGCCGTCAAAAT
>ERZ809296.2548-NODE-2548-length-17150-cov-8.701609_pt1 | contig 17150 bp, 8 predicted proteins | sample MGYA00520511_ERZ809296 | MGnify/ENA primary metagenome ERZ809296 (study PRJEB31576, sample SAMEA3212662) | Homo sapiens | biome: human-gut; feature: human gut; material: fecal | place: Sweden | collected 2012 ... | reverse complement strand
AGGCCAAAGCCGCCCCCGCCGCGAACGCTCACGATCGCGGCGCGAAGCCCGGCGCCCGAGGCCTCCTCGCCCACACGAATCCCGTCGCCCGCGTGCTCGCCCTCCTGGTCGCAACGACCCCGCTGCTGATCACGATCGACCCGGTGAGCGCGGGCGTGGCGCTAGCCCTCGAGCTCGCGCTCATGCCCCTGTCGGGCGTGTCGGCGCGCAGCTTCTTCCTGAAGGCGACGCCGCTGCTGCTGGCCGCGCCGCTCGGCGCGCTGTCGATGCTGCTCTACGCCTCACCGGGTGGAAACGTCTACTGGCAGTTCGGGCCGGCTGCGATTTCGGACCACTCGATGTGGCTGGCGCTGGGTATCGGCCTGCGCATGTGCGCGATCGTCATGCCGGCGATCGCCCTGCTCGACCGCATCGATCCGACCGACATGGGCGACGGCCTCGCGCAGATCCTGCACCTACCCGCCCGTCCCGTGCTGGCTGCGCTCGCGGGCGCGCGCATGACCTCGCTGATGGCGGCCGACTGGAAGGCCCTCGAGCGAGCGCGGCGTGCACGAGGCGTGGGCGACGCCTCGCGTATTCGTTCCTTCCTGCGTGGTTCCTTCTCGCTGCTGGTCTTCGCGCTGCGTCGCTCCGGCAAGCTGGCCACCACCATGGAGGCCAGGGGCTTTGGCGCGGCAGGTAAGCGAACGTGGGCGCGCGTGTCGCGCCTGCGCGCCGCCGACGCCGTCCTCATGGTTGTCGCCATCGCACTGCCCGCGATCGCGCTGGCCGCGAGCATCTGGGCGGGTACCTTTGCCCTGGTGGGCCGATGAGAGGCCTGACCTGGGAAGACGCGAGCGGGGGAGCGGGCCTGCGGGTCACCGTTCCCGTCACGATGACCCCCGATGAGGCCGCCCGCGAGCTCGCCCCCCGCCTGAGTGCCCTGGCGGGGGAGCGGGCCTCGGCCTCGTCCGACGGCGAACCCGCGCGAGCACAGCGCGCCGTTCCCGTTGTGACGATCGACGGCTACTCCGGCTCCGGGAAGTCCACCCTGGCCGCCGCGATCGCTCGGCTCGTGAGCGACTGGCAGGTGCTGCACCTCGACGACTGGTACCCCGGCTGGGATGGCCTCGCAGCGGGTGCCGACATCGCGCGTCGAATCGCCGCCGACCTGCGGGCAGGACGTGCCTCCTCCTACGAGGCCTGGGATTGGGAGAATGGCGCAACCGGGGCGACGACTCGCGTCCCCCTCGCTCCAACCATCATCGAGGGCTGCGGTGCCATCGAGGCCGTGGCCGACCTGGCCGTGTGGATCGCAGACCCCGGCGAGGACGAGCGCCGACACCGCGCGCTCGCGCGCGACGGGCAGACCTACGCGCCGCATTGGCAGCGGTGGGCCGACCAGGATCTGGGGCGGCCGGTAAAATAGGCATATGCTGCCGCCACATCCTGAACCGCCGCTGTGGGCGTGGCTCCTCTTCGGGGCCTTCGAGTTCGCGATCCGCGTCGTCGCGCTGGGGGTCGTGCCCAAGCACAGGCGCGCGTCCACGTCGACCGCGTGGCTGCTGCTGATCTTCTTGTGGCCGCTCCTGGGTGTGCCCCTGTACTTCATCTTCGGGTCCTGGTGGGCGATGGGCCGACGCCTCGACGACGATCCCGAGGCCAGTCAGCTGTTGGAGGACATCGTGGCCGGCTCGACCGCGCCCGAACCTGAGTCCTACGAGGTGCCCACGGGATCCGATGGCCTGCCTTTTGGCTCCGACGATGACACGGCCTCGATCATGCGTCTGGCGGGCAACCTGAGTGGATTTCCGGCCTCGGCGGGACGGGTCGGTCGCCTCTACAACGACACGGCCGAGACCTTCCGGGCCATGGCGGCCAGCATCGATACGGCCACGCACCACGTGAACGCCCTGTACTACCAGACCTCGTGGGATGAGTACACGGCCCCCTTTTACGAGGCCCTCGAGCGCGCCGTCGCCCGCGGCGTCACCGTGCGCCTCCTGGTCGACCACCACGGCATGCGTACGATTCCAGGTCACAAGAACTTCCGTCGCCGCCTGAATGCCATGGGTATCGAGTGGCACGAGATGCTGCCCTTCGCGCCGCTGCGCGGGCAGATTCGCCGCCCCGACCTGCGCAACCACCGCAAGATTCTGGTCGTCGATGGGCGCGAAGCCTACGTCGGCTCCCACAACCTCGTGGCTCCCGACTATGACACTCCCTCGTACACGAAGGCCGGCATGCTCTACGACGACACGAGCGTGTCCGTCACGGGCCCTATCGTCGCCCAGATCCAGGCGGTCTTCGCCGTCGACTGGTACTACGCGTGCAAGGAGATCCTCACCCCCGCGGTCCTCACTCCGCCCGCCGCGGAGGTTGCGCCAGAGCGCGAGGGGGAGCAGGCCTCGGCGATGCAGATCATCCCGTCCGGCCCCGCGTTCAAGGGCGAGCCGAACCTGCGCGCGTTCATCCACATGATCTCCTCGGCGCGCACGCACGTGTCGATCACGAGCCCGTACTTCATCCCTGACGAGGCCCTCATGACCGCGCTGACGAACGCCGCGCTGTCGGGCGTCGAGGTCGAGCTCTTCGTCTCCGAGCAGTTCGACCAGTTCCTGGTCGGTCACGCGCAGCGCTCCTACTACGGGCCGCTCCTGAAGGCGGGCGTGCGCATCCACCTGTACCACAAGCCGCGGATGCTCCACTCGAAGTACATGATCGTCGACGGGAGCCTGTGTTTTATCGGCTCTTCCAACATGGACGTGCGCTCCTTCGGCCTCAACTACGAGATCGTGCTCGTCGCCGACAGCTCACTCCTGGTCGAGATGCTGCACGGCAATGACGACCGCACGCGCGAGAAGTCTCGCGAGCTCACCTACGAGGAGTGGCGCGCCCTGCCGTGGCACGTCCACTACATCGACAACGTGTGTCGACTGGGGAGCTCGCTCCTGTGAGCGCGCCCGACAACGAGGCCGTGGCCGGGCCCGATGACACCACTCCTTTGTGTTCCCAGAACAAGGATCGTGTCGCGTTGCCGAACACGGTGTCCGCTTCGCTCGACATCAACCCCTTCGTCGGTGAGGGCGGCGCCTACGACTCCGTGCGCCCCGCCTATCCGCACGAGGCCGTGGACGCGTTGATCGACGCCGCACGTCGCGCGCGTGGTGCCAGTCAGACGGGTCGGGGCGGTCCTCTGCGTGCCGCCGACATCGGTGCGGGCACCGGCAAGATGAGTGAGCTCCTGGCCCGCGGCGGCCTCCTCGTGGACGCGGTCGAACCCTCCGAGGCGATGCGCGCCCAGGCCTCGTCGATCGAGGGAGTCACCTGGTACGCCGGCGTCGCGGAGGAGACGGGGTTACCGAACGGCGTGTATGACATCGTCGTGTTTGCCCAGTCATGGCATTGGATGGATTCGGAGCGTGCGGGCCTTGAGGCCGCTCGGATCCTGGCGCCCGGGGGTGCGCTCGCGATCGTGTGGAACCAGATGGCCGTGTCGATCCCGTGGGTGCATCGCCTGACGCGCATCATGCGTTCAGGCGACGTGCACCGTCCCGACAGGCCGCCCGCGCCGGGCGGAGGCTTCGCCCCGATGGCCCTCACCCAGATCGCCTGGGAGGACCGGATGACCCCCGAGGAGATCCTCACCCTGGGGACGACCCGCTCCTCGTACATTCGCTCCTCCGAGGCCGGCCGGGCTCGCATGCAGGAGAACCTGCGCTGGTACCTCTACGAGCACCTCGGGTATGCGCCGGGGGAGCAGGTGACCATCCCCTACGCGACGCTCGTGTGGCTCACCCACCTGTGAGAGGCGCGCGAGCCGAGCGTATGGCGCGTCAGTGAATGTGCTCCAGGAACCTGGCCGAGGACCCCTCAGGCATGGGGAGCGGCCGGTCCCGCGCGGTGCGCAGAGCGGGGTCGAGGACGGCCAGGACCGGATCCCAGGTGCGCAGCGGATGAGCGATCGTGAATCCAGCGGAGTTGCTGTTCAGAACGACTTCCTCGTAGACCTGGATGGTCACGCCGTTGTATTCGTGGGCGACGTGCTGGAGGAAGTAGGAGTTCGGGAGGTAGGTGACCTCTTGGAGGTTGAAGTTGGGAGCCCCCTCAAGGATCGGCGTGAGGTCGCGCCCGTTGGCGCCGACGACGATGGCGACCTCCGGCCGCGCCAAGTTGTTTGTCGCGATCTCGAGGCTGTGCGTCGTGGCGGTGAGCGCCGCCGAGCCGACGACCCGCACGCGGTCCACCGTGCGATCGACGTAGCCGCGGAAGGTGATCTGCGGCTTGGGGGGAATCTTGTTGAGGACCTCGAGGAGCCCGCGGGTCTTGTCGGCGTAATTCTCGGTCATCGGTCTTCCTGGCTTGTTGGGGGCGCATCGTGGGTCCGTTGCGCCATTGTCTGAACCGGCCTCGATGGTGACGAAGTCGATGGTGATGTGCCCACGGTAACCGATTGTGCTCCGGTGGGCGACATCGAATAAACGCGGGGGTGCGTGACCGTATGGGCGAGGTGAAGGAAGTCGTCGAGTGTCGGGCGCCGGAGTGCGGGGGAGTCCGGGCCTCGTGCCGCTCCTGAACGGGCAGGCCACGCCTGGCACAATGGGAGCCATGGCTGTGTCGTTTCTGGGAGTGATCGCCGCCCTCGCCATGTACGCGGTGAGCGTGGCGCCGTCGCTGATGGCGCGCTCGTGGGCGTGGCACGCGGTCGCCTCGGGCGTCCTCGTGTCCTGCGGGTACGTCGCGGGTGTCATCATCCAGAACGTGGGTGCCCGCGTCATCGCCATGACCGGCCTGACGATCCGCGCATCCGAGCCCGTCGAGATCGGCTTCCGCGTCTGCATCGCCGCCCTCTTTGCTATCTGGTGGTTCTACGCGGTCATCCAGTCCTACCGACGGGCCCGTGTCGCCGCCAGGCTCGTGAACATGCCGGGGGAGACCTTCGGCGAGTATCTCCTGGGTACGGCCGGCACGGTCGTCATCGCCTGGTGCCTCATCCTGATCGTCGAGGCCTTGAACCGTATGGGACGCATGCTGATCGGCGTGCTCGGCGGCTACATGCCGCGCCCGGCGGCGGTCGTCGTGGGCGTCGTGATCCTGGCTGTCATCGTCTTCTTCCTGACCTCCAACGTGATCCTGCGCGGTGGGATCGGCTTCTTCCGTCACCACGCTGAGCAGATGAACACGCGCACCGCGCGCGGCATCTACAAGCCGTTCGTGCCCGAGCGCTCCGCATCCCCGGCCTCGCCCGTCACCTGGGAGTCCGTCGGCGGGCAGGGGCGCGTCTTCCTGGGGCGTGGCCCCTCGCGCCTCGACATCGCCCAGGTCACCGGCGGCGAGGCCATGGAGCCGATCCGCGTCTACTCCGGTATGCCCACGGGTGGGGTGGGCATCGAGCAGGCCGCGGCGACGGTGGTGGCCGAGCTGCGCCGTACTGGCGCCTTCGATCGAGCCGTCATCCTCATTGCCGCGTCGACCGGCTCCGGCTGGGTCGACGAGTGGCAGGTCCAGCCCCTCGAGTTCCTGACGCGCGGAAACTGCGCCACGGCCTCGCTCCAGTACTCCTACGTGCCCTCGGCCCTCAACTGGCTGACCGGCCTCGAGCCGGCGCAGGAAGCCTCGGCCGCGCTCTTCCGAGCGGTGCGGGCCGAGCTCGACACGATGGACGAGGCCGACCGACCCGCGCTCTTCGTCTGCGGCGAATCCCTGGGGGCTTTCGCCTCGCAGTCGGTCTTCTCCTTGGTCGAGGAAGCGCTCTCCCAGGTGGACGGGGCCCTGTGGGTGGGAACCCCCGCCTTCACGCCGATGCACGCCGAGCTGACGAGCGCCCGCCACAAGGGCAGCCCCGAGGTTGCCCCCGTCGTCTACAACGGTCGGCGCGTGCGCTTCGTTAATGAGCCATCCGACCTGCGCACAGACCTGTATGGGCGCGAGCTGGGCCCGTGGGGTTTTCCGCGCTTCGTCTACGCCCAGCACGCCTCCGATCCGGTCGTGTGGTGGAACCGGAAAATGCTCTGGATGCAGCCCGATTGGCTGCGCGAGCGGGCGGGCCGCGACGTGTCTCCTTTCGTCGAGTTCACGCGCTTCGTCACCTTCATTCAGGTGCTCGCCGACCTGCCTGTCGCGGGCACCGCTCCGGGCGGCCACGGCCATACCTACAACGAGGAGCTGATCCCCCTGTGGAGGGCGATCCTCGGCTTCGATCGCCTCTTCGACGAGGCCCCGACTCACCCGCGCCTGGCCGCCCTGGATGGTGAGTGGGTGGACGAGGAGATGGTCGAGCGCATCGGCATCGTCGTGCGGGCGAACCTGGAGCTGTCGGACCGACAGTAGGGTTCGTGCGGCGCGCCGTGGCATGTTTGTCAAGGTCATGGGCCTGTCGCGTGCTGTTTGTGTCAGTCCGCGACGGTATTTACCGTGTCAAATGAATTCTGCATTATCTAGAAGTTCAGTCTTTTAAGCGGATTGTCAGTGAACATGTGTGCTTTTTTCGCCGAACATATGTTCATTGGTCAGGGAATGTGTTGAAATCCTGCTGACAAGAAGGCTGGGGATCTCCTCATTTCACCTCATAACGCCTTGTAGCTACTGGATGGTAAGTCAGTAAAGCATTGCTAGGTATCTGGTTGCGCAGTATCGTGCGAATTGCGAGCAGATAACCTAACCGCGCGGTATAGCTCGCCTGAATCAACATTGGAGTGAGCATGTCATACACATTTCACAGGGCGTGGATAGCGGCCCTGGCGACCGGCGCGATGGCAGCGTCCGGCGTCGCCTTTGGCGCTCCCGCCCTGGCAGCAACCCCCGCGCCCGACGCGTACGGACCAATGATCTCCGACCTCGCCACCACCAGTGAGGGTGTGGGCGGTCAGGTCACCTTCGCCGTCACCGACAACCCGGGCCTGTCCAGCATCGACCTGCGCGACCCCGCGACCGATGCGATCTTCTATCACCGCGTCGTCGACTTCCCCGGCAACGTCACCGCTGACGGCATCCACCACTACACGTTCACCATCAAGTTCTCCGATATCCAGGCCGCCTGGGCCAAGGCCGGCCACACCGAGGCGCTCCCCGCGACGGTCAAGCTCGTCGCGTGGGGCAGTGATGGCATGCCGTCCAAGCGCGCGGCTGTTGCCATCGAGCCGGTCGCGATGACCTCCCTTGACTTCGGTATCGAGTCAGGAAAACTTGATCTGTACGTTGGCCAGCAGACGAACATTGGCGTCACGCACATGCCGGAAAATGCCAACATGACGAAGGTCAATTGGTCCGGCGATGACATTGACGTCCTCAATGTCGATGAGATGTCGGGCCTCGTGACTGCCCAGAAGGAAGGCTGCTCGGATGTGAGGGCTGTTGCCGACTACCTGGATCCGATGGTCTTCGATCCGGTGATGGCCAGTGTCCAGGTCTGCGTCAGCGAGCTGGGTGAGGACGAGATTGCCGTCAACCACCTCCGCGTGGACATGGAGGAGGGTGAGACTGTTACCCTCAAGCCGTTGCTTCCCAAGAAGTTCAAGGACGCCACCCTGGCCTGGAGCCTGGAGTATGACGGCGCGGTCATCCTGAAGGTGGCCGAGGACGGCAAGAGCGCGACGATCACCGGCGGCAACGTTGTTGATTGGGATCAGGTGAACCTGACCGCCACCCTGCCCGATGGAACCTCGGCAACGGCGACGACGATCGCCGTTGTGAAGTCTGTGAAGCAGGATGCGAAGGCACCAGCCCCGTGGGTCGATCCTCAGCCTGCTCCCGATCCGCAGCCGGATCCTCAGCCCGCGCCTGACCCGCAGCCCCAACCGGATCCTCAGCCTGCGCCTGACCCGCAGCCTGCTCCGGATCCCCAGCCCGCTCCCGATCCTCAGCCCGCGCCTGACCCGCAGCCTCAGCCGGAGCCTCAGCCTGCGCCTGACCCGCAGCCTGCCCCTGACCCGCAGCCTGCTCCGGATCCTCAGCCCGCGCCTGACCCGCAGCCTCAGCCGGATCCTCAGCCTGCGCCCGACCCGCAGCCTGCTCCGGATCCCCAGCCCGCGCCTGAACCCCAGCCCGCCCCCGCCCCGATGGGTGCCTGGATGCTGGACTCGGTCGGCTGGTGGTACCGCAACGCTGACGGCACCTACCCGACGAACACCTCGATGATGGTCGACGGACGCACCTACCGCTTCGATGGACGCGGCTACATGCGCACCGGGTGGGTCATGGACGGTGGCGCCTGGTACTACCACGACGCCTCTGGCGCTCAGCTCACCGGCTGGCAGATGGTCCGCGGCTCCTGGTACTACCTGGGCGACAACGGCCTGATGCGTACCGGCTGGGTCATGGTCGACGGTGTCTGGTACTACCTGCATGGCTCCGGCGCGATGGCCACCGGCTGGATCAACCTGGGCGGCACGTGGTTCTACCTGCACGGCTCGGGCGCGATGGCCACCGGCTGGCAGATGATCGGTGGCTCCTGGTACTTCCTCGGCTCAGACGGTGCCATGCGTACCGGTTGGGTGAAGGATGGTGGCACCTGGTACTACCTGCACGGCTCGGGCGCGATGGCCACCGGTTGGATCAACCTGGGCGGCGCCTGGTACTACCTGTCTCCCTCGGGGGCCATGGTGACCGGCACGCAGATGATCAACGGCCGTATGTACACCTTCGACGCCTCGGGTATGTGGATGCCGTGATCTGACATCCGCCTGCCACCAGGCAATACGCCGGGCCCGGGAACGCAGTAGCGCGCTCCCGGGCCCGGTCGTGTTAGACGCTTCAGCTGCGCTTAAGTATCGATAAGCAAGATGGTGATTGTCAGGTGGGCCACGTGAGGTATGTTGTGAGGAGACGGCTGGTACACCGACGTACCGGGTGCCACTGGCACTCCGTCCCCCAACATATCGGAGAAGGCTTATGTCAACGAAGAAACCGGCTGCCCTCCTCGCCTTCGTCGGCGCGTGCGCGCTCGCGGTCACCGGGCCGGCCGCCCTGGCCTCGCCCCTGCCCCCGGGTCCGTCCGGCGTCCGTGATGGCGCAGCGGCCTCCCTGCCCGTGGGCGACATCGACACGGCGCTGACCTCGAAGAGCGGACAGTCCGCGCCCTCCTCGACCGACGCAGAGGCGGACCCGGCGCGCGTCGTCGGCGTCATCGTCCAGCTCGAGGATGGCGCGTCCCGTGAGGGTGCGATCAGTGAGATCAACGAGGCCGTGTCCGCCCTCTACCCGGGAACGCAGGCCCAGGTGGAGCACGAGTACGGCAACGTCATGTCGGGCTTCGCCCTCAAGGCACCCGTCGGTGCGCTCGATGCAATCCGCCGTGCCCCGGGCGTACGCGCCGCGTTCCTTGAGCGCGAGGGTCGCGTCAGTGATGTGGCCACGCCCGATGCCGAGGGTGGCATCGAGTCCTCGCAGACCGGCGGGCAGGACCCCGTCAACCTGAGCGCCCATCTCATGATGCACATCGACCAGGTCGCCCAGAAGGGTGAAGGAAAGGTCATCGCCGTCATCGACACGGGCGTTGACATGACGCATCCGGCATTCACTGGCGAGCTCGTGGGAACGCCCCCGCTCACCCCGCAGAAGGTCGCCGCGATGACCTCGCAGCTGGGTGAGGGCAAGACCGGCGTCTACGTCTCGCAGAAGTTCCCCTTCGCCTACGACTACGCGGACGGCGACAACGACGCGTCGCCGGCGAAGACCCCGTACGGTTCCCACGGGACGCATGTCGCCGGCATCGCCGCAGGTAACGCCGACAAGATCGTCGGCACCGCTCCGAACACCCAGGTGATCGTCGCGAAGGTGACGCGCAGCGAGGACGACGCGCTGCTGGACTCGGCGCTGCTTGCCTCCCTCGACGACATGCTCGTCCTGCATCCCGACGTCATTAACCTGTCGCTCGGCTGGACGGCCGGCATGGATGGCGAGGCCGACACGGTGTACGCGACCGTGTACAAGAAGCTGCAGGAAGCGGGCATCACCGTCAACGCGGCCTCGGGCAATGCCTTCTCCACCGGGTACGGCAACAACTCCGGCAAGGGCCTGCCCTACGCCTCGGACCCCGACTCCTCGGTTATGGACGAGCCGGCCACCTATTCCTCGGTGGTTGCCGTCGCCTCGGTCGAAAACGCCCTGATGCGCAACGCCTTCACCGTCAATGGGAAAGACATCGGATATCAGCGTGCGCGTGGCCTCAACGGTGAGAAGGTCGCCTTCTTCTCCGACCTGCCCGCCGGCACCTACGAGTACGTGGACGCCGGGTTCGCCTCCGAGGAGGACGCCGCCGCGCTCAAGGCGAAGTACCCGGACGGCCTCGCCGGCAAGATCGCGCTCGTCTCTCGCGGCAACATGACCTACCAGAAGAAGGTCGAGAACCTCTACGACCTCAAGCCCGCCGGAATCGTCGTCTACAACAACGTGTCGGTCGGATCGCTCATCGCCATGAATCTGACGACGCAGGACATGCCCGCCGCGTTCATCTCTCAGGCTGACGGCCAGGCCATGCTGGACGCCCCCGAGCACACGCTCTCGATCGCCGAGGGTCAGGTCCTGCCGCAGTCCACCGTGTACGAGGCGTCGGAATTCTCCGCGTGGGGCGTGTCCCCGGACCTGCGCCTCAAGCCCGAGATCGCGGCGCCCGGTGGCGAGGTTTTCTCGTCGATACCGGACGGTGCGTACGAGCAGTCCTCGGGTACGTCGATGGCCACGCCTCAGATGGCGGGCGTCAGCACGATCGTCTTGCAGCGCGTCCAGTCCGACCCGCTCTTCGCCTCGATGAGTGCGCGTCAGAAGGCTGATGTCGTCCAGAACCTCATCATGGGCACTGCCCGTCCGCTGACGGATGCGGCTCAGACGACGGGCGCGTTGTACTCGCCGCGTAAGCAGGGCGCGGGCCTCGTCGACGCCCTGGCTGCGACGACTTCGTCCGTGTACCCGACCGTGGTCGGCGCCCCCGAGCAGTCCCGACCCAAGGCGGACCTGGGGGACGGCACGAAGGGGTGGCACTTCGACGTCACGCTGCATAACCTCTCGGGTGTTCCGGCCACCTACGAGCTGAGCTCGCAGGCCCTCTCCGAGATCGTGGACGGCGGATTCTTCACGCAGCACTCCTCTGATTGGCGAGGCCGTGGCGTGGAGATCGCGTACTCGGGCGCCGCATCCGCGTCCGCCGAGGGTGCGACGGTGACGGTCCCCGCGAGCGGCGAGGCCACCGTCGGTATCGACATCACGCCCGGCAGCGAGTTCGCCTCCTACGTCGCGGACAATGCGCCCAACGGTACGTTCCTCGACGGTTTCGTGCGCTTCGCGTCGAAGACCGCGTCCCAGCCCGACCTCGCCGTGCCCTACCTGGGCTTCTACGGCGACTGGGGCAAGGTCCCCATCTTCGACGCCCTCGCCTCGGACGGCGGCGCACACACCCGGGCCTCGGCCATCGTCAACGGCAAGACCGGCGACTCCCTCGGCTACAACCCCCTCGTTAAGGCGGCCGAGCGCACCGGCAAGCCCAACCCGCAGCGCTACGTGATCTCCAGGTCCACGGCCTCGGGCGCCCCGACGATCCTCGAACCCCGCACGGGCACGCTGCGCAGCGTCCACTCGCTGACCAGCACCTACACGAACGAGGCCGGGGAGACGGTCTTCTCGGTGACCAACCATCGGAACTGGAAGTCCCTCTACCAGACGAGCACCGAGGAGAACACCTGGGTCGAGGCCTACCACGAGTCCACGGTCTTCGACGCGAACGCGGAGAAGTTCTCGCACATGCCCGACGGCACGTACACGCTGCGGATCGCCGCGTCCAACGACGGCCCGTCGCGCGCCGAGCAGTCGATCTCCTACAAGTTCCGCCTCGACACGACGGCACCGGTCATCTCAGGAGTGACGTACGGCGGAGACGGGCCCGACATGGCCGTGTCCTTCAATGTCGCCGATGACTCGCCCCTGGCGGCGATCGACTTGCACGACCCGGCTGACGGCCTGTGGTTCTACCGCCACGTCTTCACCGAGAGCGAGGGTAGCGTTGGCCCCGACGGTCGGTACATGTACCACGTTGAGATCCCATTGATGGAGATCTCTGGGGCGTGGAGTGACCAGGGTGGCGTCGGCGGAGTCATCGACAATCCCTACCTGCTCGCGTGGGACTACGGGCTCAACCCCTCCGAGCCGGTGAGCCTCGACCTGCCCATCTCCGACGACAACGAGACGGCCTCGTGCAAGGATCCGACGGGCGGTCACTGGATCAAGGAAGTGCGGTACTGGCGGTACCAGTGCGCTAACGAGAGGGCGTACCTGGGAGGAGGCTGGTTCACGATCGGAGGCAGGGACTACCAGTTCAGCCCCTCCGGGTACATGATGACCGGTTTCGTCAAGCGCCCCAGCGGTGAGTGGCTGTACGTGGATTCCGATGGCGTTCCCGTCGGCGGGTGGGTCCTCGACGGCGTGTACGGTGGCCCCTACTGGTACTACCTGGATCCGGCCACCAAGGTCATGAAGACCGGGTGGCTCGCCGACGGCGGCTCGTGGTACTACCTGCACGGCAACGGCGTGATGGCGATTGGCTGGGTGCGCGACGGCGGCTCCTGGTACTACCTGTCCGACTCGGGCAAGATGGCGACGGGCTGGGTCAAGGTCGGTGGCACCTGGTACTACCTGGGCCCCGATGGTGCGATGTTCACCGGCACTCACGTGATCAACGGACGCACCTACGTCTTTGACGGGAGCGGCGCGTGGGTCGGCTGACCTGAGTGCTTGCCCAGCGACGACGAGGCCCGGGAGGGCGTCTCACCCGGCCCGGGCCTTGTTCGTCGTCGCACTGCCCTGCTGTCCGACGTGCTGCGCAATGATGTGTCGCAGCGCTGTCCTCACATAACGACCAATAGGTGCGCGTTCGCTTCGTGCCTCTCGAGGTCCCCATTCACATTTTGGAGTTACGCACATGACAACGAAGAAACCAGCGGCGTTCCTCGCGCTGGCTGGCACCGCCGCTCTGGTGGTTGCCGGCCCCGCGACCCTCGCATCCCCGCCAACCCCGGCGGACACCCGACCCGACGCAGGCGTCACGGCCTCGCCCCTGCCCGTCGGCGACGTCGATACCGCGCTTACCTCGAAGAGCGGACAGACCACCCAGGACGCTCAGGCACCGACGACCGACGAGGTCGACCCTGCCGCAGTCGTCACGATCGTCGTCCAGCTCGACGAGGGCGCAGACCGCGCGGCCTCCCTCGCCTCGATCAACGAGGCCGTGGCCGGCGCGTTCCCCGGCTCTTCCACCCAGGTGGAGCGCCAGTACGACAAGGCCATGCAGGGCTTCGCGCTCAGCGCCCCCGCCGGATCCCTCGACGCGATCCGCGCGGTGAGCGGCGTCAAGGCCGCCTTCCTCGATCGCGAGACCCATGTCGATGGTGTCGATGACCAGGTCGCCGGAGAGGGTGCGACGAACTCCTCGCGCACCTCCACCCAGAACCCCGACAACCTCAGCGCCCAGCTGATGATGCACGCCGACCAGATCACCCAAAAGGGTAATGGCAAGGTCGTCGCCATCATCGACACGGGTGTGGACATGACCCACCCAGCGTTCGCGGGTGCCCTGCACGGGACCCCCGGGCTTTCCCAGGACAAGGTTGAGGCCCTGACCCCCCAGCTGGGCGACGGCAAGACCGGCAGCTACGTGTCGGAAAAGTTCCCCTTCGCCTACGACTACGCGGATAACGACCCGGACGCCTCGCCGACCGGCAAAGCCGGATCGCACGGCACGCACGTCGCCGGCATCACCGCAGGCAACGCTGGCGAAATCGTGGGCATCGCCCCGGACGCGCAGATCATCGTCGCCAAGGTCGCCAGCAGTATCAGCGGCGGCATCCCGGACTCGGCGCTGCTCGCCGCCCTCGACGACATGGTCGTCCTGCGCCCCGACGTCGTGAACCTGTCCCTCGGACAGACCGGCGGCATGGATAACGAGGCTGACTCCATGTACGCGACCGTGTTTAAGAGCCTCCAGGACGCCGGCGTCACCGTGTACGCGGCCGCCGGCAACGAGTACACGGCCGGATACGGCAACCTGTCTGGCAAGAACCTGCCCTTCGCCTCCGACCCCGACTCCTCCGTCCTGGGCGAACCCGCGTCCTTCTCCTCCGTCGTGTCCGTGGCCTCGGTCGACAACTCGCTGTCGCACAGCGCCTTCACCGTCGGCGACCGCGACATCGCCTACCAGCGCGCTGGCGGCGCCGACGGCCAGAAGATGCCCGACCTGTCCGACCTGACCGGTGGTCCCTTCGAGTACGTCGACGGCGGCATTGGCTCGGCCGAGGATGGCGCCGCGCTCAAGGCCAAGTACCCCGAGGGCCTCGCCGGAAAGATCGTGCTGGTCAAGCGAGGTTCCCTCACCTTCCAGGCCAAGTTCAACAACATTGCAGACTCTAAGCCCGCCGGCTTCATCGTCTACAACAACGTGCCTGGTGACTCGCTTGTCGTGATGAGCCTGGCGACGGACGGCGTGCCCGCCGCGTTCATCTCGCAGGCTGACGGTGAGGCCATGCTGGCCGCCGCCGACCACCACCTGAGCGTCGCCCCCGGCAAGGTCGTGGCCCCGAGCAAGAAGTACTCCATGTCGAGCTTCTCCTCGTTGGGCGTCACCCCGGACCTGCGCCTCAAGCCCGAGGTCAGCGCCCCCGGAGGCAACATCTACTCGGCTGTGCCCGGCGGCACCTACGAGTTCATGTCCGGCACCTCGATGGCGACCCCGCAGATGGCGGGCGTGAGCGCCGTCGTCCTGCAGCGCGTTGAGAACGATCCGCTGTTTGCCTCGATGAGCGCGCGTCAGAAGATCGATGTCGTCCAGAACCTCATCATGGGAACGGCGACCCCCGTCGTCGACCCGCTCCAGGACACTGGCGCCCCGTACTCACCGCGCAAGCAGGGATCGGGCCTGACGAATGTCCTGGCGGCCACGACCTCGTCCGTGTATCCGACCGTGGTCGGCGCCCCCGAGCAGTCCCGGCCCAAGGCGGACCTGGGGGATGGTACGAAGGGCTGGCACTTCGACGTCACGCTGCACAACCTGTCCGGCGCGGAGGCCACCTACGCGCTGAGCTCGCAGGCCCTCTCCGAGATTGTTGAGGGTGGGTTCTTCACCGGCAAGTCCGCCGATTGGCGAGGCAAGGGCGTGGACATCGCCTACTCCGGCGCGGCCGTGAGTGGCACCGGTGAGGGCGCGACCGTTACCGTTCCCGCGAACGGCGAGGTCACGGTGGGCGTGGATGTCAAGCCTGGCTCCGACTTCGACTCCTCCGTCGCGCAGAACACGCCCAACGGCACCTTCCTCGATGGATTCGTGCGTTTCGCCTCGAAGACCGCGTCCCAGCCCGACCTGACCGTGCCCTACTTGGGCTTCTACGGTGACTGGGGCAAGGCCCCCATTTTCGACGCCCTCGCCTCCGAGGACGGGGCTCACACGCTCGCCTCCTGGGTCTACAACGGATCCACGCGCCAGCAGCTGGGATACAACCCCCTGGTCAAGGATGCTGATCGTATCGGTCTGCCCAGCTCGAGCAAGAACGTCCTCTCTCGCTCGGTTGCCTCGGGCGCTCCCACGATTCTCGAACCCCGCACGGGCACGCTGCGCAGCGTGCACACGATCAACGCCGCGTACACGAACGCTGCGGGAGAGACGATCGCGTCCTTCACGCGCTACCAGAACTGGAAGTCCGCGCTGGATTCGTCCGGAAGGATGACGTGGGTCGAGCGGGGACGTGAGCCGCTGGTCCTGGATCTGCGCGACGCCGAGTACAGGAACCTGCCCGATGGTGTGTACAAGCTGACGCTGTCCGCGCACAACGACGGCCCTTCGCAGGCCGAGCAGTCGATCTCCTACGAGTTCCGCATCGACACGGCCGCGCCCGTTGTCTCCAACCTGGAGTACAAGGGCGAGGGTGCCGACACGGTCGTGTCCTTTGACGTCACCGACGCGTCCCCGCTGGCCGCGTTCGACCTGCATGACCCGGCCGACGGCCTGTGGTTCTACCGCCACGTGTTCGCGGACAACGAAGGAACGGTCGGGGCTGACGGAACCTACACGTACCACGTCGAGGTTCCCATGTCGGCCATCTCGCAGGGGTGGGCCGATCAGGGTGGCTCCGGCGAGGTCATCGCCCACCCCTACGTCCTCGCGTGGGATTACGGACTGAACCACTCCAAGGCAGCGACCCTTGACCTGCCGTCGGATAACCCTGGCGTGTGCGTCACGGCTGACGGCGGCCACTGGGCGAAGGACTTGCGTGGCTGGTGGTACCAGTGCGCCAACGGGAAGGAGTACCTCAAGAACGGCTGGTTCACGATCGGTGGCAAGGACTACCTGTTCGGCTCCGACGGCTACATGATGACCGGCTGGCTCCGGCGCGATGACGGTGCGTGGGTGTACGCAAATTCCGAGGGCGCCCTGGTTGGCGGCTGGGTGTTCGACGAGAGCTTCGACGGTGCTTACTGGTACTACCTGGATCCGGCCACGAAGGTCATGAAGACCGGGTGGGTCGCCGACGGTGGTTCCTGGTACTATCTCACCGCATCCGGCGCGATGGCGACCGGATGGGTGCGCGATGGCGGCTCCTGGTACTACCTGAAGGATTCGGGCGCGATGCACACCGGATGGCTGAACCTCGACGGTGCCTGGTACTACCTGGGACCCGATGGAGCAATGTTCACCGGCACGCACGTGATCAACGGACGCACCTATGTCTTTGACACAAGTGGGGCGTGGATTGGCTGAGCTGAGCTGATCCGCACCTGACGGTGCTCTTCTCCGGGTCCGGGAATGTTGCTATGCAAGCGTTCTCGGACCCGGAATGATTATGACAGTAAAATAATGCCCAATCGTTTCCCAATGTGAAACAAAGTTTGTCACAAGCGTTCTTTGCTGTATTTTGACAGTGGTGGCCGGCACGACGGAGTTCCCTCCGCCTGCCAACACGGTCGCCCGTCGACACATTGGAGTACGCACATGACAACGAAGAAACCAGCGGCGTTCCTCGCGTTCGCCGGCGCCTGCGCGCTCGCCCTGACAGGGCCCGCGGCTCTCGCATCCCCGCCAACCCCGACGGACACACGACCCGACGCGGGTGCCACGGCCTCGTCCTTGCCCGTCGGTAACGTTGATACCGCGCTCACCTCGAAGAGCGGGCAGACCACCCAGACCGATCAGGCCCAGT
>ERZ809296.2528-NODE-2528-length-17238-cov-5.105162_pt1 | contig 17238 bp, 14 predicted proteins | sample MGYA00520511_ERZ809296 | MGnify/ENA primary metagenome ERZ809296 (study PRJEB31576, sample SAMEA3212662) | Homo sapiens | biome: human-gut; feature: human gut; material: fecal | place: Sweden | collected 2012 ... | reverse complement strand
GGCCCGGGCTGCGTCCACCTGGGCATGGAGAACATCCACAAGGTCGGTGCCATCGGCATCCCCGGCTACCGCTGGGAGGTCAAGGTAGTGGACGAGCAGGGCAACGCCGTGCCCCAGGGTGAGGTCGGCGAGCTGTGCGTGAAGGGTCCCGGCGTCATGACCTGCTATTACAACAACCCAGAAGCCACCGCCGAGGTCTTGAAGAACGGCTGGCTCTACACCGGCGACATGGCCATGCAGGACGCCGACGGCTTCTATTTCCTGGTGGACCGGAAGAAGGACGTGGTCGTCTCCGGCGGCGAGAACATCTACCCCGTCCAGATCGAGGACTTCCTGCGCACCAACGACAAGATCAAGGACGTGGCCGTCATTGGCCTGCCCGACAAGCGTCTGGGCGAAATTTGCGGCGCAGTCATCGAGCTCAAGCCGGGTGCCGTCTGCGACGAAGCGGAGATAAACGACTTCTGCCTGGTGCTACCCCGGTATAAGCGCCCCCGGAAGATCATCTTTGCCGAGATCCCCCGCAACGCCACCGGCAAGATCGAAAAGCCCGTCCTGCGCAAGCGCTACGGGGCCGAGCATCTGGTGGCCCAGCAGAACCGGAGCTAAGACAACGCTAGACGCCGCAAGGAGGGAAACGCCATGCCGAGAGCAAAAAAGAAAGAGCGCAGCCTGGATCTATATGAGCACATCGCCGCCCTGAACAGCGTGGAGGAATGCTGCCGGTTTTTTGACGATCTGTGCGCCGTGACCGAGCTGCGGGCCATGGAGCAGCGGTTCGACGTGGCCAGGATGCTCCACGCCGGCAAGGTCTACACCACCATCCTCAGCGAGACCGGGGCCAGCTCCGCCACGGTCAGCCGGGTCAACCGGGTCCTGAACTACGGTACCGGAGCCTTGGCCGAGGTGATGGAACGGGTGGAGCAGACCAAGGAGGGCGAGACGGCCCCCCAGGAAGACAACGAAACACGGAGGAACACATGAAAGAACTGATGCTGGGCAACAAAGCCGTTGCCCGTGGACTATACGAAGCCGGGTGCGGCGTGATCTCCAGCTACCCCGGCACCCCCAGCACGGAGATCACCGAAGAAGCCGCCAAATACCCGGAGATCTACTGCGAGTGGGCGCCCAATGAAAAGGTCGCCCTGGAGGTGGCCCACGGGGCCGCCCTGGGGGGTGTGCGCTCGGCCTGCTGCATGAAGCACGTGGGCCTGAACGTGGCAGCGGACCCGCTGTTTACCATTTCCTATCAGGGCGTCGAGTCGGGCCTCGTCATCTGCGTGGCGGACGACCCCGGCATGTTTTCGTCCCAGAACGAGCAGGACTCCCGCCACTACGCCATCTCTGCCAAGGTCCCCATGCTGGAGCCTTCGGACAGCCAGGAGGCGCTGACCTTTGCCAAGGAGGCGTTTCGCCTCTCCGAGGAATACCACACGCCCATCCTACTGCGGATGTGTACGCGGATCTCCCACTCCCAAAGCATCGTGGAGAAGGGGGCGCGGCAGGAAGTCCCCAAGCGGGAGTATGTGAAGGACCCTCTGCGGGTCATGATGACCACCAACTCCATGAAGGCGCACCATCGCGTCGAGGAACGCACCGCCGCCATGACGGAGCTGGCAGAGACTACCTTCCTCAACCGCATGGAGATGGGGGAGGATACCTCCATCGGCATCATCACCTCTTCCACCAGCTATCAATATGTCCGCGAGGTCTTTGGCGACAAAGCCTGCGTGCTGAAGCTGGGCCTGTCCTGGCCGATGCCGGTGCAGAAGATCCAGGACTTTGCCGCCCAGGTGGACAAGGTCCTGGTGGTGGAAGAACTGGAGCCCATCATTGAGAACCACTGCCGGCAGATCGGCGTGGAGGTCAGCGGCAAAGACGTCCTGCCCATGATCGACGAGCTGACCCAGGGGGGCGTCGCCCGCTGTCTCGGTCGGCCGGAGAAGGAGACCGTCACGCTGGAAGACGAAATTCCCGGCCGTCCCCCCGTCATGTGCGCCGGATGTCCCCACCGGGGCGTGTTCTACACCCTGTCGAAAAATAAGTGCATGGTTTACGGCGACATCGGCTGCTACACCTTGGGTGTCATGCCGCCCCTGAACGCCATGGACCTGAACGTCTGCATGGGGGCCTCCTGCTCTGGTCTGCACGGCTTTAATCTGGCCGGCGGCGCGGCCCACGAGAAGAACAGCGTGGCCGTGATCGGCGACTCCACCTTCATCCACTCCGGCATCACCGGCATCACGGACATCGCCTACAACCGCACCAACTCCACCGTCCTGATCTTGGACAACTCCATCACCGGTATGACCGGCCACCAGCAGAACCCCACCACCGGCAAGAACCTCCGGGGCGAACCGGCGGGGAAAGTGGATCTGGAGGCCCTGTGCAAGGCCGTGGGCTTCCGGCGGGTGCGGGTGGTGAACCCCAACCACCTGAAAGAGATGGACCAGGTCCTGAAAGAGGAGCTGGCCGCTGAGGAACCCTCCGTCATCATCACCCGCAGTCCCTGCGTGATGCTGAAAGAGGTCCCCAAGGCTGCCCCCCTGAAGGTGGACCACGACAAGTGCAACGGCTGCGGCCTGTGTATGCGCATCGGCTGCCCGGCCCTGAGTCTGCGGGACGGGAAGGCGGAGATCGACAAGACCCAATGTATCGGCTGCCAGGTGTGCATGCAGATGTGCCACCGGGACGCCTTGACTGTTTGATTTTGAGGAGGATACGCCAAGTGGAAACTGTGAATATTATGATCGTAGGCGTGGGGGGCCAGGGCTCCCTGCTGGCCTCCAAGATGCTGGGCCACCTGCTGGTGAACGCCGGGTATGACGTGAAGGTCTCCGAGGTCCACGGCATGAGCCAGCGGGGCGGCAGCGTGGTCACCTATGTCCGGTTCGGCGACAAGGTCTATTCGCCCATCATCGACAAGGGCGAGGCCGACTTCATCGTCTCCTTCGAGCTGCTGGAGGCCGCCCGCTGGATCGAGTATCTGAAACCCACCGGCCAGATCGTCACCAACACCCAGCAGATGGAGCCTATGCCTGTCATCGCGGGCCTGGCCAAGTACCCGGAGGATCTGGTGGATAAGATGCGGGCCAAGGGCATCAAAGTGGATGCCATGGACTGCCTGGCCCTGGCCGACCAGGCCGGGTCCTCCAAGGCGGTGAACATGGTCCTCATGGGCCGCCTGTTCCATTATTTCCCCAACATCCCTGCCGAGGCCTGGCAGGCCTCTCTGGAGGCCAACGTCCCCGCCAAGGTCCTGGAGCTGAACAAGGTCGCCTTCGCCCTGGGCCAGAAGGGCTGAGAAGACCCATTCCAACCCATTCCTAAGGAACCCAAAACCGGCAGCAAGGCGCATCTTGCTGCCGGTTTTTCGCGCCCTCCACCATCTTTCCGCCAAAATCCCCGGAGGATTCGTCGATTTCCGCCCTTGACAGCGGGAAAAAGCATGGTAGAATAGAAACAACCAAGCGATGATACATGGATCATGGCCATGAGGAAGCCCATGCGCCAGCGGCGGCCCAAGCGAGAGGGGGAGCGGTGAAAGCCCCTCGGCCCAGCCCAGCGCAAAGCCACTTCCGAGCCGTCCGGGAGGACCGGACCGGGACATTCCCGTTACAGAATGAACTGAGATCACAGGCGTGTGTTGTCTGCCTGTGAAATTAGGGTGGTACCGCGCAGCGTGAAGCTCCGTCCCTATGGTGGGGAGGGGCTTTTTTTGTTTCCGTTTTTGCAGTCTTTTTTGTATTTTCACATCGGAGGTATGTTATGCATAAGTATTATGGATTGAATGAATTGAGAGAGATGTTCCTGACCTTCTTTGAGTCCAAGGGACACCTGCGCCTGCCCAGCTTCCCCCTGGTGCCGGAGAACGACCCCTCCCTGCTGCTCATCAACGCCGGCATGGCCCCCATGAAGCCCTGGTTCAAGGGGGAGGAGGAGCCGCCCCGCCGCCGGGTCTGCACCTGCCAGAAATGTATCCGGACGGGCGACATCGAGAACATCGGCCACACCGCCCGCCACGGCACCTATTTCGAGATGCTGGGCAACTTCTCCTTCGGCGATTACTTCAAGCACGAGGCCATTGCCTGGACCTGGGAGTTTTTGACCGACCCCAAGTGGGTGGGCCTGGAAAAGGACCGGCTGTATCCCTCCGTCTACCAGGAGGATGACGAGGCCTTCAACATCTGGCGGGACGAAGTGGGCATCCCGGAGGACCGCATCTACCGCATGGGCAAGGAAGACAACTTCTGGGAGCACGGCTCCGGTCCCTGCGGCCCCTGCTCCGAGGTCTATTACGACCGCGGCGAGGAGTTCGGCTGCGGCAGCCCCGACTGTAAGCCCGGCTGCGACTGCGACCGCTATATGGAGGTCTGGAACAACGTCTTTACCCAGTTCGACAACGACGGCGAGGGCCACTACACCGAGCTGGCCCAGAAGAACATCGACACCGGCATGGGTCTGGAGCGTCTGGCCGTCATCTGTCAGAACGTCAACTCCCTGTTCGACGTGGACACCGTGATGAACATCACGAATAAAGTCTCTGAGCTGACCGGTGCGCACTACGGCGACAGCCAGGCCAGTGATGTCTCTCTGCGGATCATCACCGACCACATCCGCTCCGCTACCTTCATGATCTGCGACGGCGTGCTGCCCTCCAACGAGGGCCGGGGCTATGTCCTGCGCCGCCTGCTCCGCCGGGCTGCCCGCCACGGCAAGCTGCTGGGCGTGAACGAGCCCTTCCTGTATCAGATCCTGGATACCGTCATCCACGAGAACGAGGGCGAGTACACGGACCTGCGCCAGAAGCAGGACTATATCACCAAGGTCGTCCGCACCGAGGAGGAGAACTTTGCCAAGACCATCGACGGCGGCATGAAGATCTTCGCCGACCTGCTGGCTGAGCACAAGGCCAAGGGCGAGACGCAATTCTCCGGCAAGGATGCCTTCAAGCTCTATGATACCTATGGCTTCCCCGTGGACCTGACCGAGGAGATGGTCCAGGACGAGGGCATGACCCTGGACCGCGTCGCCTTCGACGAGGAGATGGAGGCCCAGCGCGTCCGCGCCCGGAAGGCCCGCGAGGCCCTGGGCGACCTGGGCTGGTCCGGCGTGGAGTTCGGCAAGGAGATCCCCTCCACCGTCTTCGACGGCTATGACAAGACCGAGATCACCGGCGCAAAAGTGGTCGCCATCGTGGCGGAGGACCAGCTGGTGGACGAGATCGTCTCCGGCATGGAGGCCATCGTGGTCCTGGACACCACCCCCTTCTACGCTGAGATGGGCGGCCAGGTGGCCGACCACGGCACCATCACAGCCGAGGGTATGACCTACAACGTCACCGACGTGCAGAAGAACAAGGGCGGCAAGTTCATGCACTATGGCAAGCTCACCCAGGGCAGCCTGAAGGTGGGCGACATGGTGACCGCCACCATCGACGTGGACCGCCGCAAGGCCATCATGCGGGCGCACACCGCCACCCACCTGCTGGACAAGGTCCTGCGGACCGTGCTGGGTGACCACGTCCACCAGGCCGGTTCTCTGGTGGAGCCTGACCGCCTGCGCTTCGACTTCACCCACTTCTCCGCCCTGACGGCCGAGGAGCTGGCCAAGGTCAGCGCCCTGGTCAACGAGGCCGTGCTGGAAGGCTACGACGTTGTGACCGAGGAACTGCCCATCGAAGAGGCCAAGAAGAAGGGCGCCATCGCCCTCTTCGGCGAGAAGTACGGCGAGGTCGTCCGCGTGGTGGATATGGGCGAGGGCTACTCCGTCGAGTTCTGCGGCGGCACCCACCTGTCCAACACCGCCAAGGTCGGCGTGTTCCATATCTCCAATGAGTTCTCCGTGGCCTCCGGCGTGCGCCGCATCGAGGCCACCACCGGCAAGCTCTCCCTGGATGTGATGAATCGGAATCAGAAGATGCTGTTTGAAGCGGCTGCCGTTCTCAAGGCCAAGCCCGGTGAGCTGCGGGAGAAGGCCAAGGCCATGATGGCCGAGGCCAAGAAGCTGCACCAGGAGATCGAGAAGTTCAAGGCCGAGGCCTCCGTCGGCGAAGCCCGCCAGTTCCTCATGTCTGCCAAGACCGTGGGTGAGCTGAAGGTCCTGACAGCCTCCCGCGAGAATGTGGACGCCGCCACGCTGCGCCAGATGGGAGATTTCCTGAAGGACAAAGAGCCCAACGTCGTGGCGGTCCTGGCCTCCACCAGCGCGGAGAAGATCTCCTTCCTGGCCGTCTGCGGCAAGAACGCCATCGCCAAGGGCATCAAGGCCGGCGACCTGGTCAAGAACGTCTGCACCATCTGCGGCGGCAAGGGCGGCGGCAAGCCCGACAGCGCCATGGGCGGCGGCAAAGACATGCTCAAGCTGGATGACGCCCTGGCTTCCGTGGACGATTATGTAGCTGTGAAGCTGGGCCTGTGAGCAAAGGAGCGAACGCCGTATGTTGATCGACTTAGAAAAACTGCCCGTAGACATCGTGCCTCACATGCGGGATGGGGAAAAAGAAGTCCACCTGAAAAAGTGGAGCGACGGCCCTGTAAAAGTCTTGCAGGGCAAGCTCCCGGCCGGGGCCTCCATCGGCCTGCACACCCACGAGACGAACTGCGAGGTGATCTATATCCTCTCCGGCACCGGCAAGGTCCTGTGTGACGGGGCCTATGAGCCGCTTGTCCCCGGCGCTTGCCACTACTGCCCCAAGGGACACGCCCACAGCCTCATCAACGACAGCGACGGGGACTTGACCTTCTTCGCTGTGGTCCCCGAACAATAAACCAGAAAAAATCACGAAAGGAGCAACCCCATGAGCGACTGCTTATTCTGCAAGATCGCGGGGGGAGAGATCCCCTCCAAGAAGGTCTATGAGGATGACCAGGTCTATGCCTTCTACGACATCGACCCCCAGGCCCCCACGCACTTTCTGGTGATCCCCAAAGCCCACATCAAGTCCTGCGGTGCCATTACCCCGGAAAACTCTGCCGTGGTGGCCCACTGCTTCGAGGTCATCAGCAAGATCACCCAGGAGCAGGGCATCACCGACTTCCGCGTGGTGTCCAACTGTGGGGAGCAGGCGGGACAGAGCGTCTTCCACCTGCATTTCCACGTCCTGGCCGGCCGGGACATGACCTGGCCTCCCGGCTGATCGAAGCCGATCGATCCCACCAAACGAAAAGCCCGCGCCCCCTCCGGCGGCGCGGGCCTTTTTGCTCAGCGAGGTGATGCAGCGTGCCGGTTCTAACATTACAAAGGGTGCCGTCTACGCCCCTCATCTGGTTCACGGCGGGCTTTGCCCTGGCGTCTCTGGCGGGTGTGCTCCTGGGCGGAGCTGTCTGGCTGGCGGCGGTGGGCTTGGCCTGTGTTTCCATCGGCTTCCTGCTCCGTGGCCTGGGCCGCTGGCCCCAGGCCCGGCGGCTGCTGGCAGGGGCGGGGATCGCCCTGGTGTGGCTGGTGATCTATGGTGCGGTGTTCGTTTCCCCAGCCCAGGCCATGGAAAACCGAACGGTGCAGCTGGATGCCGTCGTCACCCGCTGGCCGGAGCGCACAGACTACGGTGCCCGCGTGATCCTCCAGGCCGGGGAGGGGGAGGGCCGCAAGGTCCCTGCCCTCCTCTATGGAGACAGCAGCCTGTCGGACTTGCGCCCAGGGGACAAGCTCTCCTGCGTGGCCTACTGCACCCCGGCGGATGCGTCCCGCGGGGAGGACAACCTGTACTACGCCTCCCAGGGCATCCACCTGAGTGCCAAGGCTTACGGTGACATCACGGTCACAAAAGCGGAGGGCATCCCGCCCCGCTATGCCCTGACGATTTTGTCCGGGAAGATCAGACAGACCATCGACCGCCTGTATCCCGAACACGAGGCAGGCTTTCTCCGGGCCATTTTGACGGGAGATAAGAGCGGCCTGGAACAGGCGGACAAGGACAACTTCAACCGGGTCGGTCTGGGCCATGTGGTGGTGATCTCTGGCCTGCACGTGACGTTTCTCATGGGTGTGCTGACGCTATTCCTGGACCCCAGGAAGAAACGCTCGCTGCTTGTCTTGCTGCTGGTCCTGCTGGCCTTCTGCCTCATGACCGGCAGCGGACCGGGGACGGTTCGAGCGGCGATCTTATGCACCCTGGCCCTGCTGGCCCCGCTCTTGGGGCGGGAGTACAACTGCTTGACCGGGCTGAGCACGGCCCTCCTGCTTTTGCTGGTCTTTAACCCCTGGGCGGTGGCCAACGCGGGGCTGCAATTTTCGTTTCTTTCCACGCTGGGCATCCTGCTCTTTGGGGAGAACTGGTGCAAGACCTGGCTGAAGCCCTTTTCCCGCAAAGCGAAACGCTGGCTGCGGCCGGCGTTCGGGATCCTGACCGTCAGTCTGGCGGCGATGGTCTTTACCGTCCCCTTGTCCTGGTATTATTTCGGGCGGTTTTCGCTCATTGCCCCCCTGGCGAATCTCTGCGCGAGCTGGGCGGTGTCCCTGGCCTTTGTGGGCGGGGCGCTGTCGGTGCTGGTGGGCGCAGTTTGTTTTCCCGTCGGGCATCTTCTGGCCGGGCTGGTGGGTCTGCCCATTCGTTATTTCTTCTGGTTTTCAGGGAAGGCCAGTCAGATCAGCCTGGCGGCGGTGGAGATGGACCGGGGCTATTACGCGGCGTGGGCCTTGTTCGTCTATGGGCTTGTGCTGCTGTATCTCCTGGCTCCGGTCAAAGAGAAACGGCCTATCTTGCCGGCCTGTGCCTGCGTGGTGACGCTGTGCCTGTCCGCCCTGCTCACGGCAAAGACCGCGCAGCGACAAGACCTGGCGCTGACTGTCTTGGATGTGGGGCAGGGGCAGAGCGTGGTCGTGACATCCCAGAAGTCCCGTGCGCTCATCGACTGCGGCGGGACGAAACGACCGGGGGACACGGCGGCGACCTATTTGCAGTCCATCGGCTCCAGCGATGTGGATCTCTTGGTCTTAACGCATTTCCACGAGGACCACGCCGGGGGCGTGCCGGAGCTTTTGGACCGGGTCAAGGTCGGGGCCATCGCCGCCCCGGACGTGGACCAGGACAGCCCGCTGCGCCAGGAGATCGAGGCTCAGGCGGCGGAGCAGGGCATCCCGATCCACTATGTGACAGAGACGTGTCAGGTGGCGCTGGGCCAGGCCCAGCTGACGCTCTACGCCCCCGTGGGCAGCGGCGGGGAGAGCAACGAGCAATGCGTCTCCGTCCTTTGCGCCAAGGGCACTTGGGAGGCTCTGCTCACCGGCGATATGCCGGGGGAGGAAGAGGTGCGCCTGGCCAACCGGGAGAAGCTGCCGGACATCGAGTGCCTCATCGCCGGGCACCACGGCTCGAAGTATTCCACCAGCGAAGCCTTGCTGCAAGTGACCCGGCCGGACTTGGCCATGATCTCCGTGGGCCGCAACACCTACGGCCACCCGGCCCCGGAGACGGTAGCGCGGCTGGAAGCGGCAGGGGCTGCCATTTACCGCACCGACCGCCACGGCAGCATCACCATCTACGCCCAGGAAGGGGAGACATCCTAAATGGCAACGAAACGAAACGACAAGTCCGCCGCCCAAGCGGTCTATCGGAAGTTCAAGAAAGACCTGTCCCAGGGGACCATTGGCTCCCTGTACATTTTCCATGGGGAGGAGGCCTATCTCCGGGACTACTATCTGGACCAGATGAAGGCCAAGCTCATCCCCGGCGGCATGGAGAGCTTCAACTATCATCTCCTCCCCGGCAAGGGCCTGACCGCCCAGCGCCTGGGGGAGATAGTGGACGCCCTGCCCATGATGAGCCCCCGGACCCTGATCGTGGTCAATGACTACGACCTGTTCAAGGCCCCGGAGGGAGAGCGCACGGCCATGACGAAGATCTTGTCGGACCTGCCGGAGTATTGCTGCCTGGTCTTTGTCTACGACACGGTGCCCTACAAGAGCGACGCTCGCATGAGAAAGCTGGCGGGGGCCATCCAGGAAAAGGGCCAAGTGGTCCAATTTGCCCGCCAGCAGCAGGGAGACTTGGTCGACTGGATCGGCCGCCGGTTCCGGGCCTTGGGGCATGAGATCGACACGGCGGATGCCCAGTACCTCATCTTCCTCTGCGGAGACTTGATGAACGGCCTCATTTCCGAGATCGGCAAGATCGGGGCCTTTGCGAAAAACCGCCGGGTGACCCGGCAGGACATCGACGCGGTGGCCATCCCTGTGATCGACGCGAAGGTCTTTGAGATGACCGACGCCCTGGGGCGGCGGCAGATGGACCAGGCCTTTGCGACTCTGGGGGACCTTTTTCAGCTGCGGCAGGAGCCGATCATGATCCTGGCCGTGCTGGGCAAGCACTTCCGCCAGCTCTACACGGCGCGGGTGGCCCTGGAGGCCCGGCAGAGCAGCCGGTGGCTCATGGAGCTGTGGGGGATGCGCTCGACGTATCCGGCGGACAAGCTCATGGACATGGCCCGCCGCCACGGGCTGGACTGGTGCCGCACGGCCATGCGCCGCTGCGCCGAGACGGACCTGGCCATGAAATCCGTGGCCGGGGCGGACCCGAACGATCTGCTGGTCTCCCTGATGCTGGAGCTGGCCGCAGGAGGGAGAGCATGTTAAAGATCCAAGAGGCCATCGTGGTCGAGGGCCGCTATGATAAAAATACCCTCTCTCAAGTGGTTGATGCCGTGATTTTGGAAACGTCTGGTTTTGGCATTTTCAAGGACAAGGAGAAGCTGGCGCTCCTGCGCCGGGTGGGGGAGAAGCGGGGCCTCATCCTCCTCACCGACAGCGACGGGGCGGGCTTCGTCATCCGCAATTACCTGAAAGGGGCCTTGCCCAAGGACCAGGTGAAGCAGGCCTACATCCCCGACCGCCCCGGCAAGGAAAAGCGCAAAAAGCACCCCGGCAAGGAGGGAAAGCTGGGCGTCGAGGGAATGTCCCCGGCGGTCCTGGAGCAGGCCCTCCGACAGGCCGGGGCGACGATCTTAGACGGCGGAGACGAGGCCCCCAAGGCCCCGCCGCTGACCAAGGCAGACCTCTTCGCCTGGGGTCTGTCCGGTGGGCCGGGGAGCAAGGAAAAGCGGCAGGCGCTGCTCCAGGCCCTGGACCTGCCGGCCCATCTTTCCCCCAACGCGATGCTGCCGGTTTTGTCTGCTTTGTATGACCGGCAGGCCCTCTTAGAGACGATCAAAAAGCTGTGACCCAGGTCACCTTAATTTACAAATAAAGGCCCAAATATCATGGTTTTGAGGGTTTACAAAGGGAAGGGCAACGTGTAAAATATAGTTGTTCCCAAGGACAGGGTGCCTGTCCGACGGGCTTATCATCACCAACGATTCTCATCCCCTTCGGGGGAACAGATATGGAGGTATTTGAATATGAAAAAGTTTGTTTGCAGCGTTTGTGGTTATGTTTACGAGGGCGAGCAGCCCCCCAAGGAATGTCCCCAGTGCCATGCTCCCGCATCTAAGTTCGTGGAGCAGGGCCCCGAAATGAGCTGGGCTGCTGAGCACGTGGTCGGCGTGGCCCAGGGCGCTCCGGAGGACATCATGGAGGACCTGCGTGCCAACTTCACCGGCGAGTGCACCGAGGTCGGCATGTACCTGGCCATGGCCCGTGTGGCCCACCGCGAGGGCTATCCTGAGGTCGGCCTGTATTGGGAGAAGGCCGCTTGGGAAGAGGCTGAGCACGCTGCGAAGTTTGCCGAGTTGCTGGGCGAGGTCGTGACCGACTCCACCGAGAAGAACCTGCAGATGCGCGTTGAGGCCGAGAACGGCGCCACCGCCGGCAAGACCGACCTGGCCAAGCGTGCCAAGGCCCTGAACCTGGACGCCATCCACGACACCGTGCATGAGATGGCCCGCGACGAGGCTCGTCACGGCAAGGCTTTCGAGGGCCTGCTGAAGCGTTACTTCAACAAGTAACAAAGTCTGTATATCCGTGCTGGAGCCAGTCTCGGTAATGGAAAAAGCCAGTGATTTCAGCGGTTTTCAGCACAAAAGGTACGCAGTAGTCATAACCACCGGCTTAGCCGGTGGTTATGACTTGACTGAATCGTAATAGTATATAACAACTTCATAGACAGCATCAGCGGAGTATTTCATTTGTTTGAAATGCTCCGCTTTTTTATGCAAAAAATCAGAAAGAAAGGACGGAAAAACCTAAACAGAGCTGCGGCAGCAGAAGCGGCAAACAAAGTCGCGAAGATAAGGACTGACACCAGATCCGCCGAACGGTACTCAGCAGGCGATGACGTGGCTTCGATCACTTTTGTGTTTTCTTCGGAATGAATTTTGGCGGAAGAAAATGACTGGTTGAAAAATGAGAGTTCCATATTGAAATCCTGATCTTCAGGAGGAATGATCTTATTATTTCCGCCGCTCAGCATTGCCTCGGGGCTTACGTCCCCCGCATAAGAAAAACCATCTGCAAGAATATCCCACAGGGAATCGAAATTCTGTTCGTTGATCCTGAATTCGGCATGATTGGTAACGCGAACTGTTAGCGCATCCTTTGGAAGCGTAGACACAAAAATTGTAGCTACACAGCTCGCCGTAGCCGCTAAGATCGCGATGACCATTAAGACGGTCATTGCAATCTTGCCCACTTTGCCGAACTTGTGGAAATTTGAAAGAGTTTTAGAATTCATAAGAACGCCCCCTACGCAAAACATAAATTATTTAACGTTTATCGTTAATTATTTTATGTTATCTTGAAACCAAAGCGAGTTATATTAGCTATCGATATACTTTATTCCGCATAGCCACAAGCTGCCTGTCCTCGCTCTGATCTTCGCTTGATACACGGATATAGCGAAAATGACGACGAAGGCTGAGAAACCCAAGATTCGTCAAGCAAAATTCAATCATTACTCCCATGCGCCTTTATGAGTATAGCGTTGCTGGAAATCCTCAAGAACCGGGGCATGAGCGGGAAGAAGCAATTCAATGGTGCCGTTCCCGTTCATCTGAAAATGGCGCTGACCGCAAGAAGAACGGCAGAGTACAGCATCATCGGCATCAATAAGATCGACAGTATGCTGCGTACCCCAAATTGTTGCTTGAGAGAAAGGCGCTTATCTGCTACAATCATATTGCAGTAGTACGCTCACTTTGTTGATTAAGCAGGAAAAAGGCATGTCTAACTTGCACGAAAACTGATATTATTAATTTGAAATAAAACAGAGGGTTATCGTAATGGGGGTACCCCCATTACGCAGGAATATATTCCTGCGTAATCTGTTCGGCTGTATGAAAAGAGTGTGGAACCTATGCTAAGCGTTGACAATTTAAATTTTCTCAGTGCCGGAGTGGAATTGTTTGCGGCATCTATTATGGCGATCTTATTGCTGGGCTGCTGGGAAGAACGCCAGTACAGGACAAAGACGAACAGGCTGTTTGTCGCCGTTCTTTCCATTCAGACATTGCTTCTGATCGGCGATTCGGCGATATGGCTCCTGCTGAACGAGCCGACACCGGGCAAAATCCCGCTGGTAAAAACGCTCACATTGATTACCGACATCATGACGGTGGTCCTGACCGTAGTCTATACCTATTTCCTTTTCAACTTCATCTCTCAAAAAAAGCCTATTTCTTTTGTGTTTCCCCACGCTGTATCGGCTATATGCGGTGTGGTCATCCTGCTTTGGATATTCTGTTTGTTCAATGACTGGTACATCTGGTACGACGCAGACGGCAACCAGATCGAGGGCCCGCTTTATAAGCTCATCTGGCTGTTGGGCACACTGCTATTAATTTTCTGCGTTTTATTCACGGTATGGCATCATCGGGTGCTGGGCAGAAGAGATACCTGTATTCTCTCTACTTACGGAATATTTCCGCTGATCGGGGATCTGCTGGAATCCTATTGGCAGGTCACGCCATTGCTTCTGGCACCGACTCTTTCGCTGGTGCTGCTGTATGTGATACTTCACACGCAGCAGACTCGCAGCGCTATGGAGCAGGAGATACAGCTTGCACACATGGAAACAAAGCTCGCCAAACAGTCGGCAGAATTGACTGATAGCCGGATCAACATCATGCTCAGCCAGATCCAGCCACACTTTTTGTTCAACGCCCTCACTTCTATCAGCGTACTGTGTGAAAAAAATCCGATGAAAGCGCAAACAGCGCTCAATGATTTTGCGGATTATCTGCGCGGGAATCTGGATTCTCTCAGGCGCACCGCCCCCGTTCCGTTTTCCAAGGAACTCAAGCACATCAAAATTTACCTTTCCCTGGAGCAAATGCGCTTCGAGTCGGAACTGAATGTCATCTATGATATAGAAGCCGACAGCTTTCTGCTTCCTGCATTGACGGTGCAGCCGTTGGTGGAAAACGCGGTGAAGTACGGTGTGGGCAAGAAACCGGGCGGCGGCACCGTCACCATCTCTACGCGAGAGGAAGCGACCTGCTTTTCCATCACCGTGGTCGATGACGGCGTGGGTTATGACCCGCAGGAGACGCAATATGACGGGCGCACCCACATCGGCATCGACAACGTGCGCGCCCGTCTGGCCGCCATGGTCGGGGGGACACTGACGATCCAAAGCGAAAAAGGCCGCGGGACCTCTGCCACAATACAACTTCCAAAGGAGAAACTGACATGAACATTCTGGCTGTCGATGATGAGAGAAATGCGCTGGAGGGACTGGAAACTGTGCTGCGCCGTGCACTGCCGGAGGCGGAGGTCTACCCCTTCCGCACCAGCGCGGACGCGCTGGTGTTTGCTGAAAACACCCCCTGCGCTGTCGCCTTCCTTGATATTGAACTGCGGGACATGAACGGGCTGGAACTGGCCAAACGCCTAAAAGACCAGCACGGCGAGACCAACATCGTCTTTGTGACCGGATACAGCGAATACGCCATCGACGCCTTCGACCTCCACGCCAGCGGCTATTTGCTCAAGCCCGCAACGGTGGAAAAGGTACAGGATGCCATGGAAAACCTGAGAATACCGCCGGAAACCATCGGGCATGGCAAACGCGTCCGCATCCAGTGCTTTGGCAATTTCGAGATCTTTGTGGACGGCGTTCCGATCCGCTTTACCCGCCGACAGACCAAGGAGCTGCTGGCCCTGCTCGTGGACCGCAAGGGCGCGATCATGAATACGGAGCAGCTTTGCGCCACACTCTTCGAGGACGCGATCCCCCTCCTGCAACAGAAAAGCAATCTGCGTAAGCTTGTTTCCGATCTCTCGGCCACCCTGCGGGCGGCGGACGCAGAATCCATCTTCCTGAAACACCGCAACAGCTTTGCCGTGGCAACGGAGAAGTTCGACTGCGACTACTATGACTTTCTGCACGGTCTGCCGTCCGGCGTCAACGCCTATGCGGGCGAGTATATGAGCCAGTATTCGTGGGCGGAGATGACGCTGGCCACACTGGAAGATTGACCCCTTTCCTATCAATATTTGCTTCAAAGAGCCTGGTTTTTCGACCAGGTTCTTTTTTTCGCCCTTGTGGACGCTGCGTGGACGCTTGCTCCTGTATCATAAGATCGACCGGATCAGAAAGCGAGGGATAGAAATCAGGTGATACCAACATGAAGATCATTGCAGTAGACCCGAACCCCGAAAAGTTGATGCGCCTGTCGGCGGAAATCAGAAAGAGTACACCGCCGGGTTCCTCCGTTGAGTGCTTCTGCGACCCGCTATACGCCCATCAGTATTCGTTCTATCATCCCGTTGACGCGCTGTATGCCGTCGCACGGATGGGCCGCCTGACCGGGCTGGAGCTTGCGGAGAATATGCGGTCAAGGTATCCTGCACTGCGTGTGTTCATTCTCTGGCACAACGATGCATTCCGGCAAGAAGCTGAGCAGTTGGAAGTGGACGGCTATCTCATCACGCCGGTCACTGCCGATGCGCTGAAAAAACGAGGGAGGATGCGGAACAATGGGACAGATCATTTTGAAAAAGAAAGGATGTTTTTTTGAAAAGAAGATGTAACACGGAACCATCAGAAAAATCATGATTTGAGGAGGTAATTTGCTGATGAAATGCAAACGAATTTTATCCATGCTGCTGACGCTGTGCATGGTAATGAGCCTGTTCGCCGGGACAACGGTCACGGCAAGCGCGGCAGGCGGGGCAACAACGCTGTATGTCAACGGCGTGGATATGCTGAGTGAAAGCAGCACAGCACCGACCGGCGTTTCTTACGACAAAAGCACAAACACGCTGACGCTGACGGATGCTGAGTTGAGTACGCCCTACAGCGGAAAGGACGATGGCAGCCGCAAGCTGACCGCAATTATTTACTCTAAGCAGGGCTTGACCATCAATCTGGTCGGCAACAGCACAATCACATATTCAGATTCCCAAGACGCAAAAATGTTGATAGGAATTATGAATACATACGGTGACTTGAAATTTACCGGAGATGGTTCTCTAACGATCAAGAATGCGGTCGAAACCGGCGGTACTGACAAACTCTGCTATGGTATCGACGCCTATGGAACGCTGACTGTCGATGGTCCTACCATTACGATTGACGCAGACAAAACGGACACCCTAACCTGTCAAGCGGAATACGGCGTTCTATTAATGGGAACATTTGCAATCAACAGTGGTACTGTAACAATCAGAACTCGGAATACCACAGGCAGTAACACTGCACTTTATACTATAACTGGTAAAAATAATGCGCTTGGCTCCGGAGCAAAACTCATTGCGGAAGCAGGCAACCGAAGTAGTGGCGATACCAACAGTTATGGTATTATCACAGAATCTTCACTTCAGCTCGGCGCGGGTGCAAGCCTGCGTGCTAGTGGAGGAGAAAAGGCTCTGAAAATTGACGAAGGAATGATCAAAGCTGCTTCAGCGGATTTGACCTTATCTGCAACCGGAAGCGCGACACCCAAGGCAGCAACGAAAGATCTGCAAAAAATTTCTTCCGACATGGATACGCTAACTTCTCTCCAGTATAAAACCATCGAGGTCACGGCAAGCGCAGCGGGCGGCGCGGCGGAGTATGCCACTGCTGAACTGAAGCTGAACGGTTATACCGCAGGGGCAGCTTTCAAGCAGGCGACCATTACAACGACCAGCAGCACCGGTTTTGAATCTATCTCTTTAGCGGGCTTTATGGACAAGTCGGATGGTAAATTTGACCCGGTTGGGAATTTTGATGGAGCAAAGACCTATTACGTCATGCTCAAAATGCCGCGAAGCACAGGATACGAACTTCAGGAAGACGGTGGAAAGCCGGTAGGTGTTACATTAGAGGGCGCCACGCCGGAGCCGCTCAGCGAAAATAAGGAGTTCTTGATTTTCAAGATGAAC
>ERZ809296.2504-NODE-2504-length-17428-cov-6.811547_pt1 | contig 17428 bp, 15 predicted proteins | sample MGYA00520511_ERZ809296 | MGnify/ENA primary metagenome ERZ809296 (study PRJEB31576, sample SAMEA3212662) | Homo sapiens | biome: human-gut; feature: human gut; material: fecal | place: Sweden | collected 2012 ... | reverse complement strand
GGCCAGCGACCGGGAGACCTCGTAGTTGAAGTCCACATGGCCCGGCGTGTCGATGAGGTTTAGGGTATAGGTCTCGCCGTCGTCGGCGTGATAGGTCAGCTTGACGGCGCGGGCCTTGATGGTGATGCCGCGCTCACGCTCCAGCTCCATGGAGTCGAGGATCTGGTCCTCCATCTCACGCTTGTCCACGGTGTTGCACTCCTCGAGCAGGCGGTCTGCCAGCGTGGATTTGCCGTGGTCAATATGGGCGACGATGGAAAAATTCCGGATGTGGTTCAAATCGGTCATGGGGCAACCTCTTACTTCATGAATTTATCAATGGCGGCGCAAAGGCTCGCAATGGCCTGATCGTCGCCCTCCTCCACGGCGTCGACGATGCAGTGCTGGATATGGTCCTGCAGGATCACCTTGCCGGTGTTTTCGATGGCGGCGCGTACCGCAGCGATCTGGATGAGCACCTCGGCACAGTCGCAGTCGTCCTCGACCATGCGCTTGACCTTTTCCAGATGGCCGATGGCGCGGGCCAGACGGTTGACGACGTTTTTCTTGCTCTCGTGGACGTGCGGGTGGGAGTGGGAATGGGCTTCGGTATGGGAATGCGCGTGCGTCGGCACGCCAAATTCATTCGGTTCATGCATGGCGGAATTCCTCGCTGCAGAGATTAAATCATTACTACCATATCATATCACATTCCGGCTGGAATGAAAACCCTCCCCGGGGGAATTTTTCGACACCGCAAAGGGAAATGTAGGGGAGCGGACAGCCGGGCCCGGCGCTGAACCAGCGCAAGAAACAGGCTGACGATAAAAACGTACAAACCGATTGCGTCTGTAGCGGCGGTCAGTGACCGCCATGCAGGTTGGCAATGATTACGGAACAAATTCAGTGGCGCAATGCCCCTGAATTTGTCATTGCGAGGAGGCCGAAGGCCGACGTGGCGCCCTGAGCGCGAAGCGCGAGGAAGTGCCCTTGGGGTGCAATCTCGCAGTATCCGATTGGAATGAGGGAAAGCCATCGGCGAAATCGCAGCTGCCTTCCCGAGATTGCCACGGCCCCTTCGGGGCCTCGCAATGACAAGTCGGGGGCGTTTGCTTTTTCATGTCACTCTGTACGAATCGTTCGTGCGCTGCCGGGAGCGGACAGCCGGGCCCCTGCAACGCTCCAACGGAGGCATGCCGGACAAAAAATGCCCTCCTGAGAGGTTTCATAAGAAAGAAGGCAGTACAAAATTTGTGCTGCCTTCTGTACGATCTGAAAACGGACAGATACCGGATTTTTGCTGACAAAATCCGATGCTTGCTGCGCCTGTGGACAAAAAAGTGATATTCCGGGCTTTGCCCGGAGTGATATTTTCCTATTCGGAAAGTGATAGAAAAGCCTCGCGGCTTTTGTGATATTATATTCGCCGGTGAAACTGCCGCAGGCAATATCACGATGCGAAGCATCCTATCACTGTCCGAAGGACAATTTCACTCGCCGTCAGGCGAATATAACGGAGGCGCACTTCCTTCCGGAGTGCGCCTCTCCGGGGCGTGGTAACCGAACACGCGGCGGACGGGGAATCTTCTCAAACGCCCTGCGGGAACAGGCGCTCCTGCAGGCGGCGGGAGCCAAGGGCAAAATACAGCGCCGTGCCGAGCACGAGCAGGACGGCGGCCTCACCGGCCGCAACGTAGACCGCGTTGAGCCAGAACGGAATCTCACCAATGTAATACGTCAGCTCCCAGCCGACGAGCACGGCGTTCCAGACCGCGGGCATGAGCAGCGCGGGCAGCGGGAGCTTCCAGAGCGTGGCGCGGCGCAGCAGATACATGCACGTTGTGGCCAGCAGCGTTGCGCCGGTGCCGACGAGCCAGTCCAGCGGCAGCGCGCCCGCGTTGGAAATGTTGAACAGCAGACAGCCGACCGTCAGGCCGGGGATGGCTGCCGGAGTGAACAGGGCAAAAATGCACAGCGCCTCCGACGCGCGGAACTGAATGGCGGCCGACGTTGTGCCGGGCAGCAGCCAATTCTGCAGGTAGGTCAGGGCCACATAGAGCGCGGCCAGGATCGCGCCGTGCGTGATCATACGGATCTGTTTTGATTTCATGTTTTCTCCATTCCGGGACAAAAAAGGCGCAGCATGGACGCTGCGCAGCTGTCCATAGTTTTATTTTACGACAGGATGGTCTCGAACTGTCGATATTCGGTTACGATGGTATTGTAGCGGAGTTTGCCGCTCCCGTCAAGTGTATTTTGTGTTAAGAAGTCCATGATTTTACGCGGATTTAACATCTTCACGGTGTCAGGCTTTACAGCGAGCCGGTATGATAAGCGCGTGATCCGAAATCAAAGGAAACAATCAAAAAGGAGTTTTGAGTTATGAAAAAGATCTTCAAAGCAATTCTTGCCATCAGCATCATCGGCGCCATGGCGCTGGGCTTCGCCGCCTGCGGCGGCAACGGCGGCAGCGATGCCATCGCCGTCATCTCCCGTGAGGAAGGCTCCGGTACCCGCGGCGCGTTCGTCGAGCTGACCGGCGTCGAGGTCGACAAGGTCGACAAGACCGTCGCCACCGCCGAGATCAGCAGCTCCACCGCAGTCGTCATGCAGACCGTCGCCGGCAACAAGGCTGCCATCGGCTACATCTCCCTCGGCTCTCTGGACAACACCGTCAAAGCCGTGAAGGTCGACGGCGTCGAGGCTACGGCCGACAACGTCAAGAATGGCACCTACCCCATCTGCCGCCCGTTCAACATCGCCACGAAGGGCGACCTGAGCGACGCTGCGAAGGACTTCATCGCCTTCATCCAGAGCGACGAGGGCCAGCAGGTCATCACCGATAAGGGCTGCGTCTCCACCGGCTCCACCGGCGCCTTCACCTCCGGCAATCCGACCGGCACCGTCGTCGTCGAAGGCTCCTCCTCCGTCACCCCGGTCATGGAAAAGCTCGCCGAGGCCTACATGGCCATCAACAGCGGCGTGACCGTCAAGGTCCAGCAGTCCGATTCCTCCACCGGCATGACCTCCGCCATTGAGGGCCTGTGCGACATCGGCATGGCCTCCCGTGAAGTCAAGGACAGCGAGAAGGAGCAGGGCCTGGATGTCACCACGATCTGCATGGACGGCATCGCAGTGGTCGTGAACAACGACAGCACCGTCGATAACCTGAGCCTTGAGCAGATCCGCCAGATCTTCACCGGCGAAGTCACCGACTGGAGTGCCGTGAAGTAAGGATTTCCAAAGGTAACGCACAGCGGGAGCCCGGCTCCCGCTGCCTGCGCGTTGCGCAGGCACCCATTGATGCGCGCTGTAGGGGAGCGGACAGCCGGGCCCGGCGCAACGCTGCCGACCCGAACAGGCTATCGTTAAAATGGTGAAAACCAAAGGTTTGTCATTGCGAGGAGGCGCAGCCGACGTGGCAATCTCGTGCAGGCAGTTGCAGTTCGTACAGGCTGCCGATAAAACCGTACAAACCAATTGCGTCTGTAGCGGCGCTCCCTGAGCGCCTTTGGCAGTTGCAGGTTGCCCGGCATCCTCATCGAGCGTACAGGCCCTCAGGTTTGTCATTGCGAGGCCCCAAAGGGGCCGTGGCAATCTCGTGCAGGCAGTTGCGTTTTCGCCGATGGCTTTCCTGTTATCCACCATTATACCGCGAGATTCCCACGTCGCTTCGCTCCTCGGAATGACAAACTTGGGGGCATTGTGGCAATGAATTTGTGCCACCGAACCAGTGGCCTCCATGGCGCTCAGGGAGCGCCGCTACAGACGCAATCGGTGCGCACCATTTAGACGGCACTCTGTGCCAACTGCAAGCAACTGCCGCGTCGGCCCGTTGGCCTCCCCGCAATGACAAATCTGAGAGCCCTGCATTTTCCACTTTCCCACGATCCTGTCTTCTTTCAGGAGGAACTATGAAACACAATCTCCACGCCATTCGGGAAGGGACCATGAAGGTCGTCTTCCTGCTGACGGCCTGCATCTCCATCCTTGCCGTGGCGCTCATCTGCATTTTCCTGTTTGCCAACGGCATCCCCACCATGCATAAGATCGGCCTCGGCAAATTCCTGTTCGGCATGACCTGGGCGCCGAATCAGGACCTCTACGGCATCTTCCCCATGATCATCGCCAGCATCCTCGTCACGGGCGGCGCGATCCTCATCGGCGTCCCGCTGGGCCTGCTGTGCGCGCTGTATCTGGCGCGCTTCTGCCCGAAGCGCCTCTACAGCGTGCTGAAGCCCGCCGTCGATCTGCTGGCCGGCATCCCGTCCATCGTCTATGGCTTCTTCGGCCTTGTCGTGCTCGTCCCGGCCCTGCAGGCCATGTTCGGCAGCGGCAAGAGCATCGTCACGGCCTCCATCATGCTCGGCATCATGATCCTGCCGACCATCATCAGCGTCTCGGAATCGTCGCTGCGCGCCGTGCCGGAGAGCTATTACGAGGGCTCGCTCGCGCTGGGCGCAACGCATGAGCGCAGCGTGTTCTCCGCCGTGTTCCCCGCCGCGCGCTCCGGCATCCTCGCGGGCATCATCCTCGGCGTCGGCCGCGCCATCGGCGAGACCATGGCCGTCGTGATGATCGCGGGCAACCAGCCCATCCTGCCCAAGAGCCTGCTCAGCGGCGTGCGCACCCTGACGGCCAATATCGTGCTGGAGATGGGCTATGCCACGGACCTGCACCGCGAGGCCCTCATCGCCTGCGGCGTGGTGCTGTTCGTGTTCATCCTGCTCATCAATCTGTGCTTCTCCGCCGTGAAACGAAAGGCTGACGCAACATGAAAAAAACGGAACGTTCGAAACCGAGCGCCGGGCACACGAGCCGCGCGTCCTACCGCCGCCATCCGATGTCGCTTGTCCAGCGCATCGCCGTCACGGCCTCTGCCGTGATCACCTTCGCCATTCTCGTCGCGCTGCTGGCCTATATCCTCATCATGGGCGTGCCGAACCTGAAGCCGAGCCTGTTTGCCTGGCATTATACGTCGGACAACTGCTCCATGACGCCCGCTATCATCAATACGCTCCTCATGGTTGTGCTGTCTCTGCTGCTGTCCGTTCCGTTCGGCATCGGCGCTGCCATCTACCTCGTGGAGTATGCCAAGCGCGGCAATAAGCTCGTCAAGGTCGTCCGCCTTACGGCAGAGACCCTCTCGGGCATCCCATCCATCGTCTACGGCCTGTTCGGCTACCTGATGTTCGTCATCGCCCTGAACATGGACAAGTCCATGCTGGCAGGCGCGCTCACGCTGGCCATCATGGTCCTGCCGACGATTCTCCGCACGACGGAGGAGGCCCTGAAGGCCGTGCCCGATTCGTTCCGCGAGGGCAGCTTCGGCCTCGGCGCGGGCAAGCTGCGCACGGTGTTCCGCATCGTGCTGCCGTCCGCCGTGCCCGGCATCTTCTCCGGCATCATTCTGGCCATCGGCCGCATCGTCGGCGAGACGGCCGCCCTCATCTTTACGGCAGGTACGTTCAGCGGCGTCGCGGGCGGCGTCATGGAATCCGGCCGCACGCTGGCGGTGCATATGTACTGCCTGCTCAACGAGGGCCTGCACCGCAGCGAGGCCTATGCCACGGCCGTCGTGCTGCTGGTCATGGTCATCGGCATCAACGCGCTGTCCGGCGCCGCGGCAAAGCGAATTGCCCGGCGCACGCAGTGAGCGCGACAGGAAGGAGTTCCCATATGGAACAGGATAAGATCGTAATCGAGCACCTCAATCTCTGGTACGGCAGCTTTCAGGCGCTGAAGGACATCAACCTCCGCCTGCCCGCCAATGAGATCACGGCCTTCATCGGCCCGTCCGGCTGCGGCAAGTCGACGCTGCTCAAGTCCCTCAACCGCATGAACGACCTCGTGGAGGGCTGCCGCATCGAGGGCACCGTCACGCTGGACGGCGAGGATATTTTTTCCCGCAAAATGGACGTGAACCTGCTGCGCAAGCGCGTCGGCATGGTCTTCCAGAAGCCGAATCCCTTCCCCATGAGCATTTATGACAACGTGGCCTACGGCCCCCGCACCCACGGCATCCGCTCCCGCGTGAAGCTCGACGAGATCGTCGAAAAATCGCTGCGCGGCGCCGCCATCTGGGACGAGGTCAAGGACCGCCTGAAAAAGAGCGCCCTCGGCATGTCCGGCGGCCAGCAGCAGCGCCTGTGCATCGCGCGCGCTCTTGCGGTCGAGCCGGAGGTCCTGCTGATGGACGAGCCGACGAGCGCTCTCGACCCGATCTCCACTTCGCGCATCGAAGAGCTTGCCATGGAGCTGAAAAAGGATTATACTATTGTTATGGTCACGCACAATATGCAGCAGGCTGCCCGCATCTCGGACAAAACGGCGTTTTTCCTGCTGGGCGATATGGTCGAGTTCGGCCCGACGGAGAAGATCTTCTCCATGCCGCAGGACCGTCGCACCGAAGATTACATCACGGGGAGGTTTGGCTGATGCGGATCCGGTTTGACGAGCAGCTGGAGCTGCTCAATCGAAAGCTCATTGAAATGGGTGCGCTGTGCGAGGATGCGATCTCCGCTTCCATGCACACGCTGAAAAACGAAGCAGACAAAAAGAGCGCGGAGAAGGCTGCGGCCCTCGAGCGCGAGATCGACCACAAGGAGCGCGAGATCGAGAGCCTGTGCATGAAGCTCCTGCTGCAGCAGCAGCCCGTTGCGCGCGACCTGCGCACGATCTCCTCGGCCCTGAAAATGATCTCCGATCTGGAGCGCATCGGCGACCAGGCCTCGGACATCGCGGGCATCACCGGCTACATCGAGGATGAGCAGCTCAAGTCGGGCACGCACATCTATGAAATGGCCCGCGCCGCCAGCCGCATGGTCACGGACAGCGTAGATTCCTTCGTCCGCAAGGATCTCGGCAAGGCCCGTGCCGTCCAGAAGGAGGACGACATCGTCGACGGCCTGTTCGACACCGTGAAAAACGAGCTGGTCGGTCAGATCACCGGGCACCCGGACCTGAGCGGCGAGTGCCTCGATCTTTTGATGATCGCAAAGTATCTCGAGCGCATCGGCGACCATGCCGTGAATGTGGCCGAGTGGGTCGAATATTCCATCACCGGCGCACATGCCGGAGAGTAAGGGGAACTTTTTATGATCTATTTGCTGGAGGACGACAGCGCCATTCGTGAGCTTGTCGTCTACACGCTCTGCAGCACCGGGCTGGAGGCCACGGGCTTCGCCGCGCCCTCGGAGTTTTATGACGCCATGGAGCGCGCCTTGCCGGAGCTGCTGATCCTGGACATCATGCTGCCGGAGGAGGACGGGCTTTCCATCCTGCGCCGGCTGCGCGCCAGCCCGCGCACGGAGCACCTGCCCGTCATGATGCTCACTGCGCGCAGCAGCGAATATGACAAGGTCATCGGGCTGGACGGCGGCGCGGATGATTATCTTACAAAGCCGTTCGGCATGATGGAGCTGATCTCCCGCGTGCGCGCTCTGCTGCGCCGGGCGGAGTTCGGCCGCGAGCGCCGCGAGACGCTGCGCTGTGGGGACATCGAGTGCGACACCACCACGCACACCATGCGCGCCTGCGGCGAGGAGCTGACGCTCACGCTGAAGGAATACGAGCTGCTGCACCTGATGCTCGAGCACCCAATGCAGGTCTTTACGCGTGACCGGCTGCTTTCCAGCATCTGGGGCTATGAATTTGACGGCGAGAGCCGTACCGTGGACGTCCATATCCGCTCCCTGCGCCTGAAGCTCGGCGCAGCGGGCGGCCAGATCGAGACGGTCCGCGGCGTGGGCTACCGCCTGCGGGAGACTGCGGTATGACAAAACGAATTTTCCGGTCCATTTTTCTGGTGGCCCTTGTCGTGCTCCTGCTGAGCGTGGCGCTGCTGTCCGTCGTGTTTTATAACGACTATGCCGTGCAGTACCGCTCGGAGCTGAAGAGCGAGGCCCTCTCCATGGCCCATGCCATCAACGGCGGCCTTGCGGAGGAGGACTACCTGCGCTCGCTGGAGCAGGATAAGATCTCACCGATCCGCATCACCTGGATCGGCGCCGACGGCGCGGTCCGCTACGACAACAAGGCCGATCCTGCGCAGATGGGCAATCACGCCGCGCGCACCGAGGTGGCTGATGCCCTGCGCTACGGCGCGGGTGAGAGCGAGCGCTATTCCGCGACGCTGTCCCAGAAGACGTTCTACTATGCCTGCCGCCTGCAGGACGGCACGGTGCTCCGGCTGGCCGGAACGCGTGATTCCGTGCTCGGCATCCTGCTGCGCATGCTGCGCCCGGCCGTTGCGGCCGTGCTTGTCGCCATTGCGCTGGCATGGCTGCTGTCCTATCGTCTGTCGAAGCGCATCGTCCGCCCGCTGAATGCCCTCGACCTGGAGCATCCGGAGCAGGCGGAGGCCTATGACGAGCTTTCCCCCCTGCTGGAGAAAATTTCCGCCCAGAACCGGCAGATCGCCGCGCAGATGGACGAGCTGCGCCGCCGCCAGACGGAGTTCACCGCCATCACGGAGCACATGAACGAAGGCCTGCTCATCGTCGACGCCCGGACGAACCTGCTGTTCTGCAATCCGAGCGCGCGCCGCCTGCTGCAGATCGAAAATGTCGAAAAGCAGTCCGTGCTGGCCGTGAACCGCAGCGAGGACTTCCGGGAGGCCGTGCAGCGCGCTCTGTCGGGCGAGCATGACCTGCGCACCCTGACGCTCGACGGCCGCATCTACCAGCTCATGGCCAACCCGGCTATGGAGGACGGCCGCCTTGCGGGCGCGGTGCTCGTGCTACTGGACGTGACGGAGCGCGAGAATCGCGAGCAGCTCCGCCGCGAATTCACGGCGAACGTCTCCCACGAGCTGCGCACGCCGCTGACGTCCATCTCCGGCTTTGCCGAGCTCATCCGCGACGGCATCGCAAAGCCGCAGGACGTGCAGCACTTCGCCGGGAACATCTACACCGAGGCCCAGCGCCTCATCGCTCTGGTCGGCGATATCATCCGCCTGTCCCAGCTCGACGAGGGCAGCGTGGGCAGCGAGAAGACGGACCTGCGCCTCGACGGCATGGCCGCGAGCGTCGTCTCCCGCCTGCAGGACGCGGCCGCGCAGCACGACGTCACGCTCCGCACGGACCTGAAGCCCTGCCGCGTGCACGGCATCGCGCAGATCGTGGACGAGCTGATCTACAATCTCTGCGACAACGCCATCAAGTATAACCGCAAGGGCGGCAGCGTGACCGTCAGCACGGCGGAGGAGAACGGCCAGCCGGTCCTCCGCGTGGCGGATACCGGCATCGGCATCCCGGCGGCGGAGCAGGACCGCGTGTTCGAGCGCTTCTACCGCGTGGATAAGAGCCATTCGCGCGCCATCGGCGGCACGGGCCTCGGCCTGTCCATCGTGAAGCACGCTGCGGCCTATCATCACGCCCGCGTCGCGCTGGAGAGCACTTTCGGCACGGGTACGACCGTCACCGTCACCTTCCCCCGCCCCGGCGAGGTGTAAGAAAACAGAACGAGCCGCTGCGGTTCTGCCGCAGCGGCTTTTTGCACACAAATGTTATTCATGTTTGTAGGGGAGGGGCATGCCCCTCCCGGCGACACGCTGACGATTCGTATTGGCTATCGATAAAATGGTAAAAACCAATTGCGTCTGTAGCGGCGCTCACTGCGCAGCCGTTGGCGGCTTTGCCGCCTTACGGATGCGGCGTCCCCTTTACGGGGAGCGAGCGCCTTGCATGCTGGCAATCTTTGCGGCACGCATTCTGCGGCGTGAGGCCTTCAAGTTTGTCATTGCGAGGAGGCCACAGGCCGACGTGGCAATCTCGCAATACCCGGCCGGATCGTGGGGAAGCTGTCGGCGAAAACGTAACTGCCTTCCCGAGATTGCGAGGGCGCAAAGCGCCCTCGCAATGACAAACCTTTGGCTTTTACCATTTTAACGATAGCCTGTTTGTTGTGCAGGTGCGCAGCCGGGAGCGGCATGCCGCTCCCCTACAACGTGCCGTCGATGGCCCCTCAAAATGCAAAAAACCGGGGATGCCGGAAAATCCGGCATCCCCGATCGGGTCTCTTACATATCGAACGGTTCCATGGAGAGGACGGGGTGGCCGACCTCGGTCAGGTAGTTCAGCAGCTCCTCGGGGTCTTCGGTGCAGATGGTCTCGTCGGCGATCATGTCGGCGAAGTTATCCACATCGTAGAGCTCCTTGGCAGCCTCGTTCAGCTTGTCGCGCATCTGCTCCTTGAGCTCCTTCGGCAGCCAGACGATACGGCCGAGGCCGCCTTCGGCAGCGATGAACTTCTTGGAGGCGATGAAGTGCTTGCCGTGGCCCATGAAGCCCGGCGTCTGCACGCCGCCGCCCGTCATGGAGGCCATCTCGGAGAACGTCATGCCGAGCGGGGTCATGCCGGCGTACTCACGCATCGTGATGACAACGCCCATGCTGACCGGCTCGACGCCGCAGATGCATTCGAAGCAGCCGCAGGACGTCATCGGATCCTGGAACAGGGAGTACAGCGTGACGTGCTCGAGCGCGCCGTGCGAGTACTTCTGGACGGCTTCGTCCACATCCTCGTAGCGGCCGAGGCGCTCGTCGATGCAGTGCTCCTTCGGCACGACCTGGCAGGGACCCTGCGGGTCGAGCTCGTTCGTTGCCTTGGCGTCCAGCCAGGAAACGGCGCCGCAGAGGCCGAGGCGCTCCGGGGTGACGATGCAGACATGGCTCGGGGAGAAGGCCTGGCACATGATGCAGGTGTAGAACACGGGCACGGACTCGTCCGTCATGCTGCGCAGGCGGTCGTCGCGGCGGTTGAAGACCTCGTTGGCCATCGCGCGCAGCTCCTTGTTCTTCGCCTCGTCCACGACGATCTTGACCTGGCACTTGTCGACGACGGTGTCGAACTCGCTCTTGATCTTGGCGTAGAGGACCTCGCCGATGTGGCGGAAGCGGAAGCCCGCCTCAAAGTCGGCCTTGGAGACGCGGATACGGATCATATCGCGCTGGCCGGTGTGCATAACGCCCTCGATGCAGTTCAGGAAGGAGTGGATCTTGCGCTCCATAACGGACTCGAAGTCGGACTGCATGTTCTTGCCTGCGACCTCGACGATGTAGGACAGGGAGATCTTGGAGCCGACGGGAATCTCGTCGAGCTCGGGGCCGTCGACCGTGATCTTGTGGTCCTCGATCTCGGCGGCGTCTCTCGTGGTGACCAGCTCGAAGCAGTCCTTGCGGGAGCCGTCGACCTCGACCTGCATGTCGCCCTTGCGGATGATCTCGCCTTCGAACGCGGAAGCGAAGGAGACAGGAATGTCGATCGTGGTGATCTTGATCTTGATGTCGCGCGCCTCGAGGGAGGTGGCGTTGAACTTGCTGACGTCCTCCTGCACGATGAGGCTCTTCGGGACGCGGTAGATGTTCTCAGTCTCGTTCGTGACGACCGGGAAGCCGAGGGCAATGGCGCCAGCGCCGCAGGCGACGATGACGTCGTCCAGGGGCTTGAAGGCGTTGACGAACGCGGGAACGCGCTCCATCGTGTACTTCATCAGGCTGCCTGCGTCGCCCGGGGTGATGTTGCCGAAGATCAGGGCAGCGCGCAGCGCGACGGAGACGACATGGATGACGGCGGTGACGTCCTTGCCGAGCGGGATGACGCGGACATTGTCGCCGGTCTTGTAGCCCTTCTCCTCGAGCTGGTCGATGACGCCGCCCACGAGGGTGATGAGGATGCCCTGGCTCTGGTAGCTCTTCACGAGCGCGACGGCCTCATCGGCAGAGGGAGCGGAGCCGAGGATAACGGCAACGCCGGGGATGTCGCCCGTGACCAGCGGCACGCCGAGGTTACGAATGACGGCGTCGGACAGGTGGCCGTAGCAGGGCAGCTCATAGGGCGTGGCGCCGTTGAGGTACTTCAGGACCTCGATGAACTCGGCGCACAGTGCGGTGGCTACGCCGGACATGAAGGCGTCGTTCAGGCGGGGATTGCGGGTCATGAGCGTCTTGACGACGCCGAGAGCCTGCTTCAGCTCGCCGAGGGTGCCGACCTTCGAGCCGGTGACGGCGTAGTAGCAGGGCAGGGAGTAGGCAGTGTCGGGGAAGGACACGGCCTGGCCTTCGCCGTACTGGGCGATGGCATTGTCAATGGCGGCCTCGGTCAGGCCGTAAACGGCATCGTTGCCGCCGAATACACGTTCAAATAAAGTCACTGGGATTTTCCTCCTATTTTTCATCCCGATCCAGGATGGCCTTGATGTTCCGAATCTCTTCCATAGCCGTGCGGCTGAAATCGTACGGGGATTTTCCGTTGCGGTCAGCGTCCATGATCTCCGGATTGTAGTGGATGCAGCCGAGGAAGTCCTCTGCGGGGATGACGCTGCGGACATACGCCTCGTCGCGCTCGTCGCGCACCTTGTTGGCCACGACGCGCACGCGCTTCACGCCGAGATCGGCGGCAAGACGCTTGACGTTTCCGTAGGTCTGGACGCTGCGTGCGCCCGGCTCCACCACAACGAGGAACTGATCCATGTTGGCTGCCGTGCCGCGGCCAAGGTGCTCCAGCCCTGCCTCCATATCCATGATGACGACGTCGTCCTTGCGGTAGGTCAGCGCGCTGAGCAGGGCCTTGAGCATCACATGCTCCGGGCACACGCAGCCGCTGCCGCCGACGTCGACCGTGCCCATGACAAGCAGCTTCACGCCGTTGACCTCGTGGGCGTATTTTTCGGGGATATCGGAAACGAAGGGGTTGAGCTTGAAGAATTTATTGGCCTCGTTCGCGCCGGTGCGTTCCTCGACGAGCGTGCGCATTTTGGAGATGGGGACGATGGAATCGACCTCCTCCTGGCTCATGCCAAGCGCAAGGCCCAGGTTGGCGTCCGGATCGACGTCCGCAGCCAGCACGGGGCGGCCCTCGTCGGCGTAAAGCCGCGCCAGCGTGGAGGCGAGCGTCGTTTTGCCGACGCCGCCCTTGCCGGTGATCGCGAGCTTCATACTCAGATGCCCAGCGCAGCGCGCTTCTGCTCGATGCGCTCGATCATGAGATCGCCGAGCTTCTCGATGTCAGTTTCCACGGTGTAGTTGGCCTCGACCCAATCCTTCACGCCGTGCTCGCCGGTCAGCAGGTCGCAGATCTCGCTGGAGCCCTTGACGTACGGGTCAACGCCGAGGAAGGTGTCGATGCCGGTGGCCACGACGTAGTTGCCGATGGAGACGGCCTTCTCGCTCATCCACTCCGGGGCGCAGCCCACGACGGGAAGCTGGGAGATGTTCAGGCCGGAGTCCTTCGACAGCTCGGAGGCCAGAATCATCATACGGGAGATATCAACGCAGGAGCCCATGTGCAGCACGGGCGGGATGTTGGCCAGCTCGCACACGCGCTTCAGGCCGGCGCCGCAGAGCTCCTTGGCGTGCACCGGGTCCATGAGGCCGGCCTTGGCGGCGGCCTGCGCGGAGCAGCCGGAGACGATGAGGATGATATCGTTGGCGAGGAGCTTCTTCATGAGCTCGATGTGGGCATAGTCGGGGCGGACCTTCGGATTGTTGCAGCCGACCATGGCGACAGCGCCGCGGAGAACGCCGGAGGTGACGCACTCGAGCAGGGGCTTCGTGGTGCCGAAGGTGTCGACCTGGCTGTTGGCAACGCCGTCGAGGACCTTGACGATGGCTTCGAGGGAATAGCCGACGCGGGCGTGGGAGACCTGGTTCGGAATGTTGACCAGATCGGTCTTGCGGTTCGTGAAGTTCTCAACGGCCATCTTCACAATGGACTTGGCGTTCTCACCGGCGTTCTCAGCAGAGAAGCGGATGAACTCGGAGTCCGGCATGCGGGCGATGGGGGAGGTGGTGACGAACTTCGTATGGAAGCACTTCGAGAGCGGGCCGAGGGCCGGGAAGATGCACTGCACATCGACAACGATGGCTTCGCATGCGCCCGTAAGGACAACGTTCTCCTGCGTCAGGAAGTTGCCGGCCATCGGGATGCCGTGGCGCATGGCGACCTCGTTCGCGGTGCAGCAGACGCCGCAGATGTTGATGCCCTTCGCGCCGACGCTCTTGGCAAGCGCGATCATTTCGGGATCATTGGCATAGTAGACGATCATCTCGGACAGGGAAGGATCGTGGCCGTGGACGACGATGTTGACCATATCCTTCTCCATAACGCCGATGTTGGCCGTAGTGTCCACGGGCTTCGGCGTGCCAAACATGACGTCGGAGAATTCGGTGCCCATCATGGAGCCGCCCCAGCCGTCGGACAGGCCGCTGCGGAGGGACTGGCGGATCAGGGCTTCGGGCAGGGAGGAGCAGCCCATATGGGTCATATGCAGAGCGGTCGCGACCTCGCGGTCGATGGCGCGCGGCTCGATCTCCGCCTTGTGCCACAGCTCCTGCGTGTGCTCCGGAGCGCGCTTCAGGAAGCGCTGCACGCCGAAGGGCTTGCCGTATTCCATCAGGCCGATCTCGGCCATCTCGTGCGCCAGCTCATAGATGTCCTTGCCTTCGGTCTCGACGCCCCACTCATGCGCGATGCGGATGAGCTTCTCGGGGTCCTTGACCTGATAGTTGCCGCCTTCCTTCGTCTGATGCAGGGTGTGCATGATCTCACGGCCATGATCAGAGTGGGTGGCAGCGCCGCCGGCGGTGAACTTCAGGAAGTTTCTGCCGACGATGCCGTGCACGTCGCAGCCGCAGATGCCGCGCGGGCTCTTCGGCGTGATACGGCAGGGGCCCATAGCGCAGATGCGGCAGCAGGTGCCGGCCTCACCGAAGCCGCAGTGCGGCGTCTGATTCTTGACGCGCTGCTGCCAGCTGTCGGCGCCGACCTTCTTGCCGTTTTCCAGCAGGGAAGCGGTGGCGGCCTCCATCTCCTCTATGGTAACGAAGCGTTCTTGATCCATTGGGTAGTCCTCCTGTATTGATCTCGGGTGTTGGGATCGTGGGTCACAAAAAGATTTTTTGCAGGCTGACGAGCCTGCTGCAAGGGGCATACTGCGCCCTTGTTTTCCGATATGATTTTATCAATAAAAGCCCCTGTTGTCAATGACAAATCCGGCGGCTCTGGGGAAATTTGCACGAAAGGCAGGGAATTTCCGGACGTTTTGTCATATGGTTTGCCATCCCCCGCAGGGGGATGGATGAAATAAGGAATAGTGAATACTGAAGAATGAAGAATGGATCATACGCCGGCCGTCGTTCAATCCGCACTGGCCCTGTAGGGGCGGGGACAGCCAGGCCCGTCCGCGAAGCGGCAGTAGTACCGCCGATTCGGTGCGCCGCACCATTCCCATTGCTGCGCTGCCCTGACGTGTCATTGCGAGGCCCCAAAGGGGCCGTGGCAATCTCGGGAAGGCACTTCCAGTTCGTACAAGGTGCCGATAAAAACGCACCGACCGATTGCGTCTGTAGCGGCGCTCATTGAGCGCCTTGCAAAGGGGTATTAAACCGCTGGAGGGCGCTGGTGCACCACAGTACCCGCCTGACGTGTCATTGCGAGGAGCGAAGCGACGTGGCAATCTCGGGAAGGCAGTTGCGATTTCGCCGGTAACTTTCCCACGATGCAGCCGGGAACTGCGAGATTGCCACGTCGGCCTTTGGCCTCCTCGCAATGACAAACCTTTGGCGTTTGCCATTTTAACGACAGCCTGTTTCTTACGCCGGTGCAGCGCCGGGACTGGCTGCCCCCTCCCCTACAACGCACGCCAAGGCCCTTCCCGAAAAAATGCCGCTCCCTGCTTGTATTACCCGGGGAAACATGGTAAAATAATCAGTAAAATCGTGTGGTGCGCCCAAATGCAGGCGCGCAAAATCGGAGGAATCTTATGTCAACCTTACAAGAAGAGATCAGCCGCCGCCGGACGTTTGCGATCATTTCGCACCCGGACGCCGGCAAAACCACGCTGACGGAAAAATTCCTGCTCTACGGCGGGGCCATTGCGCAGGCGGGCGCAGTCAAGGGCAAGAAAAACGCCCGCGCTGCCGTCTCGGACTGGATGGAGATCGAAAAGCAGCGCGGCATTTCCGTCACCTCCTCCGTCATGCAGTTCCAGTACGAGGGCTTCTGCATCAACATCCTCGATACGCCGGGCCATCAGGATTTCTCGGAGGATACCTACCGCACGCTCATGGCGGCGGACTCCGCCGTTATGGTCATCGACGGCAGCAAGGGCGTCGAGGCGCAGACGCGCAAGCTGTTCAAGGTCTGCGCCATGCGCCATATCCCGATCTTCACGTTTGTCAACAAGATGGACCGCGAGGCCAAGGACCCGTTCGACCTGCTCGACGAGCTGGAAAACGAGCTCGGCATCGAGACCTACGCCGTGAACTGGCCCATCGGCTGCGGCAAGGAGTTCCAGGGCGTCTATAACCGCCGCGGGCAGCACATCGACTTCTTCTCCGGCGTGTCCGGCAAGCGCCGCGCCGACCGCGAGGAGGTCCTGCTCGACGACCCGCGTGTCGGCGAGCTCATCGGCGCGGACCGCTGGCAGCAGCTGCGCGACGATGTCGAGCTGCTCGGAGCAGGCCGCGAGTTCGACATGGACGAGGTCCGCCGCGGCCGGCTCAGCCCGGTGTTCTTCGGCTCGGCCCTGACGAACTTCGGCGTGGAGCCGTTCCTCGAGGCCTTCCTGCAGATGACACCGCCGCCCCTGTCGCGCACGACCGACTGCGGCGTGATCGACGCCTTCAGCCCGGACTTTTCCGCCTTCGTCTTCAAAATTCAGGCAAATATGAACAAGGCCCACCGCGACCGCCTCGCCTTCCTGCGCATCTGCTCCGGCAAGTACGAGCGCGAGGCAGAGGTGTTCCATGTGCAGGGCGGCCGCAAGCTGCGCCTGTCGCAGCCGCAGCAGCTCATGGCGCAGGAGCGCGAGATCATCGACGAGGCTTACGCCGGGGATATCATCGGCGTGTTCGATCCCGGCATCTTCTCCATCGGCGACACCATCACCACGCCGGGCAAAAAGTTCCGCTTTGCGGGTATCCCGACGTTCCCGCCGGAGCATTTCTCCCGCGTCAGCCCGAAGGACACCATGAAGCGCAAGCAGTTCGTCAAGGGCACGGAGCAGATCGCCCAGGAGGGCGCCATCCAGATCTTCAAGGTGCCGGACACTGGCATGGAGGAGGTCATCGTCGGCGTCGTCGGCACGCTGCAGTTCGACGTGTTCCGCTACCGTATGCAGAGCGAGTACGGCGTGGAGCTGCGCATGGAGGGCCTGCCCTATGAGGTCCTGCGCTATATCCGCAAGAGCCCCGTCGAGGAGAAGGAGCTGAACCTCTCGTCCGACGTTGAGCTGCTCGAGGACTACCGCGGCCATAAGCTGCTCGTCTTCTCCAGCCCGTGGGCCATCGACTTCACCCTCCGCCGCAACCCCGGCCTCGAGCTGGTCGAGACCCTGCAGGAGCTGGATACGGCGGAGTAAGACTACCGGCGCACCACGGCACTCCCCTGACGTGTCATTGCGAGGCCCCAACGGGGCCGTGGCAATCTCGGGAAGGCACTGCCGATT
>ERZ809296.2492-NODE-2492-length-17499-cov-5.625774_pt1 | contig 17499 bp, 9 predicted proteins | sample MGYA00520511_ERZ809296 | MGnify/ENA primary metagenome ERZ809296 (study PRJEB31576, sample SAMEA3212662) | Homo sapiens | biome: human-gut; feature: human gut; material: fecal | place: Sweden | collected 2012 ... | reverse complement strand
TCAAGAGCCTCATCTGCAACAGCTGGACGAACGTTGTCGTCTATGCCAAGGGCAGCTCTGACAGTTTTGTCGGCGGCATCGTCGGCGATACCGGCAACAACTCCGCCGTTATGAACTGCGCGGCCCTCGGCTCCGTGGCAAACTACGGCAACACCTCCATGATGTACGGCGCGGGCGGCGTTGTGGGCTACAGCTCCGGCGCGGTCTATGCCAGCTATTCCTCCAGCCGCATCCATATGGACGCCGTGTCCTATGACGACGGCGCGGATGTGCCGGTCGGCGGTGTCGTCGGTTCTCCGTCGGCTCTGTCTGCGGCCTACAACTGCTATTTCAACAAGGAAGAGAAGCAGACCTATTATGACGGCGAGGTCTCGACGCCGCTGGCCGTCGGTTACGACGTGCTGAACTACAGCGAGAGCGACAACGATCACTGCGAGGGTCTGACTGCCGCCGAGATCGCCTCCGAGACGCTTCTGAACAAGCTCACCGCGGCCCTGACGCCGGAGGAGCTGGCAAAGGGCCAGGCCTACTTCAAGTCCGAATCCCTGCTGACCGGCGACATCACGCTCGACAGCCTGCTGAGCATGACGGAAAACGGCTGGTGCACATGGGAGCGCAATGCGGACGGCGCGCTGCTGCCCACGGCGGGCGGCTCCGTCACGCCGGAAGAGCCGGATTACTTCGCAGGCGGCGACGGCTCGGTCGGCGATCCCTATCAGATCGCGACGGAAGCGCAGCTGCGCGCCTTTGCCGAGGCCACGCAGGCCGGGAAGCTCGTGACGACGAACGTCTGCTTCGTCCTGACGGCCGACATCGCCCTGAACGGCGAGTGGACGCCGGTCCACAGCTTCGGCGGCACGTTCGACGGCGGTGATCACACCGTCTCCGGCATGACCATCGGCACGGCCGATGCGCCCTCCAAGCTGGTTTCTGCGGGCTTCTTCGATGTGCTGGCCAACACGGCCAGAGTGCATGACCTGCACCTGACGAACGCCTCCGTCTATGTGCAGCGCTCCGGCGCGGCGCTGGATGACCGCATCTATGCCGGCGGCCTCGTCGGCGGCGCGGGCACGGCGGGCAGCAATGTGCGCATCGACAACTGCTCCGTCACGGGCAGCACGATCTCCGCTGCCTCCGGCACGTTTGCCTATGCGGGCGGCCTTGCCGGTCGTCTCGACCGCGAAAACGTTGTGACGAACTGCTGGACGGATATTGCCGTCACCGCAGTCTCTGCCAATTCTCCTGCCTGCGCGGGCGGCCTTGTCGCCACCATCGGCGGCAGCAGCATGATCGCCAATGCGGCCGCGCTGGGCGATGTCTCGGTCACGGGCGTCAGTGCGGAATACAACTGGTGCCGCGCGGGCGGCCTGCTGGGCTCCTCGGCCTATCTGACCCACAACTGCTACGCCTCCGGCAATGTCTCCCTGCAGGATTCTGCCGAGAGCGTCAAGAACGTCTATCTCGGCTGCCTCATCGGCGAGCAGAGCGGCGGCGTGGTCGTCTCCGGCCACTATTTCAATGGCGCAGTCCTGCGCTGCAACGGCGAGACGCAGACGGTCAAGGCGACCGGCTCCATCCCCGCCTCGTGGTATTTTGACTACAACAAGATCACCGCGCACGACAGCGTCACGGATGCGGCCTTTGCCGCGGCCCTGAACGACGGCATCTCCGAAAGCGGCCTTGCCGAGACGGATGCCTACCTGACGAGCAGCGGCACGTTCACCTCCTACACGGCCGAGGGCCTTGCGGCCATGCGCCCGGCTGCCTGGCAGAGCTGGGGCCTCGCGGACGGCAAGGTCGTCCTCGGCGGTTCGCTGGATGATGCGGTGTTCGCAGGCGGCGACGGCTCCGAGACCGCTCCGTTCCTCATCCGCACCGAGGCGCAGCTGCGCGCCTTCGCAGCGACGACGGCGGACGGCGAGACCTATGCCGGTCAGTATGTCGCGTTGGATGCCGACATCACCCTGAACGGCGACTGGACGCCGATCCATTCCTTCGCCGGTACGTTCGACGGTCGGGGCCACACGGTCTCTGGCATGACCATCGGCTCGCAGTCCGCCCCGGTCGACGCCTCGGATTCGCCGCTCGGCTTCTTTGACATTCTGGCAAACGACGCGCAGGTCCGCAACCTGCATCTGACCGGCGTGAGCATCTACGGCTCTGCCGAGGGCCAGTGGACGCGCCCGTTTGTCGGCGGCATCGCAGGCGGCTCCCTGAGCATCGGCACGGACGTCCGCATCGACAACTGCTCCGTCACCGGCTCCGCCATCTCCCTGACGGCCGAAAACTGGGCCTACGCCGGCGGCATCCTCGGCGCGCAGGCAATGTACGGCGTCATCACGAACTGCTGGACCGATGTGACGGTCTCCGCCATTTCCAAGAGCGGCCTGACCTGCGTCGGCGGCATCACCGCCATCAACAGCAACGGCGCCATGCTGGCAAACTGTGCTGCGCTGGGCGATGTGATCTCCCACAACGGCTACACGCTCACCAGCACCATCAGCGGCGCTGCCGGCGGCCTGATCGGCCAGGCGACCGGCCTGCTGCACAACTGCTATGCCTCCGGCAACATCGAGCTGATCAACGCCATGGATGTGGCGACGCCCGCTGCCGGTATGCTGGCCGGTAAAATTTCCGCAAGCCGCGCGCTGAACGGCGTGGTCGTCGGCTGCCGCTATGAGACGGCCTCCGTTGTGACGGCCAACGGCACGCAGATCGAGACGGCTGCCGCGGGCGCCATGGGCGACACGGTCCGGCTGGAGAATGTCTCTGCTGCCGACACCGGCACGAAGACGTTTGCAGACACCATGAACGAGGGCCTCTCGACTGCGGGCCTCGGCCGCACCGACCGCTGGCTGACCGGCGAGGATGTCGGCTTTACCGCAGAGGAGCTGGCTGCGCTGCGCCCGGCGGCATGGTATGCCTGGGAGCGCAATGAGGACGGAAAGACGGTCCTGAGCGCCAGAGTCTATGAGGATACCGAGATCCCGACGCCGGACTTCTTTGACAGCGGCGACGGCACGGAGAAGGATCCGTGGATCATCCGCACGCTTGCCCAGCTGCAGGCCTTCCGCGCGTTCTTTGCGAAGAGCGACTTTGACGGAGCCTACATCGCTCTGGCGGCCGACCTCGACCTGACCGGCGCAGAGTGGACCCCCATCGGCCACACGGACAAAGGTGTGCAGGCCTTCCGCGGCCACTTTGACGGTCGCGGCCACACCATTTCCGGCATGAGCATCGGCACAGCGAGCGCGCCTGTGACCGACACGACGAAGACGTACTACGGCCTGTTTGCGGCCCTGATGGACAGTGCTTCCGTCGAGGACCTCCGCGTGGAGGGCAGCATCTATGTCACGGGCGAGCAGACGGTGTCTGCCGGTCTGCTGGCAGGCTGCAGCGACCTTGCGCTCATCGACCGCTGTTATGCGGCGGGCACGGTGCAGGTCCGCACCGAAAACGGCAGCTTTGCAAACAGCAGCTTTGCGGGCGGTCTCATCGGCTACAGCCAGCGCAGCGAAATCTACAACTGCGGCGCGGATGTCACGCTCGACGCCTACTGCAAGACGGCAAACGCCGAGGCGGGCGGCATCACGGCTATGAACGCCTTCGGCATCATCGCAAACTCCTATGCGACCGGCACGCTGACCGCGGCCACGGACCGCACCGTGGACGACAGCGGCGTGAGCTACCTCGGCGGCATCGCAGGCTGCCAGGCCGGTACGCTTGTGAACTGCTACAGCGACTGCACGCTGACGTCCAAGACGTGGACGAAGTTTGTCGGCGCGCTCGGCGGCATGGCCACGGCCATCAGCGAGAGCTATGACAGCTACTATGCAGAGGATGCGGCCCTGACCATCGAGGATCAGCGCCTCGATCCGCCGGTCGCCTTCGGCACGGTCGTTCCGTCCGGCTACAACGAGGACGGCGATCTGCTTAACGGTGCGTTTATCTACAACGTCACGGCCATGACGCTGGAGCCTGCCGCTCTGGCCGCGGCCCTGAATGAGAACTTTGCCGCATTCCCGGTCGACCCGGCCGAGCTGACGGTCCCGCTCCTGCGCTGGACGGTCGTCGACGGCAAGGCGGCCCCGCGCGGCGGCGCGGCGGGCATCACCTATGTCCCCGTGGAAAAGCCGGACCCGACGCCCAAATATGCCTATCAGGACGGCGTGTACTACGGCCGCGATGAGGCGGAGCATGTCATTGTCCGCATCGTCGTGAAGGACGGCAAGATCGTCTCTGCCGAGATCGTCACCCCGAAGGACTTCGACGCCGACCATGCCGAGGAGATCCTCGCCGCCGTGGTCAGCAGCCAGACAGTCGAACGCGCCGACAGCGACACGGCGGACGACAGCACCCTGAAGTCCGCGCTGAAGGTCGCCCTGAACCGCGCCCTGCTCGGCGATACCTCGACCTATGATTCTGCCGATCCCACCGCGATCTTCGACGGCGGCAGCGGCACGAAGGCCGACCCGTACCGCATCGCAACGGCTGATCAGCTGCGTGCCTTTGCGGCAGCCGTGAATGAGGAAGAACATTTTGCCGGGGAATACATCGTCCTGACGGCGGATATCGATCTCGCGGGCCGCAAATGGGTCCCGGCAGGCAATGCCGGAGCGCACTGTTTCAGCGGTATTTTCGACGGACAGAACCACAAGATCCTCGGCCTGCGCATCGGCACGGAGGAGACGCCTGCGGACTATGTCGCAGCCGGTCTGTTCGCCTATGCCGACGGCGCGATCATCCGCAACGTCGCCATCGAAAATGCACAGATCAATATCAAGCGCACGGACAGCGTCCGCATCTATGCGGGCATCGTCGCCGGTGTTATGGATAAGTCCGAGACCGGCGCAGGCGCGCTCATCACGAACTGCGCCGTCTCCGGCACGGTCTCCGCGTCCTCCAAGGACTGGAGCACGGTCGGCGGTATCGTGGGTCAGAGCTATGACAGCGTGATCCTGAACTGCAGCGCCCATGTCGATCTGACGACGGTCTCCGTCAGCGGTAGTGCGCTGGCAGGCGGCATCGTCGGTCTGGACGGCTTCTCGATCCTGGCCAACAGCTACGCCATGGGCAGCATCTATGCCGATGCAGGCGTGAACGCTGCGACCATCGGCGGCATCGCCGGTATGCAGGCGGGTGTTGCGGGCAACAACTATTCCGACATGAAGCTCACGTCGAAGAACGCCACGGGCGACATCGGCGGCATCGCGGGCCGCAACACGGCCATTGGCACCGTGAATTACGGCTACTTCAACAGCGAGCAGGAGCAGCGCAGCGGCAACAGCGTCGTGACGCCTGCAAAGGACATCGGCACGAACGTGACCATGGGCTCGACCGGCGTTGTGCGCAACACGGCCGCCATGACCGGCGCGGAGCTGCGCAGCGAGACGTTCCGCGACCTGCTCAACGAAAACCAGTGCGAGGACCACGAGCTGCGTTCCGCCCTGCAGGACGGCATCACCCGCTACAGCATCAAGCTGCGTGCGGACGGCAGCCTGACGGTGGACAGCTGGATCCTGGACGGCGAGGTCCGGCAGAAGAACGCTCCGGCGCTCGAGCTTGACCCGCAGGCGCCCGAGGCACCGGTCATCACGCCGGACGGCGGCAGCTACGCCGAGGCGCAGACCGTGACCATCACGGCGGCCTCTGCCGACGCTGCGATCTACTACACGCTTGACGGCTCCGATCCTCTGAACGGCACACTCTACACCGGCCCGTTCACGCTGGAGCAGTCCGCCGTCGTGCGCGCCGTCGCCGTCCGCGGCAACTCCGTCAGTGCAGAAACAAGGGTGGAATTCACCATCGAGACGGTGCATAATGCCGTCCTGAGCTTTGTCTCCAACGGCGGTTCCGTTGTGGAGCGTGTGGAGCTGCCCGTCGGTACTGCCGTGGACCTGAGCGCCTATGTGACGGAGCGCGAGGGCTATGACTTCACCGGCTGGTATCTCGACGCCGCGCTGACGCAGCCCATCACAAGCCTGACGCTCGAGGCCGACACGACGGTCTACGCGGGCTGGCGCATCCGCAATCCGTTCGTCGACGTGGCCGAGAAGGACTACTTCTATGACGCGGTTCTCTGGGGCGTGGAAAACGGCGTCGTCAAGGGCATGGATGAGACGCACTTCGAGCCGGAGACGGCCTGCACCCGTGCGCAGGCGCTGACGTTCCTGTGGCGTGCAAACGGTATGCCGCAGCCGAAGACGACGACCAATCCGTTCGTTGATGTCGATGCCTCTGCCTACTACTATGACGCAGTCCTCTGGGGTGTCGAGAACGGCATCGTCAAGGGCATGGATGAGACGCACTTTGAGCCGGATACGGTCTGCAGCCGCGCGCATGCGCTGACGTTCCTGTGGCGCGCGAAGGGCATGCCGCAGGCAAGCGGCACGACGTTTGCCGATGTCCCGGCCAATGCCTACTATGCGCAGGCAGTTGCCTGGGGCGTAGAGAACGGCATTGTCAAGGGCATGGATGAGACGCACTTTGAGCCGGATACGCTCTGCCAGCGTGCTCACGCCGTGACGTTCCTCTGGCGTGCCTACGCGAACTGAGTCCCCATAACGCGTAAATAACAAAAGCCCGCTGCAGGGTTCCCTGCAGCGGGTCAATTTATGGCAGCGCCGCACAATTGCAGCTTCGGCCTTTGCCGGATATTTATCGCCGATCCGTCGGTTCGAAAAGTTTGAGGTATTGCGCAGCCGTTGGCGGCTTTGCCGCCCTACGGATGCGGCATGCCCCTTGCGGGTACACAGAGTACATCTGCACGTTTCAAACCTTGCCTCGACAAAAAATCTCGCGCTAAATGCTCTTGCTGAATTGTGCGGTGTTGCCTTATATTCTAATCCAGCATGAAGCCCCGGCAGCCGAGGTCGGCAAAGTCGGCAAAGCCGAGCGAGCGGTAAAATGCGGCCGTCTCCGGCGTGTCGTCCGTCGTCAGCTCGATCTGCCGCACGCCGTTGAATCGCTCGAGCACGGCGCGCAGCAGGGCTGTGCCGATCCCGCGGCGCTGCCGCTCCGGCGCGACCAGAATATCCTGAATGAACACGATCGTCGCGCCGTCGCCGACTGCGCGGATCAGCCCGGCCAGCTCGCCGTCCTCCCACGCGGCCAGAACCAGCAACGAATGGCGGAAGCCGCGCTCCAGCGCTGCCGTGTCGTCCGTGTAGGCCGTCCAGCCGACGCTGGCGTAGAGGCGCAGGACATCCTCGGCCTTGTATTCCCTGTATTCCCGAATGTCCATCTCATATTTCTCCAATCAAATAGAAAAGGCGCGCCGCTGATACCTCGGTATCCGACCGGCGTGCCTTTTTTGGTGCCGCTGACCGGGGTCGAACCGGTACGCTTTTTAGGGCGAGGGATTTTAAGTCCCTTGTGTCTGCCTATTCCACCACAGCGGCATATCTGCATTCTGAAACAAAGATATTTTATCATTTTGAGCCGCTCCCGTCAAGCCCCGCGTGCCGCCGGGGAAAAATTACGCGAAACAGCGGCAGAGAATGGTGGGGGTTCGTCAAACTGTCGAATAAATGTTCGGAAAAACGTCATATGATTGTTTAATTATGCCGAAATATGAGATATAATGAAGGAAAGAATAGTGGGCTTTGCGGATATTTGAAAAAGAGAGAAAAATGTTGAATTTTTTGGGCAGAGTCCAATTTATTGGACAGCGGATGATGTATGATGAGGGCAGATGAGAGGAAGGCAGGTGAGGGGCATGGAATTCTATGCGCACAAGCGCGAGATGCCGGACGGAGCGATCGTCACGCAGACGGTGCGGGAGCATTTGGTGGGAACAGCACAGCGGGCCGCGCAGTGCCTGCGGCAGGTCGGCCTGGAGCATGCGGGCTATCTGGCGGGGCTGCTCCACGATTTAGGTAAATACACAGAGGCTTTCCAGCAGTATCTGGACGAGGGAGACAGCACGAAGCGCGGCAGCGTGATCCACACGTTTCAGGGCTGCCGTTACCTGATGGAGCAATACCATCGCGGGGACATCCAAACCATTTCCTGCGCAGAGCTGCTTGCCTTTGCAGTCGGCGCGCACCACGGATTATTCGACTGCGTGGACCAAATGCGACGCATCGGCCTGCAATATCGCGCCGAAAAGCAGGACATCTCCTATGAGGAAGCGGTCGCTGCCTTCCGGCAGGAAATACCGACTGAGGAGATCGAGACACTTTTTGCAGCGGCTTCGGAGGAGATCAACGAAGTCATTGGTCGCATGGACAGGACCTATGATAACGATCGCGAGTACGCTTTTGAAACAGGCCTGCTCGCAAGGCTGCTCCTGTCCGCAGTGATCGAGGGAGACCGCTGCGACACGGCGGCCTTCCAGATCGATGCACATCCGCGAGTTTGGCCGGAGGATATGGCTCCGATCTGGAAAGATCGATTGGAATATCTGGAAGAAAAGCTGCAGGAATTCCCATGCGGCACGCCGGTGGAAAAAGCCCGGCATGCGATCTCAGATCAGTGCCGTGTGTTCGCCGAAAACAAGCCGGGGATCTATCGGCTGAATGTCCCGACGGGCGGCGGCAAGACGCTCAGCTCCCTGCGGTATGCGCTGGCGCATGCAATGTATTTCCGGAAAAGCCGGTTGATCTTCACTTCTCCGCTGCTGTCGATCCTGGAACAGAATGCAGCCGTCATCCATCAGTATGTCGGCGACGACAGCCTGATCCTGGAGCATCATTCCAACGTTGTGCAGACAGAGCCTGCGCAGGGCGAACTGGACGAGCGGGAGCTTCTGGTGCAAAGCTGGAATGCGCCGATCATCATCACGACACTGGTCCAACTGCTGAACACACTGTTCGATGGAAGAACAACGGCGATCCGTCGCTTTCAGGCTCTCTGCAGCAGTGTGATCGTTATTGATGAGGTGCAGACCGTGCCCGTCAAGATGCTGACCCTGTTTAACCTTGCGATCCGGTTTCTGAGCGAGCAGTGCGGCGCAACGATCGTGCTGTGCTCAGCAACGCAGCCAGAGCTGAAGGACGCTGCCCACCCGCTGCCGGTACAGCCGCAGGAGATCGTGCCGTGGGATGCAGAACTCTGGGCAGCCTTCCGCCGGACGGAGCTGCACGGCTTGCCGGACCGTCGTCTGGAGGAGCTCCCGGAGCTGATCCGTGAGAAAATGGAGGAGACCGAAAGCCTGCTTGTCGTGTGCAACAAGAAAAACGAGGCGGCCTATCTGCTGGAAGAGACGCGCTCGCCGGACTATCGCAGCTTCCACCTGTCGGCCGGAATGTGTATGCAGCACCGTCGGGTGGTGCTGGTATCCCTGCAGAAAGCGCTTGCGCAGCGCGAAAGGGTCCTTTGCGTTGCCACGCAGGTGATCGAGGCGGGTGTAGACATCTCCTTCGATGCCGTTCTGCGCCTGACGGCTGGTATGGACAGCATCGTGCAGGCGGCCGGACGGTGCAATCGCGGCGGCGCATCGAGTGCGCCGCGCCCGGTGTATGCCGTGAACTGCGCCGATGAAACGCTGGGGCATCTGCGGGATATCCAACGGGGCAAGACCGCAACGCTTGAATTGCTGGAGGCGTTCCGCACGGAACCGGAGCGCTTTGCAGGCGACCTGTTTTCCTCTGACGCGATCCGCTATTACTATCGAGCTTTGTATCGCGACATGGCGGAGGAAGCGCAGGACTATCCGGTTGACCAGCTGGGAACGACACTCTTTGACCTGATGGGGACCAATGAAAAATATGCCGATGAGGACTGTACCGATGTCGAGGGCTTCGTCCTGTGGCAGGCACTGAAAACCGCAGGGCAGGAATTCTCCGTATTTGACGAGAACACGACGGATGTGATCGTCCCGTATGGCAGGGGAAAGCAGCTCATCACAGAACTGTGCTCCGAACGGTGCAGAGTGGACCCGGCATATCGTGCCGCTCTGCTGAAAGAGGCAAACGGCTTCACGGTGAGCCTGTATTCCCATCAGAAAAAACGGCTGGAACAGGAAAACGCGCTGTTTCCGGCCTGCGGCGGCTGTGTCTGGGTTCTGGCGGACGGCTTTTATGATGATACGGTCGGACTCATTCGCGACCAGAAAAAACAGGGATTTATGGAGGTGTAAGCAGCTTGAAAAACACAAGGTACGACAACATCGTGGAGTTTCAGGTAACGGGGGACTATGCCCTGTTCTCGGACCCCATCCTGCGTGTCGGCGGAGAAAAGTGCAGCTATCAGGTGCCGACCTATGAGGCGCTCAAGGGCATCCTGCAGTCTGTCTATTGGAAGCCGACGATCATCTGGGTCATCGATGCCGTGCGCGTGATGCATCCTATCCAGATGGAGACAAAGGGAATCCGCCCAATCAAGTATTCGGGAGGAAATGATCTCAGCTACTATACTTATCTGAAAGACTGCTGCTATCAGGTCCGCGCCCATTTTGAATGGAACGAGAACCGGCCGGAGCTGGCGGCGGACCGCAATGAGAACAAGCACCATGAGATCGCAAAGAAGATGATCCGCAAAGGAGGACGCCGGGACATCTTCTTGGGAACGCGGGAATGTCAGGGCTATGTGGAGCCGTGCGTCTTCGGCGAGGGGACGGGCGCTTATGATGAAACGCCGGAGCTTGCCTTTGGCCTGATGTACCATGGCATCACTTATGCCGATGAGGCCTATTCCAAGGAGATCAGCGGGAAAATGACCGTCCGCTTCTGGAATCCGGTGATGAAGCGCGGCGTGATCACGTTCCTGCCGCCGGAGCAGTGCTCGCAGTATAAAACGATCGGTCCAATGAATATCAAGCCCTTCGGGGAGAAACTGAACAATTTCTCCGGCCTGCAGGAATTTGAGGAGGGAACATAATGGGACTGCTGCAGCGAGCTATCGAGACGTATGATGCCAATACTGCCCTGATCGGCGTGTACCGGGACGGGCATGAGCCGCTTGCGCCGATCGGCCACATTCTGACAAGCGCAAACATTGAGATCACATTGAATGCACAGGGAGAGTTCCTTTCTGCGCGAAAGGTTAATAATAAGGAGGAACCCAAAATTCTGATCCCGGTGACGGAGGAATCCAGCGGCCGCACCAGTGGACTTGCGGCGCATCCTCTCTGTGATCAGCTGAAGTATGTTGCCAACACGAACAAAGAGGCACACGAGCTTTATCTTACTGCACTGCGAAAATGGGAAAGATCTGCATATGCGCATCCGTTTCTCACCGCGATTTCCACGTATGTTAGGAACGGCTCGGTTCTTAAGGACCTTACGAAATGCGGTGTCCTTGCTTTGGAAAAAGGCGGAGGCTATGATGAAAAACAGATGATCTGCTGGCGCGTATTGGGCATTCCCACAGAGGAACCCGCCTGCTGGAAGAACCGGAATCTCTTCTCTGCATTTGAATCCTATTATTGCAGCCAGCTGGCAACGCGGGATATGGCTTTGTGTATGCTGGAAGGAAAAACAGAACCCATAGCTTTGCAGCATCCCAAGGGCATCATCCCGGTGAATGGGAATGCAAAGCTGATCTCGGCCAATGATTCAAGCGGCTTTACCTATCGGGGACGCTTTTTGGATGATGGCCAGGCAGCTACGGTCGGCTATATCGCTTCGCAGAAAGCGCACAATGCGCTGCGCTGGCTGGCGTCCGAACAGGGGGTTCGGGAGTTTTCCGGAAAACGGATATTCCTCTGCTGGAACCCTGCCGGAAAAACGCTCCCAAGACCGATGCGGCGGATGCGGGACGCAGATGCTGCGCCGCTCCGGAAGCCGAGCGATTATCAAGAACAGTTAAAAAGTACGCTGCTGAGCTTCCGAAAGGATCACCAGCTGCAGGACACGGACTGCGCCGTTCTGGTAAGCTTTGATGCTGCGACGACAGGCCGCCTTGCGGTAACCTATTATAACGAGATCACGCTCAAGACCTTTCTGGAGCGGATACACGATTGGGATGCGCATTGCTGCTGGTTAGCAGGGAATTACGGAATACAGGCTCCTAATTTGCTTCAACTCGTGGATTGTGCTTTTGGTACCCAGCGAAATAACTTTTTGAAAACAGACGATTACATCCAGCGTCAGCACCTGCAGCGACTGCTGAACTGCAAAATGAACGGTGGGATCTTCCCACTGGATATTCTGAAAGCATTGACGCAGCGGGCGTCTTCCCCGCTGGCCTATGATGTTTTGAACTGGAGAAAAATCGTGCATGCAGCCTGTGCTGCTCTCCAGAAATATCGGTATGACACAAAACAGGGAGGTAATGAAATGGCTTGGGAACTGGACACAAATAACCGCAGCTTCCAATATGGCAGGCTGCTGGCTGTGATGGAACGTGCGGAGATGGACTACTACACAAAGACAAACGAAAACAGGCAGACAAATGCCATTAAATTTATGAGCGAGTTCCGAAGACGGCCGTTCACCGTGTTTGAGCGGGTCAACCGTCAGCTGGAGCGTGCGTATCTCGATCGCATCGATGCATGGCAGGTCAGACGCTATAAACAGCTTGTGGGGGAAATTATCAACATTCTGCGTGGATTCCCGGAGAACGAGCTGAACCGGCAGCTGGAGGATCTGTATCTCATGGGCTATGAGCTGCAGCGAAATGCCTTTTTCACCAAAAACGACACAACAAATCATACAGAGGAGGAATAAAACATGGCAGCACTGAAGAATAAGATCGATTTTGTGGCACTGATCTCGGTAACGAACGCAAACGGAAACGGAGACCCACTGAATGGAAACCGTCCCCGGACGGATTATAACGGCATGGGCGAGATCTCGGACGTGTGCATTAAGCGAAAGCTCCGGAACCGGATGCAGGACATGGGCAATGCGATTTTCGTACAGTCTGAGGACCGCTGCGACGACGGCTTCAAAAGCCTGAGTGATCGCGCGACGGCTGCGACCAAGGGGATCAAGGAGAAAGAGACCTATGCACAGACTGCGTGCGAAAAGTGGATGGATGTACGGAGCTTCGGACAGGTTTTCGCATTCAAGAGCAATGACAAGAGCGGTGTCTCCGTCGGCGTCCGCGGACCTGTTTCGATTCATCAGGCAGTCAGCATCTCTCCGGTCGAGATCGAAGAGATGCAGATCACCAAGAGCGTCAACGGCGAAACGGGCGAGAAGCGCTCGTCGGATACCATGGGTACGAAGCATTTTGTCAGATTTGGATTCTATGAGATCAAGGGCGCGATCAACGTGCAGTTGGCGGAAAAGACCGGCTTCTCGCAGGAGGATGCAGCTGTTGTGAAGGAATGCCTCCGCACGCTCTTCGCGAACGATGCCTCCGCCGCGCGGCCGGAGGGCTCCATGGAGGTCGTAAAGCTCTTCTGGTGGGAACATAACTGCAAGGAGGGACAGTATTCGTCCGCAAAGGTGCATCGAAGTGTCCATGTCACGCCCAAGAATTCGGAAGGGATCCCGACATGTGTGAACGACTATGAGATCACGCTCGATGAGCTGCCCGGCCTTGTTCCGGAGATCATAGATGGCGTATAACGAGGACGAGTATCTCCAGCTTTCCGGGATCCAGCATTTCCGGTTCTGCCGCAGACAGTGGGCTTTGATCCATATCGAAAATCTGTGGGCGGAGAATGTCAGGACCGTGGACGGGGAGCTTATGCACGAACGGGCGCACGACTCCGGCCTGCGGGAAAAGCGCGCCGGCGTGATCGTGACGCGCGATCTGGCGATCTCGTCTCCGACGCTGGGCGCCTCCGGGGCATGCGATGTCGTGGAGTTCCGAAAGTCGGCTGACGGGATCCCGCTTCCGGGTGAGGAGGGCCGCTTCCGGCCCTATCCGGTCGAGTACAAGCACGGCTCGCCGCGGGAAGACCTGGCCAATGAGCTGCAGCTCTGCGGGCAGGCGATGTGTCTGGAAGAAATGCTTTGCTGCGATATCCAAAAGGGCGCGCTGTATTTCGGCGAAATGCGGCACCGGATCGAGGTAGAGTTCACGCCGGAGCTGCGCCGGGAGGTGATGGATACCATGAAGGAAATGCACAGCCTCTACCGGCGCGGCCATACGCCGAAGGTGAAGCCGACGAAGTCCTGCAATGCCTGTTCCCTGAAAGACCTGTGCCTGCCGAGAATGTCGCGCTGCGGTTCCGTGAAGAGCTACCTGCAGAGACATATGGAGGAAATACCATGAGACGACTGCTCAACACGCTGTTTGTCACCTCGGAGGATGCCTATCTGACACTCGACGGCGAAAATATCGTTGTCCGCCGGGAAAAGGAGGAGGCAGGGCGGTTTCCTCTGCACAATCTGGAAGAGATCGTCAGCTTCTCCTATGCCGGGGCTTCGCCTGCCCTGATGGGGGCCTGTACCAAACGCAATATCGGCCTGAGCTTCTGCACGCCGAGCGGCAGATTTCTGGCGCGGACGGCGGGCGTGGAAACCGGGAATGTGCTGCTGCGCAGAGAGCAGTACCGGGTGGCGGATGATCCGGCCGCCAGCTGCCGGATCGCAAAACTCATGATTTGGGGTAAGCTGTATAACGGCCGGTGGAGTATTGAGCGGACCAAGCGCGACCATAAGCTGCGCATCGATGCGGAGCGGTTCGAAAATGCCTCTGCAGCGATCCGCGATATCCTGCCGCAGGTCATGGAGGCGGGTTCACTCGATTCTCTGCGTGGTCTGGAGGGCGCGGCTGCGTCGGTTTACTTTGAGGTATTCGACGATATGATCCTGCGCAGCAAGGAGACGTTCTATTATCGCGGCCGAAACCGGCGGCCGCCGCTGGACAATGTCAATGCAATGCTCTCCTTTTCCTACAGTCTGCTGGCCGGAAGCTGCGCTTCCGCGCTGGAGAGCGTCGGTCTGGATGCCTATGTCGGCTTTCTGCACCGGGATCGTCCCGGCAGAACATCGCTTGCGCTGGACCTTATGGAGGAGCTGCGGCCGTGCATGGCGGACCGGTTCGTGCTGACGCTCATCAACAATCAGGTCATGCGGGCGGAGGATTTTGAAACGGCAGAGAACGGCGTAGTGCTTATGACGGATATGGGCCGCCGAAAATTCCTGAAAAGCTGGCAGGAGCGCAAACAGGAGACGATAACGCATCCTTATCTGGGAGAAAAGCTCCCATGGGGACTGGTCCCCTATATGCAGGCCCTGCTGCTGGCGCGGTATCTGCGCCGCGATCTGGATGCCTATCCGCCGTTTCTCTGGAAGTGAGCCTATGCTGGTTCTGATCTCTTATGATGTGAACACACAGGATGCGGCAGGAAGGAGGCGGCTCCGCCTGATTGCAAAGCAATGCGTGAACTATGGGCAGCGCGTCCAGAATTCCGTGTTCGAGTGCATATTGGATGCTGCGCAGTGCAGGCAGCTTCAGCATAAGCTCTGTTCCCTGATGGACAAGGAGAAGGACAGCCTGCGGTTTTATTATCTGGGCAATCGCTATGAAGCCAAGGTGGAACACTTCGGCATCAATGTCGGCTATCAGCCGGAGGGGGTCCTGATGGTATAAGCGTGCGAACGGGGAGTGAGCAGCGATTCTTCGGAAGGTTCGCACCGAAATTTGTGCACGTTTGGCAGAAAAATGGCCGCATCAAAGCCAGAAAACCGCTCAATACGGCCAGGGTAAATGTACTTTTTGTGCAATATGCGATGTTTTGCACAGTTTTTTTGTGCAAGATCGCTGTCCCGCCCCGCAAGGGGCGGGTGGATTGAAATTTCATCGAGGCGAGCAGGAGAATCGCCCATCGGCGTCCCGCCCCGCAAGGGGCGGGTGGATTGAAATGGAGGTTGTCATCGTGTACAACAGGTACGGCAAGTCCCGCCCCGCAAGGGGCGGGTGGATTGAAATTCAGTCTGCGCGGCTCCTGTCCCTAGCGTCGGGGTCCCGCCCCGCAAGGGGCGGGTGGATTGAAATATAGTCCCCAAGCCAAGTCTGAATCACGTCAATGTCCCGCCCCGCAAGGGGCGGGTGGATTGAAATGGCTCCGGATCGGGGTCCGGCTCCGGGTCAGGCGTCCCGCCCCGCAAGGGGCGGGTGGATTGAAATACGCAGCTGTCAGACGGCAGCGACCACAGCACGCGTCCCGCCCCGCAAGGGGCGGGTGGATTGATATTTTCTCTTGTTTACGGCCTCGTCATCATGATTTGGTCCCGCCCCGCAAGGGGCGGGTGGATTGAAATGCCGCTTTCCAGCAGCTCTCGGGCCGTCATTTTGTCCCGCCCCGCAAGGGGCGGGTGGATTGAAATTCGGGGACAATGCCGCCCCAATAAACGGTGTAAGTCCCGCCCCGCAAGGGGCGGGTGGATTGAAATTGCCCCCTTGCCTATCCTGCTGCGGCCCGCTGCGTCCCGCCCCGCAAGGGACGGGTGGATTGAAATCACTGGCCATTGCTTGCTCTGGAGAGCATGACGGTCCCGCCCCGCAAGGGGCGGGTGGATTGAAATCGATGCAATGCTTAGCCAGTTCCGATATTTCTTTGTCCCGCCCCACAAGGGGCGGGTGGATTGAAATTTCCTCGGTCGTCTTCTTGTAGTAATATCCAGCGGTCCCGCCCCGCAAGGGGCGGGTGGATTGAAATCCCGCATTGCCTGATCGGTATGTAATTCCGGAAGGTCCCGCCCCGCAAGGGGCGGGTGGATTGAAATCCTGCGTATGGCGCGTTGACCATAATCTGCGTGCCGTCCCGCCCCGCAAGGGGCGGGTGGATTGAAATATGAAGTCCGAATATAATGCGGCTGGCGTGACTGTCCCGCCCCGCAAGGGGCGGGTGGATTGAAATTTTTGAATGTAGAGCTTTAGCTGATAGTATTTTGTCCCGCCCCGCAAGGGGCGGGTGGATTGAAATGCTGGGGGCAACCTCAACCGCAGTGATCGCATCGGTCCCGCCCCGCAAGGGGCGGGTGGATTGAAATCCCTCCGCGCGTTCTTTTGCTTCTATTGCGAAAGGTCCCGCCCCGCAAGGGCGGGTGGATTGAAATCTCGCCGCCCGGCGTGATCCGTTTCCGCGGGATGTCCCGCCCCGCAAGGGCGGGTGGATTGAAATATTTCCACGGGTTTTCAACGCGGGCGCTGAGTGTCCCGCCCCGCAAGGGCGGGTGGATTGAAATAAAATTAAACACGACGACGTGATAGCCTGCACGGTCCCGCCCCGCAAGGGGCGGGTGGATTGAAATGTGACGGTGTCAAGCACCGGCCGCGGAATAAGTGGTCCCGCCCCGCAAGGGGCGGGTGGATTGAAATTCCGCAAAATAGCTTCGTTGTGAGCAGGAAGCCGGTCCCGCCCCGCGTGGCGCGGGATCACTATCTTTTGGCAGGTTTTTTCCTGCAATGTACGGCACAGAATATCGGAGACGGCGCATTATGAGATTTGGACCGCGGCAGGGATCTGCCGCGGTCCGGAGTCTTACTTCATGCTGCGCTCGTAGGCCTCGATCATCTTCTTGAACGTGTGACCCATAGAATCGTCAGAGTCGAAAACCCTTGCGGCGTCTGGCTTTTCTGACTGTTCAGCCAAATCACGGGTGATGTGACCCGTGCGGCTTTCGAGTTTCCGGAGGTACTTTTCCGTCGTTT
>ERZ809296.2486-NODE-2486-length-17523-cov-5.497596_pt1 | contig 17523 bp, 13 predicted proteins | sample MGYA00520511_ERZ809296 | MGnify/ENA primary metagenome ERZ809296 (study PRJEB31576, sample SAMEA3212662) | Homo sapiens | biome: human-gut; feature: human gut; material: fecal | place: Sweden | collected 2012 ... | reverse complement strand
AAGGGTTATAACCCTTGAGAATCCCATCGCTGACCGCACAGGTGCGGTCAGGTCGCTGAATGCTGAGGGTCTGCATTTACCTTGCGGTAAATATGAATATTTCTTTTTGGGGCGCTGCCCCCTGAAAACCCCCGCTCAAGGGTTATAACCCTTGAGAATCCCATCGCTGACCGCACAGGTGCGGTCAGGTCGTTGGGCGATGGAGTTTGCATTTGTCATAGACAAATCAATACTTTCATGTAAAACTCACCGATGAAATTCCGACCCAAACTGCGAGCCGCGAAGCCTGTCGCCGAGCGGCGGTAACTTCACCGCCAAGCAGCTTTCCCACGACTAGTCCCGCGCCCTTTGGGCGCGGTCTGGGGTGCAGGGGTACTACCCCTGCCCGAGCGGCGGTAACTCCGAAGTCCACTTTCATGTCTCCTGAGCACCCTGCGCGCCTGCGGCAAGCAGTCCGCCGCCAAGGTCTCAGGCCTTGGCAGCCATCTGAGCGGCGATTTCTTCCGCGAAGTTGTCCTGGCGCTTTTCGATGCCTTCGCCGCGCTCAAAACGCTCGAAGCGCACGATGTCAATGTTCGCGCCGATCTCCTTGGCGGTCTCGGCCATGACCTGCTTGATGCTCTTGTCGCTGTCCTTCACGAAGGGCTGCTCCAGCAGGCAGACTTCCTTGTAGTACTTTTCGATACGGCCTTCGACCATCTTGTCCACGATCTTCTCGGGCTTGCCTTCGTTCAGAGCCTGAGCACGGAGGATTTCCTTTTCCTTGTTCAGGTTCTCAGAGGGCACTTCGTCCTTGCGGACATAGGAAGGACGGGCAGCGGCGATCTGCAGGGCCACGTCATGATAGAACGCCTTGAAAGCGGGCGCGGAGAAGGTAGCGGGATTGTCGTTCTTGGTCTCCACCAGAACGCCGATCTTGCCGCCCATGTGGATATAGCTTTCCACAGCGCCGTCCTTGGTCTCGAAACGGGCGAAGCGGCGGATGGAGATCTTCTCGCCGATGGCAACGGTCGCGTCGCTCACCAGGTCGGTGATGGTCTTGCTTTCGTCGTCCACATACTTCTGAGCCAGCAACTCGTCCACGTCAGCGGGCTTGGCCAGCGCGATGTGCTTGGCGACCTTGGCGCAGAAAGCCTTGAAGTTGTCGGTGTTGGCAACGAAGTCGGTCTCGCAGTTCACTTCCACGATCACGCCAACGGACGCGTCGTCGGATACATAGCTGGCGACCAGACCTTCGGCGGCGATACGGCCGGCCTTCTTGGCGGCGGCGGCAAGGCCCTTTTCACGCAGCCATTCGATGGCCTTTTCCATTACGCCCTCGGCTTCGGTCAGGGCCTTTTTGCAGTCCATCATACCGGCCTGGGTCATTTCGCGCAGTTCCTTTACCATCTGAGCGGTAATATTCGCCATAGGGATCTCTCCTTTTTTAATAAAATAAACAGGGAGTGCCAGAGGGAGAAGCTTCCCTCTGGCAGTCTTTGTGCTGAATTATTCTTCCACCTTGGCGGTTTCTTCTTCGGGAGCGGCTTCGCCGGCAGCGTCCTGCTCGCCCTGCTTGCCTTCCAGAACAGCATCCGCCAGCTTGCCGGCGATCAGTTTGACCGCACGGATGGCGTCGTCGTTGCCGGGGATGACGTAGTCCACTTCGTCAGGATCGCAGTTGGTGTCCACGATGGCGACGATCGGGATGCCCAGAGCACGGGCTTCGGACACGGCGATGTGTTCCTTGCGGGGGTCAACGATGAACAGTGCGCCGGGCAGCTTCTTCATTTCGCGGATGCCGCCCAGGTTGTTTTCCAGCTTTTCGCGCTCGTTCTGCAGCTTGATGACTTCCTTCTTGGGCAGCAGCTCGAACTGGCCCTGCTGTTCCATCTTGTCGATCTGGTTCAGGCGCTCCACGCGGGTGCGGATGGTGCGGAAGTTGGTCAGCATACCGCCCAGCCAGCGGTTGTTGACATAGTACATGTTGCAGCGCTGCGCTTCGGAAGCGATGCTCTCCTGAGCCTGCTTCTTGGTGCCGACGAACAGGATGCTCTTGCCTTCCATGGCCAGGTCGCGCACGAAATTGTAGGCTTCGTCCACCTTGCGGACGGTCTTCTGCAGGTCGATGATGTAGATGCCATTGCGCTCGGTGAAGATGTAGGGGGCCATTTTGGGGTTCCAGCGGCGAGTCTGATGACCGAAGTGCACGCCCGCTTCCAGGAGCTGTTTCATGGAAATAACTGCCATTTGGGGTTCCTCCTTGTTGTATCCACCCTTTGCGTCGCTTCAGCGCGGTCACTCCGCCGTCAGGCGAAGCACAAACGCGCCATCGACAAAGGTGCGTAATCGGGTAGATTATAGCAGACTTATTCGCAAAATGCAAGAAAAAAACAATCTTTTCAACGGTTTGAGAAGGATTTTTTTGGAAGGCACGAAGGAGCCGCCCGTTTGCGCAGGCGGCTCGTTTTCCGGGTCCCCTTATTCGGCGTCCCACAGGCGCAGGACGCGCAGCAGCTGATCCACCTTGTCGGCGGAAAAAAGATACCCCGTCGTCTCGTTGATGGGCATCAGATAACTGCTTTCATCGTAGAGGAAGAAAGCGAAGGTTTCCTTCCCGCCCGTTCTGGTGACGATCTGGGCCTCCAGTACCGGCGTGGTGCCGGGCGTTTCGGCGACGCGGCCTGTGGCCTTCATGGCGGAGAACTTTTCAAACAGCTGCTCCCACCGGGGCGTTTCGGCTGCGGTTTCCGTATCGGTATCGCCGTTTGCGTCGGAATTCTCAGCTGCCGTTTCGACGATGTCCGCGGCGTACTCCCATAGCTGATCGCCCGCCTTGACGGAGATCGTGCTGACTTCTTCCGCTGTCAGTTCGGTCAATGCGGCGTCATACAGAGAGCCGACGTCCGCTTCCAGCAGGGAGGCCACATCCGCCGTGTACACCATGGCGGAATCCGGCAGACGGACATAGCGCCCGCCCTCGTCTGCTTCGGCTCCTGCCAGCAGCTTCCAGACGATGGTCTCGCCATCGTACAGGGTGATGGCCGTGGCCTGTTCGTCCGTCAGGCCGTAGCCGGACAGGGCTTCATCATCGGCGTTGACCGCCTTGAGCTCCGTCCAGCTCAGGTTTTTAGCTTCGTCAATCAGGGCTTCCACTTCGCTGCCGTCCAATTTTTCGCCGGTAGCTTTCCACGTCCAGCGCAGGGAGGATCCTTCGCCTTCCGTCTTTTCAGCAGTTCCTTCCACGTCCAGCGTATCGCCTACCACCAGCCGGGTCACGTTTTCCACGGCGGGCATTTCTTCCGACTGGGCAAAGGACAGCAGGCTTCCGCTGAAATCGCCGCTCAGCGCATCCGCCACGGTATAGACCGTGCCGTCCTCCCCGGAAAGGCTCAGGTAGTACCCGTCTCCGAAAGGCGTTTCATCGCCCATGGAATAGACGGTTTCCGTGCCGTCGCTCCAGCCCGCTGTAAGGGTAAAAGCCGGTTCCAACAGGCCGTAATCTTCGGGTTTTTCCACATTTTCCAGCTTTCGGTCCGCCTTCAGCGCCGTCAGCGTTTCCGCCAGACCTTCAACGCTGTCCTGCTTCACGGGAAAGGCTTCGTCTCCCTCCACGCGCCATTGGCCGTCCGTTTTGACAAAGTGCAAGGTCTCCTGCTCCTCCCCATCGCCGGAAGTCCATTGCAGGCTCGTCAGCTCCTCCGCCGTATGGGAGGTCAGCGGATAGGATCCGCTTTCCTCCGTCACAGCCTCGGGCTGGGAGGATACGCCCTTCTGTACGCCTACGTAAACCAGCACCAGCACGGCCAGTACGCCGGCCAGAATCAATGCTCTCTTGCCACGTTTCAACGCCGTTTCCTCCTTATGCAGATCACAATGCCCAGCGCGATCAGCGCTGCGGGGAGAATGCCGATCATCACGGCGCTCCACAGGGAGTTTTCCGCGCCGGTCACGGTCAGACCGTCCTCATTCAGACTCTTGGAGCGGATGGAAATGGTCTCCTCCTGCCCCGCCATCCAGTCCACGGCGTTCATCAGCAGATTGCCGTTGGCCCCGGACACCATGGCGTTCACGTTGTCGTCCAAAAATTCCGACGAAGCGATCCACACCAGCCGCCCTTCGCCCAGCTCGGATGCGGCCGCCACATGGAACTGGCCTTCCTCGTCGCCGTCCTCTTTTTCCACGGTGGTGGCGTTCATGCCCGCCGCCTTGGTATAGGCGCTTTCGGAGGTGGTCAGCAGCCACGTGACCGCGGCGGAAGAATCCTCCGTCTCCTCAAGGGGCTGCGCCATGGGCACCAGAATATAGTACCGCCCGCTGGTAAAGGGGCTGGTGATGGTGTGGCTTTCCAACGTGGGCAGCAGATAATGGGGATAACGGTTCAGATGCATCTGGCCGTCGCCCTCCATGATAAGCCCCTGACCGACGGTCAGGCCCATGGCTTTGGTCACGGTGAGCAGATTCTCCATTTTTCCCTGCTCGATGTAGCCGGTCAGCAACAACAGCCGTCCGCCGTTTTCCACATACTGAACCAGCATTTCGGCCTCGTCGGCGCTCAAATCGCTGGTCGGCGCGTTAATCATGACCACGCTGGCGTCCTCGGGCACGCTCTCCATGGAAAGCAGACTCAGAGTCTCGGTCTCCACGTTGTCGCCCGCCAGCAGTTCCTCCATGTAGTCGCTGAGTTCGCTTTCGCCATGGCCGGTAAGTTGGTACACCTTGGGCAGGTTCTGGCTGGACACATAGTGAATGGCGTTGGTCAGCGCGTTCTCGCCGTCAAAGCTGGTGGAGGTATCGTACTGGTAGGTGCTGTAGTTCATGCTGTAGTCGGTCACATAAATGTCGCTGTAGCTGACCAGTCGGCTGCGTCCGCCGCCGTCCACCAGCACACTGTTGGCATACAGCTGGTTGATGTCCAGATCATAAGTGTCCAAAAACGTGGGCTGCTCCGTGGGATCCACGTTGGACACATGAATGTGGCTGTTCAGCTCCGCATAGCTCTGCAACAGGCGGGAGATGGTATCGTCCTCGTTGCCGCGCAGGGCCAGCAGGTACAGGTTCACATCCGTATCCAGACTGGCGGCGATGCGCCGGGTCTGGTCGGACAGGGTATACAGGGACTGCGCCGTCAGGTCGATCTGGGTCGCCGTCTGAGGAAGGGCCTGCACCGCCAGATTGGCCAGTACGGCGATGGCGATGACCACTGCCGCGGCAAAAGCGGAATAGCTGCCCGCCTTGAAGCGGCTGCCAAACATCTGGCGGAGTTTGGACGGTTTCTTTCCGGGATTTGCGGTCTTCATTCACTCCACCTCCTCTTCTCCAGCGCCTGCACAGACAGAAACAGGAACACGCCCGTCACGGACAGGTCGAACACGCCGTCCACAAAGCTGTCGAAGCGGTCGAACACACTCAGCTGATTCATAATGTCGCTGAAAAGGCCGGAGAAGGCGCTGGAATCCTGACTGTACCAGAGATACAGGCCGCCTGCCAGTACCGCCAGCACCAGCACGGATACCGGCGCGTTTTTCGTCAGCAGGTACAAAACCAGACACAGCACCGCCGCCACGATGATCAGCGCCGTCAGGGAGGCCGACGCAGCGGTGGATACGTAGCTGGCCAGCCCGCTCATGAAGTAAAGCACCAGCATGACCACCAGCGTGATCACCGCGGCGGCCACCTGATTTTCCGTCACGGACGATACGAACAGGCCGATGGACAGAAGGCACGCGCCCAGCAGGAAGAAGCCCGCCAGCGCGCCATAGGCCGTCTGCAGGGGCACGGTGCCGAACTGGGACAGGATCAGGGGATAAAGCCCCATAATGGCCGTGGGCACCAGCAGTACCACCAGCATGGCCAGATACTTGCCCACCACCACACTGGACAGGCTGATGGGCAGAGAATAGAGCAGCTGATCGGTCTTCTGCTTCTTTTCCTCCGCCACGCTGCGCATGGTCAGGATGGGCACGGCGATCAGGTACAGAAAGCTGATGGAGCTGAGCACCCGCTCAAAGTGGGCGGTGTAGCCGCTCAGGTTGTACACCATGGTGTAAATGCCCGCAAAGATCAGAACGAACGCGGAGAACAGATAGCCCATCATGCTTTTAAAGTATCCGTTCAGTTCCCGGCGAAATACGGCGATCACGATTCCTCACCCGCCTTTTCTTCCGGCACATCCGCCGGTGCTTCGGTTTCTTTGGAGGCAGAGACAGCCTCCGGCTGGGCTTCGCCGCCGGTCAGCTCCAGGAACACGTCCTCCAGGCTGGCCTTTTCCGTGCGCAGCTCCAGAAGCGGCACCTTTGCTTCGGCAAAGGCATTGAACAGCGCCTCTCGAATGTCCCGCCCCTCGGCGGGGGTCACGTCGGCGGCGGTCAGGCCGTCCTCCTCCGCAAAGGCAAGGCTTTCCACGCCATCCACCTTTTCCACGATCGGGCGAATCGTTTCTTCCTCCGCCCGGGTCAAAAGCCGCAGGTTTTCGCGGCCCCGCATCAGCTTTGTCAGGTTTTCGGCGGTATCGCAGGCCACCAGCCGCCCTTTGGAAAGGATCAGGATGGAGTCGCACACCGCCTGCACCTCGCTCAAAATATGGCTGGACAAAACCAGCGTATGCTCCTTGCCCAGTTCCCGGATCAGTTCGCGAATCTCAATGATCTGCGCCGGGTCCAGACCCACCGTAGGTTCGTCCAGAATGATGACCTCCGGGTTGCCAAGCAGGGCCTGCGCAATGCCCACCCGCTGGCGGTAGCCCTTGGACAGGTTGCGGATCAGCCGCTTTCTCACGTCGGCGATGCGGGTCTTTTCCATCACCGTTTCGATCTGCCGGGCGCTTTCCTCCCGCCGCAGGCCCTTGGCCCGGGCCACGAAGCGCAGATATTCCTCCGGCGTCATATCGCCGTACAGGGGCGGCAGCTCGGGCAGATAGCCGATGTGCTTCTTGGCCTCCATGGGTTCCTCCGCCACGTTGTGGCCGTCGATGAGCACTTCTCCCTCCGTGGCGCCCAGACAGCCGGTCATGATGTTCATGGTGGTGGACTTTCCCGCGCCGTTCGGGCCAAGGAAACCGTACACCACGCCCCTGTCGATGGAAAACGACAGGTCGTCCACCGCCAGATGCGTTCCGTAACGCTTGGACAAATGCCGTACCTCGATCAATTCCGTTTCTCTCCTTTCGCCGTTTCATCAGCAGTTCGAGGATAGGAAACTTATCTGTGCGTCAGGTGATGGTTTGACGGCGGGACCGTTAACAAAATATGTCCAACCTGAAAACGGCGCGAAAAAGCCCGCAGGAACGAAATCTTCCTGCGGGCGCTATGAGATGGAACGTCCTTTTCACCCTTCCCGGCGTTCGTGAAGGATCTGGAACCCTTTGGCCGGAAGACGGAGCGTCTGCCCCGCCAACTCGCCGATGCCGTAGTCCGCCTCCAGCGAGCGCGTCAGGCGGCAGACCTGCTCCCGGGGCAGGGAGTTAAAAACAAAAATGTACCGTTCCGTTTCGGAAAACCGGGTCACCACGCTGAGACCGTAGGCCATCTCCACCGGCGGCAGCGAAACGCCGCAGCGTTCCAGCAGCCAGCGAAGCAGCGCGGGCGCGTCCTCGGGGGCCGGAGCCGTGCCCAGATACAGGGCGCTGCCCTTTCCATAGGGATGCTCGGTCAGCACAGGCCAGCCGTCCCGGTAAGTGCCGCGAAATACGCCCAGCACCTCCGCGCCCTCGGATTCCAGTGTTTCCTGCCAGAAGTGGCTTCGGATGGTCAGTTCCCCGATCCGCACCGGCGCGTCGGTCTGGCCGTCAAAGACCGGCTCCATCTCCACCACATGCATCCCGAAAAAGTCCGTCATGCCCACCGGGCTTTTTTCGAAAATGCCGCTGCCCCATTCATCCCTGCTGAACGCCATGGTCATGGCCAGCAAGTGCCCGCCCTTTTCGGCATAGTCCCGGCACTTCCGACGGAAGTCCTCCGGCAGGATGGGCGCAAAGGGCACGAGGACCAGCCGATAGCCGTCCAGCGGATGGTCGGCGCCGATCAGATCCACATTCACGCCCAGCGCCGCCAGCTGCCCTACCAGCTGCTGTGCATAGCCTTCGTAGGTAAATTCCTTGTGGATGGGCTTGATGCGGTTGGCCCACAGGCTGTTGTAGTCCAGCACCACGGCCACTTCGGAGACCACCTTGGTGCGGTTCAGGATCGGCTCGCAGGCTGCCAGATCCTGTCCGGCCTGACAAAACTCCTCATACCGCCGGCCCGGGATGCGATTCAGGTCGATGAGCGCCGAGCCCAGATTCTCAAACCCGGAAGGAAACACGGAGTACTTGAACGCCGTGATCAGCTCCGCGCCGGAAGCGTAGGCAAAGGCCATGTTCTGACGGAAGGTGCCGGGCGTGCCCATGGGCATTCCCTGATAGGCCCAGTTGCCGTGGCCGCCGCCGCAGAGGGTCTCCAGCAGCCAGAAATCCCGCCGCTTGTAGCTGCGGGCCATGGCGTAGACCGACGCAGAGCCCGCCTTGGTCTCATCCAGCGCATAGGGGTAATGATCCACCGCCGCCACGTCCTCATAGCGGGCCAGTTTGAAGTAGTCGATGGCGTTGGTACCCAGATGGGTGGTATTGTGGGTGACGGGCTTGTCGCTGAAGCGGCGCAGCGCGTCCCGCTGCAGACGGAAGTAATCCACCAGACTGTCGCTGGCGAAGCGCTCAAATTCCAGCCGCAGGGCGGGCATATTGGTGCCCCGCCAGCCCAGATTGCTTTTCGCGTCTTCCCGGGAACCGGCGGCGGGCGGCTCTACCTGTTCAAAATCGTCGAAGCGCTGCCCCCAGAACAGGGAGCCGAAGGCCTTGTTCAGCGCGCCGATATCCCCATGGAATTTTTCCTTCATGGCTTCTTTGAACTTCCGGCGGCAGACGGGGCACTGGCAGCGGCCCGAATGCTCCTGCCCCATCTCGTTATCCACCTGAAAGCCCAGTACATAAGGATTGTGCCCGAAACGGCGGCTCATTTCCAGACAGATCTTTTCCGTAAAGTCCCGGAAAACGGGCGAATTGTAGCAGTGATAGTGCCGCCCGCCGTAGCTGCGCTGCACGCCCAGATTGTCCACATACAGTGTTTCAGGATACCGGCGGGCCATCCAAACGGGCTGACAGGCGGTGGGGGTGCACAACACGGTGTAAATGCCGTTTTGCCCCAGCCGGTCGACGATCTCCTCCAGCCAGTCGAAATCGTACACGCCCTCTCGGGGTTCCATCAGGCACCAGCAGAATTCCGCCATGCGCACCACGTTGAACCGGGCCCGGCGCATATTCTCGATGTCCTCCCGGATAAAGGCTTCCTGTTTCTCTTTGGGGTACAGTTCCGGGTAATAGCAAACGCCAAAGTATTTTTCCATCGTTCCTGTTCCCGGCGTTCCGCCGCCGGTTTTCCTCCCCTGCTTGAAATTTTTCGGCAGATTCTTTCGATTTTGCAACGTTCATGCTATACTTTTACGGAAATGATTGTACGGTTGTCAGATAACCCGCGCAAGGTATGTTTCTCTTTTCTTTTGTATTTTTCGATCAGCCGGGAGGAAGAAGGCCATGCCGCTTTCGGAAGATTTTGACGCTCTGCGCCTGCATCTTGTAAGCGCCGTGCCCCAGTTTTGGGCCGACCGGGGCCATTACAGCTATCTGGAGTCCCCCCGGCCGGAGGACGCGCTGCTGTTCTTTCTGCCGGAGGAAAGCGGCTGCGCCTTTACCCTGCGGCTGGATAGCGGCGCGGTGTTCCATCCCCGGCAGGGCGACATCTTCTATACGCCCCGGGGCAGCCGCTTCGCCCTGCAGGTGGACAATCCCGTCCACCCAAACGTCAACCTGCCCCACGGCCCCAGAATCGTTACCAACCTGTGCGTCAAGTTTCTGGCGCTGGATGAAGCCGGGCAGCCCGCACGGCTGGGCGAATTTTCCCCCATCGTGCCCCCGGCTGCGCTGGCCGGGCAATGCGAGCTGCTCCTCCGCCAGCTCGCCAGCCTGTACTGGGACGTTCACGGCTCCCAGCTGCTTTTGCAGGCCAAGCTGTATGAACTGATCTACCTGCTGCGCCAGAGTCCCGGGTTTGCCGGGCAGCGGCTCATGGCCCTGCAGCCCGCGTTGGAGCACATCCGCCGCAACCTTGCGGGCGGCCTGAGCATCCCCCGGCTGGCAGAGCTGTGCGGCATGAGCGAAGCCGCCTTCTACCGGGCCTTCCGGGCCTGCGTGGAGCTTTCGCCCAAGCAGTACTGGCTTCAGCTGCGGCTGGATAAGGCCCGCCAGCTGCTGACCGACGACACCCTCAGTGTGGCGGATATTGCCTTTCATCTGGGTTTCTGCGACGAAGCCCATTTCTGCAAGCTGTTCCGCCGCTACACCGGCTTTACGCCCGGCCAGTACCGGCGCTACCCGGTTTAAGTTCATCCCCTTGCCAATCCCCGCCCAGCCGTGCTAAAATGCCGATGCGCCCCCTCTTTGACCGGCGGCGCGGACGGGAGGAACGGTATGCCGAACATTCAGGACCACGCGCTTCAGATCGGCGGGCAGCGGCTGGCGGAGCGGGCCTTCGACGCGCTGGACAGTCTGATCCTGACCCAGCTGGTCTATATGCCCTTCGAGGGCTTTCTGGATCACGGCGAAAGCCATACCGTCCGGGAATGCTGGGCCTTTCTGCGAGACTATGTGGAGCCGGAAAAGCTGGACCGCTTTCAGCAGAAGCGCTACCGACTGACGGAGGTCTGCGCCGGTCTGCCCCGCTATCAGGACTGGCAGGTGCACGACTATGTGAACCACATCGACCGCGAACAAAATATCCAGTTCTGCGCCGCCTGCTACGATCTGGACGACGGCGCGGTCTGCGTCAGCTTCCGGGGCACCGACCTGAATATCGCAGGCTGGGTGGAGGATATGAACATGTCCTTCATGGTGGTGCCCGCGCAGGAGGAAGCCGCCCGATATGTGGCGGATATTGCCGCCCGGACGGAGGGGCCGCTGGAGCTGACCGGCCACAGCAAGGGCGGCAATCTGTCGGTCTACGCCGCGTCTTTTGCGGGGGAGCAGGCGCAACAGCGGCTCCGGGCCGCCTACAGCTTCGACGGGCCGGGCATGTATCAGCCCCAGCTCTACGCCGAGGGCTATCAGGCCGTCAAGGACCGCATCCACAGCTATATTCCCCAAAGCAGCGTCGTGGGGATGCTGATGTACTATCATCCCGTTTACACCGTGGTGGAGTCGGACGCCGTGGGCATCCTGCAGCACGACGCCATGACGTGGCAGGTGCGGGGCGGGCATTTCGTCTGTCTGGAAGGGCTGGACATGACGGGCCGCATCACCGACGAAGCCCTTCACAGCTGGATGGCCGGGCTGGACAGCGAAGCCCGAAAGACCTTCGTGGAGGTGCTCTATACCGTGCTGGAGGCGGCGCGTATCGAGCTGGTAACGGATTTTACCGACGACTGGCGGGATCGGGCGCTGAAAATGCTGGAAGCGCTGAAGGAGATCGACCCGGACACCCGGCGCAGCGTCCGTCTGACGCTGCAGGCCTTGTTCTCCGCCGGCGCTTCCGAGGTCATCAAAGCGGTGCTGCCCCGGACAGCCCAACGGGGCGCTCGCCTGGTGGAAAAGCTCAGCAATCTGGGCGAAGGCCCGGATTCCCTGCAGCTGGTGCGGCCCTCGGTGGTGTTTCTATCTCAGATTCGCGCCTACCGGCAGGAAATGCTGGACGCGGGCAGCAGCATGGACGGCTGCTCCGGGCTGGAAAATTTTGAGGACGCAGCCCGTTGGCTGGATCGGGTTCGCCGCCTGACCCGACCCGAGACCTGCCCCGAGGGGCTGGTGCCCTCCGACACCTATCTGGCCCTGCGGCTGAAGGACCGCCGGGTCGTGGGCATGATCGACCTGCGCCATTCCATCGACCATCCGGTGCTCTCCACATGGGGCGGACACATCGGCTATTCCGTGCGTCCCAGTGAGCGGGGCAAGGGCTACGCCGGGGAAATGCTCCGGCAGCTTCTCCCCCACGCCCGGCAGCTGGGGCTGAGCCGGGTGTTGGTCACCTGCAGCGAGGACAACCCCGCCAGTGAAAAAGTCATTGTGAAAAACGGCGGCGTGTTCGACAGTACATACGAGCACGACGGCGTTCGCACAAAGCGGTACTGGATCGCGCTGGCATAGCGTTCCGTCCGCTTTCCAGCATGAAAGGAGCAACGATTATGAGCAATATCTGGCATGACATTTCCCCTTCCCGCATCACGGCGGAGGACTTTATCGCCGTCATCGAGATCGAAAAGGGCAGCAAGAAAAAATACGAGCTGGACAAGGAAACGGGTTCCCTGATCCTGGACCGCATCCTGTACACCTCCACCCACTATCCCGCCAACTACGGCCTGATTCCCCGCACCTATGCGGACGACAACGACCCGCTGGACGTGCTGGTGCTTTGCAGCGAGGTGATCCAGCCCCTGAGTCTGGTGCGCTGCTATCCCATCGGCGTCATTACCATGCTGGATCAGGGCAAGCTGGATGAAAAGATCATCGCAATCCCCTTCAAGGATCCCACCTACAACAGCTACCACGATGTCAGCGAGCTGCCCTCCCACATCTTCACGGAAATGTCCCACTTCTTCACCGTCTACAAAAATCTGGAGCAAAAGGAGACCATGGTGGACGAGGTGCGCGGCGCGGAGGATGCGAAGAAGGTCATCCAGAAGTGTCTGGATCAGTACATCGAAAAATTTTGCCGCTGAATGGTAAAAAATGGCCCGCCGGGAGGATCACTTCCGGCGGGTCTTTTTTGTCCAAAAATCGGCGGTGCAGGATGCGCTGCCCCGTGCCGGTGCTGGCGGCGGAGCCACGAAACTTTGTACCCCAGTTTTTTCCCGTGAACCAGCGAAGCGCTGTTCACGGGCGATAGTGGCCGATCAGGCTTTTCCAACAGTCTGCGGCCCGCCGAGGGGCACCCGGCGGGCCGTCTTTTATTTCTGCTTGTTTTTCTTAGGGGCCTGTGCAGCCTGTTTCAGACTGTCCTTGTACTTGCCGAAGGGGCTTTCCGGCTCCTGATGCACCAGCTCCGTATCCAGACTGCGGTAGCAGTTTTTCCCGAAGCCAGCGGCCAGCATAAAGCGCAGCTTCACCCACAGACTTTGAGGCTTGTACAGGGCGTTGAAGATATCCCGCGCCTGACCGGCCAGTTTTTCCGTGGGTTCCAGACGGCTGTAGTTGCTCAGGGCCATCATGCGCCACAGGGGCGTGACCGGCACGGCAAAGGCGCGCTGCTTATCTATGCGGCGGGCAAAGCGCAGAGGCGTTTCTCCCTTCCGGGGCGTGCGGCCCGTCAGCTTCATCAGGGTATAGGCGGCGCTGCCATACAGGAAGATCTGATCCGATACGTTCTGCTGCTTTTTGGCCATCCGATCCGGCATCCGCAGGAAAATCCTGACGCAGACCGCGGCCACGGCCGCCAGCAACAGGAGCAGCAGCCACAGCCACGGAGAGGGCGGGTCTTTCTGGTCGGGCTCGTCGTCCGGGGTATCGGTTTCGTCCGGCTCGTTGCTCTGCTCCGGGTTTTCCGGGCTGGGCGTGGGCTGATCCGGCTCATCCTGCGGCGGTTCCGGGCTGGGGGTCGGCGTGGGTTCCGGCTCCGGGTCGTTCTGCGGGGGCTGCTGATCCACGTTCTGCTGGGCAGGGGTAGGGTCGAAGGGCACCCAGCCGAAGCCCTCGAAATAGACCTCCGTCCACGCGTGGGCGTTCTGGCCCGTCACATAGGCGAAACCGCTGGAATCGGGCTGGGCCAGAAAGCCCTCCACATACCGTGCGGGCAGGCCCGCCATCCGGCACAGCACCGTCATGGCGGACGCAAAGTAGGTGCAGTAGCCCTCCTTGCCCACGTACAGGAAGTAGGTAACGAAGTCCTGATTTTCCGGCGGCGTGACCGGGCTGAGGGTATAGCGGTAGTAGCGCTGCAAATGCCGCAGAATGGCGCAGGCCTGCTCATAGGGCGTGGCCGCGTCGGCGATCATGCTGCGCATATCCTGATAGACCCGTTCTTCCAGATGTCCGGGCAGCGCGGTATACTTGGCGGCGATCTGGGCGTAATAGGGGTCGTTCTTGGGCGCGGCGTTGACGAGCGCGCCCAGCGAAGCGTCGCCGCCCTCGATCACCGGGGCATAGACGGTGTAACGGTCGCCCGAGATCAGGTCCCGGGTGATGAACAGCTCACTGGCCTCGTTGAAATAGGGCACCATGCTGCCGTAGGTGGTCAGGGAGCGCAGATAGGCGGGGGTGAAAACCGTGGAGGCCGCGCTGTTCTGCATCTGAATGGAGATGGCCTTCTGATCCAGCAGGTTGCTGGCCTTCAGCACCGTCTCGGCAGGCATGTTCTCCAGAAAGACTTCTTCCCGCAGGCCTTTCCAACGGGGGTTGACGTACAGATACCGCCGCCCGGAGGACGTATCCCGCCAGCTGCGGCCAGTGTATTCGTCCTTGGTCACAGCCCGCAGCAGGGTCTTCTGGGAGGTCTTTACCGTCATGACCGGGTACTCGGTGGGCTCGGCCTCGCCGCCCAGCTTGCCGCTGCCCATGGGATAATAGCCGTAGCTGCCCAGCGTGAACACGTTGCGGGGCTCGGTGAAGAACAGGTAGTCGGTAATGGTCTGCTTCAGATTCATGGCCGCCTCATGCAGCGGCCCCAGCACCACGTTCTGACCGGGGGCGATCAGCAGCCCCAGCGCCACCAGCATCGCTGCCATGGGCAGCACCTGAAACAGATTGCTTTTTTCATGGGAACTCTGGGCGATCAGGAGCAGCAGCGCCACCAGCGCGGGGGCGGCGTACCAGAGGAAGCCCTGCTTGCCCATGCTCCACAGGCCGAAAAGCACCATCACCACCATGGCGGTGGCGGGGATGTACCCCACGCCGCGCGCGGAGAAGGCGTAGCCGATCACGGCCGCGGCCACGGCCAGCAGCAGCGCGATCTGGGAGGAGAACAGCAGCGGCGCAGTGGTCACGCCGTTAAAGTACAGCGAAATGGCCTTGACGGCCTCCACCGAAGAAGGGAAAAAGCCGCCGCCCGGCAGGAAAAACTGCCCGATCAGCAGCGCTCCCAGCAGGGAAAAGCAGATCACCCGGGCTTTTTTGCCCGCAGCCTGAAAGGTTATCAGCGCGGTCAGCGCCGCCGTCGTCAGCGTGGCCGTCAGGAACGCGCTTTCCACGCCCAGCGCCCACAGCATGGGCCACAACAGGCCCAGCGCCAGCAGGAGGGCGGTCATCAGGCGGCTCAGGCGTTCGTTTGATAAAAATGCGGGTTTCTTCATCGCGTTTTTCAACTCCCCTGAGGCGTGACGTAGTTGACCTCCACGCCCGCCTGCTGCAGCCGTCCCACCAGCGCCAGCCGCTCGGGCCGGTCGGTGCGGAAGGTGACATAATACAGGCGTACATTGGGGCCCATGCGCTTCATGCGGATCAGCAGGTCGGCCACCTCGGAGGTCAGGCGAGTGGTGATGACGACCACCGCGCCCAGCTTGCGCAGCTCGGCCATCTGCATCATCAGCACCCGCTCAAAGCGCTCCGTCTCGTTGAAGGTGCAGCGGGCCAGCTCCTCCAGCAGCACGGGCAGGCCCATGTTGCTGGAATACTCCATGGGCCGGTCCCCCACCAGCGGCAGCCGTACCTGATTATCCTGCCGGATCTGGCAGGCCACCACGGAGGCGGCGGTTTCCAGCAGCGCGTCCTGCAGAAAGGCGGCATTTTCCTTCGGTACGCCCTCATTCAGATGGGGCGGGGAAGTATCCAGCATCACCAGTGCGTCGGGCAGGGCCGGTTCCTCAAACTGCCGGACGATCAGCTCCCGCTTCCGGGCGCTCATCTTCCAATGAATGCGCTTCAGCGGGTCGCCCTGCTGATAATTGCGGAAATCGCTGGGGCTGGAGGGATCCTCCATGGCCCGCTTCATGGTTTCCACGCCCATATCCCCGGCGGCGAAGGTCAGCGGCTCCACCTCGAAGGGCACGGGCAGCACCAGCAGCTCCTGACCTGCCAGATCGGGCTGATGTTCTTTTTTGAAAAAGCCGAAAATATCGCTGACCACATAGCTTTCCACGCCGGGGAACATAGCGCCCACGTGGTCGGCCACGAAGCGGTGGGTCACCCGCTGGCGGCGCTTGCCCAAATGGGTCAGGTAGATCACGCCTGCGGGGGTATTGCTGGTGGCGCGCATATGCAAAGCGATGGGAGCGATGGGCAGCACGCCCTTATGGCTGACGGCGATTTCCATACTGACCACTTCGCCGCGGTTGACCTTCTGACCGCTGAGGGCATTGGACACCTGCACGGTTTTCTCGGCCATGCGCACGCTGACAAAGGCGAACACCCAGCTCAGGAAAAGGATGGTCGCCAGCACGAAATAGACCCGGTTGCCCATGGACAAGGCGCAGAGCAGGAAGAAGCCGAAGAGGATGCCCATGGTCAGGTTGGTATGTTTCATTGCGGGAAGGGCTCCTTTCGACGTTATTTGTGATAGGGGGTGCAGAGCGTTTAATCACTGTAGTCGGCAACAAAAGGGGGCTGTCAAGCACCGCCGTATCAGCTTGGCTGTAAAAAATCTCGCCAGCGGGCCTGACGCGCCGACTACGGCGCGAAAGGTGGGGCTGCCTCTCGCCAACTTCGATGCCCGAAGGTTTCCAAAGGGCGAGCGGAAAGCCCTTTGGTGCGCCCGTGGGCGCAGTCCCCTTGTCCCGGGTGGGGATTGACGCGCCGACTCCGGCGCGGTTGGTGGGGCTGCCGCCCCGAGGGGGGAAGTACTTTCTTTCGAAGCGAAAGAAAGTACCAAAGAAAGCTGGCGGCACGGCGACTCCAGAGGCGGCCCGCCCCGCTGCGCGTCGCGGGCTTCGGTCTGCGGGAGCCCTTCGGGCTGTCCTCGACCTCGGTTCGCTACGCTCACCCGCCGGGAAAAAGGCTTCTATTGCCCATTTTGACGGCGGGGCTCGCAATGTCGCGCGCAATGGAGTTGGATAGCTATCACTTACGTTTGGAGCGTGCTCGTGCTCGCCTTTTTCCGCTGTCAAAATGGGCGAGCCTTTTTCCCTCCGCTGCCTATCGCCGCTCTGCTCCCCCGCAGGTGGCGTGGGGCAAACTCAAATGGCGATGCTTGGGATGTTGCAGTGTAGCTGGGCGGCTTCGCAGCGCGAAAAAACAGGATTATTTTTTTCTTTGTTGTTGGCATTAGGCAGACTTACAAACGTCGGTTAGGATATTTCGGCGCATCTTGGATATTTTCGCAACGCAAAAGGCCAGCGTGGGTTCCTATCCACGCTGGTCTTTTACGCGAGCCATGAGGCCCGTCGCCGAATGGCGGTCTTTCCTATTCAACTAACAGGGAAACTACACCAGACCGGCGAGCCGTGGCACCCGTCGTGCCACGGCGGTAAAACCCCGGCCAAGCCACATGTCCCTCTACGCCCCTGCGCGCCAGCGCAGAGAAGGGTGCAGGGCTTTAGCCCTGCCAGACCCGCGAGCCGCGAGGCCCGTTGCCGAGCGGCGGTAAAACCCCGGCCAAG
>ERZ809296.2484-NODE-2484-length-17525-cov-7.518031_pt1 | contig 17525 bp, 19 predicted proteins | sample MGYA00520511_ERZ809296 | MGnify/ENA primary metagenome ERZ809296 (study PRJEB31576, sample SAMEA3212662) | Homo sapiens | biome: human-gut; feature: human gut; material: fecal | place: Sweden | collected 2012 ... | reverse complement strand
CCGTGGAATCAGCGCAATTCATTTTGGATATCGGTAAGTTCTGCAACTGAATATTCTTCTTTTCGGCAGATGGACAGCATCTGTCTTTTTGACATACCTGTTTTTGGCTTTTTGAGTTCAAAATATCGGATATTTGACAACAACTGGGTTATCGAACAAAACTTCGAACAACCGGCTTAATGGCATTGCTCCTTGTCTCTTTGACAACAACTGGGGGATCGAACAAAACTTCGTACAACTGACTTAATGGCATTGCCTCTTGTCTCGTTGCTACTAAATATAGTATGATTTGAGGGTCAAAAGGTCCTTTTAATAATAATTGTGTCAATTGTTTCAAAATTGAACAATAAAATTGGTGAAATTCAAGTGATTCCATAAGATATTTATCGCTAAATTGTTTATGGTTTAAAAACAATTAGATCAATTCTTAATACTTATACCTTTTGACCCTCATATCATAGTATCTATTTATTTGGGTTAGATATAATCATTCATAAAAAATATGTATGCAGAAAAAAGGATAAAGATAATAGGAGCCAATATGCGCTCTATAATGTGTTGAAAATTGATGCGCATCCTTGAAGATTTATATTCTCCAAATATACAGGCATGACTTAACTTGTATATGCAAATTATGATAAATCCAATTTGTAATATTAAAAAAATTGGTGCTTCGGAAAGTAAAAAATTATCTAATAAATTTTTGCTTAACGTAGAAATACTTGTATTGGGCAAAAAGTATTTATATTCAGTATTTAATAAAAGAACGAAGTTAGCTATAACTGAAAAGGCTAACAAACTATAAAATACCAGATGAAAAATTCTATAAGAAATATTTGGATTTTTATAGTTTTTATAAATTAAACCAATAGATAATATGCAAATGGAAAGGATGGTGCATTTTGCCGTATTTAAAAGTGAGAAAAATAGGGCTTCATTAAACTTAGTTCCAATGGATAATAAAGGAATTGATTTTGGGGGAATATTTAATGTAGTCCAACCATATATAAACCAAGCAACAAAAATAACACCAAGTAAAATTAGGATGGAATAATAAAGGATAGAAGTCTTAAATTTGTAATTATCGTATTCAACATTATCATGTGCAGAATTATTTGATGAAAGTTTTGGTGAAACAATGATAGTAGGATCTTTTAACAAGGCAATTTGTTGGCTATAAGTTGGATTGTCTTTTTTAAAGGCTGCATAGGCACATATAGATAGATTTAAGATTGTAGTTATAACTGTAAAAATGTTCATAAAGTAATTTATAAAGCTCCTTTCGTAAAATAAGTGTTATTATGTGTTTGCGAAACGCCAAACACCGCATAAATACGGCATTTTTTGTTGCAAAAATAAAATATCTCCTCAAGGTTTATGGTAAAATAGAGTTGCCATAAAACTATCAGCCAATCCACCTAAAGGAGATATGCTCATATGATAACACATAAGCAGCTCTCTTTGGCAGAAGTTTTTGAAAATTTCCAAAATAATTTCGACAATGACAGATACCTGTTTCTTTCTCTTCTTGATGAAACCATTAACCTTGATGAAATTGTTCCTGTTTCTTTTGTTTCCCATTTTCACGCCCGAACCGGAAGACCACACAAGCACCAGCTTTATCCTAGCTCAAGGCACTTCTATTCCAGCGTATTTTCTCAATATAATGGTCTCATAAATTAAGACACTTTTTCGGACAGTTTTTAATGAATCTGATATACTAAAATCAGTAACAAAGAAAGGATTCATAAAAATGTCCAGACAAAGAAGAAATTTCAGTGCCAAATTTAAATCAGACCTTGTAATCGAACTACTTAAGGGTGAGAAAGATCTCAATACCCTTGCTGTTGAAAATAATATCCAGCCGAATCTGCTCCGCAACTGGAAAAAAGAATTCCTCGACAATGCTTCTGCTGTATTTGATGACAAGCGTGAGGATAACCTCAAAGAAAAGCTTGCTGAAGAACGCAAGGAAAAGGCGGAGTATGCCAAAAAAGTTGGTCAGTTAACCATGCAGGTTGACTGGCTCAAAAAAAAATCTGAAGAAATTTGTGGACCAGACTACGAGAGTAAGTTTAGTCCAAAACCTTTTGACGACTAAAGAAATCCCGGCTTCTGTCGGCGCAAAACTGCTTGATATCAATCGTACAAGTATTTATTACAAAGGCACGCCTACATCCGATGAAGAACTGGCTTGTAAAGAGATTATCGATCATCTCCATACAGATAACCCATCCTGGGGTGCAAGACAAATGTCCGCCCAGCTGAAGGCTAGAGGATATCATGTGGGATGTCGAAAAACACGACGTCACATGAATGAAATGGATATTTATCCAATCTATCCTAAGATGAACCTTTCCAAGCGTATGCAACAGGCCAAGGTATGTCCTTATCTGCTCCGTAATGCTATCATAGATAAGCCAAATCAGGCATGGTCTATTGACATTACATATATTCCAATCAAACGAGGTTTTCTATATTTGACAGCTGTTATTGATTGGCACAGTCGTTGCATCGTTGGCTGGGAAGTAGATGATACGCTTGATACCAGAATGGTCATTAATGCTTTAAAAAAGGCATTCAAGGTAGCAAAACCGCAGATATTGAATTCTGATCAGGGTTGCCAGTTTACAAGTCAGCAGTACATTGATTTTGTAAAGGTAAACGGCATCCGGCAAAGCATGGATGGCAAAAGCCGCTGGGCAGATAACATCATGATTGAGCGTTGGTTCCGCAGCTTCAAATATGAAGAAGCTTATCTGACACAATACAATAACATCAAAGAAGCCAAAACTGCCATCGGACAGTATATCCACACTTACAACTTTGAGCGGCGTCATTCTGCACTTGATTATAAGACACCGGCTGAATGCTACTATCCGGCAATGCTGTTGCCATATGTAGCTTAGCATAAATGGGACTGGGGAAGGTTCAACTACTTTCCCTATGTTCTCTGTAACTTATCAACCATATCAGTTCATTATAAAAATCTCAGATTTTTGTCTTGACAACTGAGCCACTATAAAACCCGGGAAACGGATTGAAGTAGATTTGGCAGGTGATCCTGCAACAATCCTTGACCCTGATACCAGAAAAATCATCAAAGCCTATATATTTGTTGCGTGATGGTCTACAGCCAATCTGGCAAATGCAATTATTGACCGCATTTCTCATGATAGTTATTGCATTGACATCACAAGCATTAATGCCAAACATGACATCTCGATGCGTGAGTTTTATGGCTTAGGCAAAACATTACGCTAGTACACTCGCATATAATGATTTTCAAATTTCCGGAAGTGCGATTTCATCGCACAAGAATATCCAGTATGTAATTATTTGTATGCCCGCAATATCTGCCATCTCCAATAAATTCATATATTTTCATGTTTTCACTCAATTTTTGGAATAGACCTTTTCTACTTTTGGTTCGAGAGGCTATTGCATCGCAATTAATCCTATTAAATTCTAAAATTTAAGTAATTAGATGTTCTGTTTCACGAACAAAAGATCTATATAAATTAATTTTCCGATCATATTATTCTAATAAACTGTTGCACTCAATAGTCTTTTACATAAATAATTTTTCTTCTTCACCGTAAAAAGTTTTTACATTTTCATTCCTTCAATTTTTCGTAGAGCACATAGAATAATAATCGTTGCATTTTCTCCCTTAAGCAACTCACATGATCTAACTTGATTTCTCTCTTCGTCCAGTATCCGCAAATATATGCGGTTATATGTACTCTCTACTTTTCTCTTCATAAAACCAATTATTTTTTCCGAATAAACCACTGGGACCTCTACCCAACAATATTCCCCGGATTCTAGTTCCATGCCTATTTTTATTTTTAAATTGCTTGTACAGCACTCAATCTCTGTTTTCATTATTCCTGATGTTTTCAATTTGTGTGCAATTGTATTCGGCAACCCAATGCCAATAGACAGATTTTCAAATCCATCAGCCGCTTGTTGCAAATATATTCCATGGCTTATTTCTTCCTCTAAAACATCACCTATATTATATTTCTTAAAAATACTCTCTATCACATCAAAAATCAATGTAAAATTTTCAAAATTTACATTTGCAAATTTTCCTTTTTTATTTAAAATATTATCTGCAAAACAGTTCTTAGAGAGTGCTATACACGGATAACCATTCAACGTGGCTTTCTTTACTACATTTTCTCTCGTTATATCTAAATCTTTATTTCGAAATACCATATCATCTATAATAAGATTTTCTGGTTGGTTTTTTTTTACTTTGCTTGTAATAATCTCTCTGTCATCTTTTAGCCGACCATTTTCTCCAAATTCTCCTTTTATAAAAAGTCTTCTCCCATTTTCATCCATAGTTTTTATATCACTATCACTAAAATAGTTTTCTATACTTATTAATGGAGTTGCTTTTCGCGATTCCGGAACCGGCAAAATAAACGAATATACATTATTTCCCCATGATTTATACCCATTTTCGCTTCCTTCATGTTCACGATTCACTTGTTCAACATCCGCATCAAATATGAAAATACGCAATTTTTCATTAGGGAAAATAGCATTATAATCCCTTACTTTTTGAAGGACTCTATATCCTCCCCCTAAATCATTTTTCTCCAGTTCCACAAAATTCACATCAAGATCTAAATATTTGCCATGAGATTGAAAGTATCTCAATGCCGCTTTTAAAATTTTCCAATCCGTTTTTCCCTCCGTCATGATCATGTGCTTATTAATCATTGGCAACTCAGTAATTACACTTGTTATAGATTGATACTTTTTAATATATACATCTATATGAGGAATTCTAATTAATACTTCATCTTTACTAGGAGTCATTTCCATTTGTATCACTTCATCCCATGCGATTGTAAGTCTATCTTGGTCTTCTTCACCATAAATATACACCAAATCATTTTCCTCGATACTCCTAATTTTCATCTTAGTATATACGCCACTTATACTATGACTCCCACAACAATTAAACTTAATATATATCCACTTTTTCTCTTGCTTTTTAATAAACTCCAATACAGCTTCCTTATCTGTCAGTTCCATTCTAATATCAGGATTCAATGATGTTTTATCCATTTATACTCTCTTGTATGATAATTATCACACATTTCCTTTCTTTTAATATCGTGGTTCAATACACTTCAAATACTATAGACTTTTAATTTTTCCTGTAGCCTTGACTACTTGTCTAGAATGTATTGTCGCTACCTTTATCTGATTTGTTTATCAGTTGGATGTCGCCAAAATGTTTTTACTCATAGTACTTATTCAGTTGTATTTATAATTAACAGGCAGTTGCCTGATAATTAGATAAGCCAGCGAAGATTTTTTCTTATCCTTTGGCAATGCTTTCACGGATTCGTCAAAGTGGCGTCTTGCGTGTGCCCAGCAGCCGGCAATCTTCAGGTCTTCACGTTCCTTTTCGATGGTATGATAGACTTGATAGCCATCTGTTACACAGACTCCCTTGAACTTCTTAAGGAAATCTCTTGGATGGCTTGCATTACGCGAAGGCTGGTAATCGTACAGTACGATCTGTCTGTCCTCATACATCTTACCGGTACGGTACACCCACATGTAATGCTTGTTCCCATCAGTCCGGTTTTCTTTTGATACCAGAACCGGAGTTTTATCTGCCTGAAGCACATGATAGTCATAAAGCTTCTGATGCAGATAATCATAAAAGATTGAGAGATATCTCTCCGCACACAAGATTGTCCAGTGTGCCATGTCTGCCCGATCAATGTTAAGCCCCATTCTCTGGAATTCCTGTTCCTGACGATAGAGAGGTGTTGCATTTACATACTTGGCATTCCATACGCCGGCAAGAAGCGAAGGTGATACCAGGCTGTTTCTTAACAGGTATGCCGGATGATCCGCTTTTTTGAAGTGATTATCCTTCTTGGATTTGTAGACTTTCATCAGTTGAATTAACATATGTTTCTACTGCAGAATAAAAATTTTCCCACTTTTCCTCTAACGTATCCCCCTTATAGTTATCATTCTTTTTTGTATTTGGGGTATGAATGTGTAAATCCCATCTTCTCCACTCTGAACCTCTTTCAAACATGACTTCCTCCTCTTAAATAAAGAATCGCAAAACATTGCATTTCCTTAAATTGTGTTCTTTTTTATATTTGATATTTTCGCTACTTTCAGTCAAAATTTATAATTATGGAATTTAAATATTAACTTTCCCAGCATTTCTCTGTCCTCATTTACCTTCTTATATATAATTGTGCATTCTTGTAAGATTTCTTTAGCATCTTGAATGTACTTAAAAAGCACTCCCTCCTTTTTATATTCTGTCATCAACGGTCTAGTACCTTTTGCCTATATTCATAATTATATACCTTTCTCCTCACCTATGTAAAGCTATATTACTAAAATAGTATTATTTATCCCAAAAAGAGGAGCCAATGCATTGCATCAGCTCCTCCAAACAACTTTATAATATTCTATTTTATTCCACACCCACGCATCCAATCACATCCACGTTCCAATCCTTCAACATACGCAATTCCTTCTCAATCTCCTGATAGATGGATGCATTTGTGGTTTCCACCAATACCACATGGCCTGCCTCTGACGCCTCACGCATCGCAGCGGCATCATAGCAGATGTTCTCACCATAAACAACCTGAACATCTTTTTTGTTCAAACTATCAACCATTCCTGTGATGATACGCTTGTCCACTCTTTCGATTTCAGATCCGGTAAGGAACAGTTTTGTAATATTTTCATTTTTACAATATAACTCAATATTAGATACGGCCAGCTGTACAGAAGCCTCTTCTGTCAGGATCTTCTGGTTACGATACTTTAATCGAAGCAGGAAACCGGTAAAGCCCTTCGCGCCTTTGCCCTGTGTCAGTACACCAAACTGGCGTAATTTGTAAAAGCGGACCAATTCCTCCGCTTCCTGCAGTTTGTTGGATAACACAGCTACACAAACCAGATATAATGCTGCAAGAAATACTCCCATCACAAAGCCAAGTACAATATATTTCTTACTGAGCACCGGAGCCGAAACTGTTACATCAGCATTCGCACTTTCATCATCCTGTGACTCTTCCATCTCATCGTCCACTACTTTCAACTGATCCTCAGTCATCGTTGAAGTCAGTGTTGTAATCTGCTCACGATATGATTTGATCAATCCGGTCACATTATCCTGTGAACTTGCCAAGTCCGAATCGGTCTGTACCTGATAATTTTCAGATACAAGCACAAGCTTATGGCTTCCAATTCGATTCGCTACATCCTCATGTCTTGCATTCAAAGCCTTCTGAATTTTCCCAGATACACTCTGTAAACCCTTTTCATCCATAAATTTAACACGAACAGAAAAAGTATTGTCAGAATCGGATGATGCAGAAATCAATTCTGTAAGATATTTGTCCTCCACTTTTGTATTTACGCCATCCCATATTTCTTTTTGATTCAATCCATTGACAGCATATTCCACATAAGCATTCGTGACTGCTGAAGTATAATCCTTTTTGTTATCTTTAGAATAGTTGTATGTATAATCCGAATCAATATAATACTGCAGTTCCAACACATGTTCCTGATACGGATCAATATTCATCAAAATCGAATCCTGCATATATGCACTATTCTTGTCCAATAAAATCTGCAGGCTCTTGACATCATCAATCTGCTGCTGTTCATCCTTTGTAAAGGTGACTTCCTGCGCATCATTCTGTGGCTGTTGCGCCGCCTTGTATGCCTGTGCATCCTTTGCATACTTCACGCCCGGTAATAGTATCGCAAAAAGCACCGCACATACGATCAGGCATTTCCATCCAAGAATCACCTTCCAGAATAAATGACGAAGGGATATTTCTCTCACTTGATTTTCCATTTGTATACTCTCCATTTTTATTTTTTCAACTTGTTTTATTGTACTTCATTTATTAGCAAAATACAATCATTCACTTGATTTTCAAGTCTATTAAAAAACCCATTCGTCTTTGATCTCATTCATTTCTTCCGTATCGATGGCTGCCTCTTCCCAACGCCGTACTCCAGCATAATCTTCCGTATCTCCAATCAACTGCTGCATTTGAAATGCGATTGAAACACATGCCTTGCGCATATGCAAAACATCCTTAAAAGATAATCCATTTTCCGTATATCTAAACTTCCTCTTTTACATTTTGAATTTCATCTTTAGTAAATATATTAAGATTTTCATTATCACTTAACCACTGTTTTAAATGGTCAAGGTTTCTGTTTACCGCTCCGTTTTCAGATACATACTTTTGAAAATCAAACCCACCTTCAGCTTTCTTCTCTTTCATTTCCTTAATCCAAGTTCTACCAGCTTCTTCAATTATTAGATATCATTCCAGCTTCATACAAATGTATATATTTTACAATAACTCGTTTTTATATTGTAATCAACTATTTTACAAGTCACATTTTGTTATCATTTATAACTTTCTAATTTATATCCTATATATTTTTCTTGAATTTTCTAGTACACATTACTATAATAAATTAAACAGCATTATTCTAATTAACATTTATACAAATAAAAGGAGCCCAATTATGAAAAAACTATCCCCATCCCGTCTTGCCGACACCGTCGTAAGACTTCGGAAACAAAAATCAATGACCCAAGCGCAGCTTGGTGAAGCAACCGGAATCAACCGTGCACTGATTTCCCGCATCGAACAACAGGACTTCGTTCCTTCTATTGAACAATTGGAAAATCTTGGAGATGTGTTAGATTTTGATATCACAGAATTATTTACAAACAGCAGTTCCGAAAAGATTGCGTCACCTTCCCCATTGAATATCGCCGTTGCCGGAACAGGGTATGTTGGTCTGTCTATCGCAACACTGCTAGCACAACATAACCATGTGACAGCCGTAGATATCATTCCGGAAAAAGTAGATCTGATTAATCAGCGTAAATCTCCGATTCAGGATGAATATATTGAACAGTATCTGGCAAAAAAAGAACTTGATCTGACTGCGACCCTGGATGGTGAAACAGCCTACAAAAACGCAGACTTTGTTGTAATTGCTGCTCCTACCAATTATGACAGCCAGAAAAACTATTTTGATACTTCTGCTGTCGAAGCTGTTATCGAACTGGTCTTAAAGGTAAATCCGGATGCCATCATGGTCATCAAATCAACAATACCTGTCGGATATACAGAATCTGTTCGAAAAAAATATGACACAAAGAATATTATATTCAGCCCTGAATTTCTGCGGGAATCCAAAGCACTGTACGACAATCTGTATCCAAGCCGTATCATTGTATCTACTGACAAAAATGATACAAAACTTGTAGAAGAATCACATAAGTTCGCTGCTCTCTTACAGGAAGGTGCATTAAAAGAAGATATTGATACCCTATTCATGGGATTTACAGAAGCGGAAGCGGTAAAGCTTTTTGCCAATACATATCTGGCACTCCGCGTATCTTATTTCAACGAATTGGATACCTATGCGGAGATGAAAGACCTCAATACAAAAGATATCATCAATGGTGTATGTCTCGATCCCCGTATCGGTACACATTACAACAATCCTTCCTTTGGTTATGGCGGTTACTGTCTACCAAAAGACACCAAGCAACTTCTTGCCAACTACAATGATGTTCCACAAAATATGATGAGTGCTATCGTAGAAAGTAATCGTACCAGAAAGGATTTTATTGCGGACCGTGTATTAGAATTAGCCGGTGCCTATGAGGCCAATAGTTCCTGGGATGCATCAAAAGAAAAAGAAGTTGTTATCGGCGTATACCGCCTTACTATGAAAAGCAATTCTGATAATTTCCGCCAGAGCAGTATCCAAGGCGTCATGAAACGAATCAAAGCCAAGGGTGCCACTGTAATAATTTACGAACCAACTCTGGAGAACGGAATTACTTTCTTTGGAAGCAAAATTGTAAATGATCTGAGTGAATTTAAAAAGATGAGCCATAGCATTATCGCCAATCGTTATGATAACTGTCTTGATGATGTAAAAGATAAGGTTTATACAAGAGACTTGTTTCAACGAGATTAATTTTAAGGGGAAGTCCAAAGCTTCCCCTTCTTAAATGCATATTTTTACATGTAAAATTCCTTATACCACTCCGCAAATTTTCTAAGACCGGTCCGCAGATCGGTACTCGGCTTAAATCCAAAATCACGCTCCAAAGCAGATGTATCCGCATAAGTAACCGGCACATCACCCGGCTGCATCGGTACCAGTTCCTTATAACTGTCAAAATCATAATCTTCCGGAAGAACTCCCGCACGAATTAACTCCTGTTGCAGAATATCAACAAACTCCAAAAGATTCTCCGGATGGTTATTTCCAATATTGTACACCGCATATGGCGGAATCGGCAATCCATCTTCTCCAATCTTCTTTTCCGGTGGTGCCTGCATCACACGCATGACTCCTTCTACAATATCATCGATATATGTAAAATCCCGCTTGCAGTTTCCGTAATTGAAAATCTGAATCTTTTCATTGTTCCGCAGCTTATTGGTAAAACCGAAATATGCCATATCCGGTCTGCCCGCCGGACCATACACCGTGAAGAAACGAAGCCCGGTAGACGGAATATTATAAAGCTTGCTATACGCATGCGCCATCAATTCATTCGACTTCTTCGTCGCCGCATATAAGGAAACCGGATTATCCACCTTGTCATCCGTTGAATACGGAACCTTCTTATTTGATCCATATACACTGGAGGAACTTGCATAAACCAGATGCTGCACTCCATTTTGCCCATTGTCATAAGAATGACGACAAGCTTCCAGAATATTATAAAATCCGATCAGATTGCTTTCAATATAAGCATCCGGGTTTGTAATCGAATACCGAACTCCCGCCTGTGCAGCAAGATTGACTACAATATCCGGCTTATATGTGTCAAAAAGCCTGCTAATACACTCTTTGTCGGCTATATTACCTTCAACAAAATCCCACCCGGATCCATTTGGGCGAACAGACTCAGCTACTCGTTCTATTTCCGCCAGTCTCCATTTCTTGATACTGACATCATAATATGTATTCATATTATCAATGCCAATAATATGTACTTTTTCACTTTTTTCAAATAGTTTTAGGCACAGATTGGAGCCAATAAATCCTGCTGCACCTGTAACTAAAATTGTTTTCATCCTATCCATTTCTAAATGCCCTCATTTTTAAATTTTTGTCAAATATGCTAACTGTTTCTTTAATTGATACACAATCGCATCACTAAAACCAACGTATCGTCCTCTCTCATCTACGCTTTGAAATTTATCCAATAATCTCTGACATTCATCCTCTGTAAGTTCATCCATTGCCCCTGAAACCCACATAGCTTCTGTTCTTGCTGCATTTAACTGTTCCGTATCCAGGTTTAATATCTCAATTGTATACGCAGCCCGTTCATTTCCGTCAGCGGCTTTAATCTTTCCCCTATCACTGAATTCAAATAACGATTCACAATTTTCTTCCAATGGAGAAACAAATAATTTTTCATTAAATGCATTGTCTTTGCTATGACCACAATTTTCTTCCCGATCATGGTATCCCTGGCAAGACGCTAACAAATTTTCATATTCTAACGATATTGCTCTATATTCATCCCTTTCTTTTGGACGGATATGTTCAATGTGCGAATTTTTAGTGTCAATAGGTTTACAACAATAGCAGCAAATATGCCCTTGCTCCGATATCAAGCTATTTTTCAGGAAAATCTTATAAGGTAGATTTTCGACTTCATTTAAATCAGAATACCTCGGCACTCTTCCATTTTTATTTTTAAATTTACTTTTCCACTGCAAAATTTCCTGTGGTTCATCATTTTTGTATATCGTTTTCATGTTATCGTTTCCTATGAATTAGTGTTCTGGCACGAACAACTTCTACGTTCATTTCGTCTGTAATTTTTGCCAACTGATCAACAAGTTCTTCTGCCTGATCAAAATTTTCGTTTTCAATGCAATTATAGATTTCATCAATTAGCTTTTGGGTTTCCTCATTTAAAATATCTGTATGCATAAAATCATGCATAATGTGATTAATATCCCATCCATTCATAGAATTCTGTTTCCGCACATTTATAGCATTTCCATCTTGATAAATTTCAAATATATTAGCCTCATCTTTAATCTCACTAAGAACTTTAGGCGAATGTGTAGTAACTATAAACTGAATATTCGGAAATGTACGAAACAGGAGAGGCATCATACGTCCCTGCCACGAAGGATGCAGATGTAAATCCACCTCATCAATCAATACGACACCTTCTCCTTCCAACGGATTTTCTCTACTAGGATTCGCGATTGCCAATTTACGAGCCAAATCCCCTGTCATCGCCAAAACACACTTTTCACCTTCCGATAATTGAGCAATACTCAACTCTGTATGGTGTTTTACAGCGACCATCTGCGCATCTTCATTATCAATTTTAATTTTGATATCAGAGAAATCATTGTCCATAATCTTTAAAATAGCTTCTCGCACCGCGGATAATTGCGGATCCTTAAAAGACTCTTTCTCCACTCTCTTACTATTCTCATACTCTTGCCGTCCTCGAAACCATTCAAAAAATAACTGAAAATTGATGGTTGGATCAAAAACATCCCTCAAAGCCTCCAATTTTCCAGCTAATTTTATGTCCTTTTTTAAAACCTTATTTCTACGATCCGATACATAACGATTTACACCATATGACGCATATATTGGCATATTACTGTTGTTAAGCACTAATACTCTAGTACTTTTTCTATCGCTCTCATCCGTTTCTTCCATTTCTTCCTCTTCCAGACTCATATATTGTCCCACATACAAATTTCTGAATTGATCAACTATGCGCTTTGCTTCTCCTCCCGAATGCATCCTCTTCCCATTTTGTTCGGCGCTACGGAAATAAGAGTATACCATATGATCTATATTTAACTGCATAGATATACAGGTCGCTTGAGTACCTATTTTTATATCCGAATCTTCAATTTTCATCTTACCATCACTACCAAGATCTGATTCCGTCAACATATTTAGTATTCTAAAGAATAGGACACTACATGCCTGCAAAACAGTTGACTTTCCCATGCCGTTAATACCATAAATAACCGCCGATTTACCATCTAAAGCCAATTCCGCCTGCTCTATTCCACGAAAATTCGTCAATTTCAAACTTTGAATTTCCATCTGCTTATCAGCTCCCATATTTGTATCCTTTCATTTTTCTCTCAAAATCATATTTTTAACTATTTACACTACTAATTATATGTGAAAAACAATTTATTATCAATTCCTACATTAATGCTATATCTGACAATTCACACACTGTTCCATAATAACATTATTAGTTTTACTTACTCTGTAAACGGTGCAACCCGAGTACCTTGACAAATTAGATGCCGTTTTCACGGCATGGTTATCTCTTGATTTCTGTTTTTACCGGCTTCCGTATGTGTGACGGCAGTTCTTGTGACTATGGCAACAGATCCTTAAGAAAGTCCTGATTCTTGTCATCCATATGCTTCGGTATCTCTATTAACAGATAGGCAACGTATTCATACGGTTTTAACCGGTTTGCTTTGGCAATTTCTAAATTCGATAAACTAAAATGAAGACAGGTAAAAAAGCATAAAAACCCAATAAACGTCATAAACGATTGTCACTAAACTCCATAAACTTGATTATTGTTGTAGTGGTTAACCCCACCTACCTTCGAAGGCTACTGCCGACGGGCAGTTCAACTACAAACCAGTAAAAGGAGTAACACCCAATGAAAAAAGAGATTAGAAGAAATTCCATTGTATTTGTTAAGAACCCTTTTCCATGTTCTGCCAACACCCACACAATGTTAGGCAATCATTATGCGGTTGTATGTCAGAACAATATCGGGAATACCTATTCCAACAGCATAATTGTCTGCTATATCACTTCTAAAATTAAACGTCTGGATATAAAAGCTAATGTAATTATCAAACATTATGCTGGTCTTAATCACAAATTGGCAATGATTAAATGTGGTCAAATAATGACTCTTGACCATGATGACATTATCGATGTTGTAGATATCTTAAGACCCGAAGATGAAGTTCGTTTTAACCAAGGACTCATGTTTTCACTTGCGCTCTCGAATGTAACAGAAATACAATCTAAGCATATGTAAGCATGATCAATATATCTAAGCCCCACCTATAGCTCTATGCTATAGGTGGTTTTCCCCATAAATCTATCTATGTCATTCACAATCCACAACAGTTGTAGAAAATCATACTTTGTACACTCATCTATAAATATCTGAATTTTTTTATTCATATTACGAAATTCAAGCATTTCCTCTATTCTTGTACGATACGCAGTTATTACAGGTAACGCTTTCTCATCCAACTGCAATACTTTCCTTAGTACACCATAACCAGTATAAATGTAACCTTTCTTTACCGATTCAAAAGCAAAATGAAGTGCCGTAATCCAAAAGCCCATGTTCTCTTCTGTCTGTTCAAAACTCTCACAAGCTTTCAACAGCAATAATTGATCCGCATAATATTTATTTTCATTGCAAACTGTAACCATAAGTTTTTGAATCGAATTTATAAGAATTTCTCCCGTATTGGGATCAAGCAAAGTATTTATAATAGCATTCTTCCAATCTTCATAATACGCTTTTTCTGATTCCATATAGCTATCATCCATTTTTTCCTTCATAACAATCTCAGGAATAACAGATAAATATCTAAAACTGTTCACTCCACTATCATCTAATCCATCAAAAATATGTTTTCCAAACATACCTCCGATTGATAAAAATCCCGCTCTAAAAAAACTCATTAACTCAAAGTCTTTAAGAATATTTTCCATAGGCGGAAACAATGCATCGATTAATTGCCTGACGATCTTTTTATCTATCTTTTCTGGAAAATGAAACCTCTTTATATCACCAAAATCACAAGTCACTACAACACCATTTCGAGTTTTCAAATTTGCTTCTTGCATATCAGGATGTATAATACCTTTAAGCATCATAATTGCAGCAAATTCTCCAATTCTAAAATAACGCATTCTATCATTTCTAGTTTTCATGTCATTTCTCCTCTATTATAAGTATTTGAATTTGACAAGTATTCTCATCCTTATGCTTGATAATTTTGAACCAAATTTTGCACTCATAATCGCCTTCAGAAAGTATATTATTTACATAACTCTTCGATTTCCAATTGTCATAAGTTGTGTAACTCTCAATCCTACAATTATCAATATATGCTGATATAACAACATTCTGATTCATAAACTCATCCAATTTTCGAGTAAAATTTGCCGTACCAACATACCTATATATCAGCTTATTGTTATTGGGATCAAAAAAGGATGTAACATCTACCGTTGCAGCATCATTTTTTTTATATTTATCAACTTCAGCATCTGAAAGAATAACACTCGAATACAAAATTTTCTTTTCAAATTCATTTTCAATGTTCTTGATTTTTTGTTCCCACACTTCTGCAATCGCCTGTCCCGAAGCCATTAATTTTTGTTCAAGTGTAGTTGATTTCTGTTCTTTTTTTGTTTCTATGCGCTTAGCACATTCTTCTTTTTCCATACCATCGCATTTTTGTTTGTAGCCATTCACTAACACGCAAGAAAAACTTCCATTAATATTTAAATTTGACAGCTTTCCAATTGTATGTTTATCACGCTTACCATTCCACTTTGCAAGGGTGTTCTTTCCAACTAAATTATCATCGACATTTGCAATAATATAATGCCAAATTCCCAATAAAAATGATGGAACATATATATTCAGAGTATCTGATACTAACTTTTTCTTAATGACAGACTGCCCATCTTTATTAATATAAAACATTGCATCAGATGGAATAAAATCATCCGACTCAATTAATTCTAATAAGGCATGCACTAACCAAGTTTGCTTTTTTTCCTCTTGTGACAAATAATTACCAACAAAATTCTCCATCTCTTTCAATATCTGTACATACTGAATAGGATTACATATTTTATCTGAAAAGTCTTTCACCACATCCCTATCATCAAAAACCAGCCATTCTGAATGTCCCAATTCACAATTTTTATATGATGAGGTTTCAGACGTATATGTACTGTCCTTGAAATGCTCTGTATCAGCGTGAAAAATATTCACTAAACCTTGCAAACACTCAGGATTCGTTATCTTCCTATTATTTTTAATTTTGATCAATAATGTAAAGAACGTACCTCCGCATAATCGCATTCCTTTTTCCATTATATCTACCGCCTTAGTCTAAATTCTCCAAATCCTTATTCTCGAATCAAACAATTCATAATTTATCATCATTTATGTATAGCCACATTAATAGAATAGTCATTATGGCAGAATAATAAATTCTCAACCAATTGATGACTTACGAACAATTGTGAATCATGAATCAGCATAAGTTCAATCACCAATCGAAAAGCTAGCTTGTCGAAGGGCAACTCACACTGTTTGATTTATTCAACAAGACCAAATCGTCAATAAATAATACTTGTCTCTGGAGCACAAATCAGGGTCTACAAAGCCAATTTTGCTTTCTTTACCGTAGTTATTACTTGTTGAAGACTTGGAGGCAAAGCAAGTCCGCTTGCCGATGCAATCATTAATCGTATTGCACATGATAGTTATCAGATCAACATCACAAGCATTGATGCTGAGCATGACAGATCCATGCGTGAGGTTTATTGCTTGGATAAATCAATGCGAGATTAAACTTGCATAGATGATTTCCACTTCCGGACATCTGATTTCCAAATTTCCGGAAGTGCGAATTCATCGCACAAGAATATTCAGTAGTTTCAATAAAAAGACTCTCTGCTCTTTCACATCCCCATTCCTTTGCTTTCGGATATCCCACATATAAAAATCGTCATTCCCTATAAATCATTTCTGCCCTATCAAGAACTTTGTAATCTTGCATTTTAGTAATAACCAACTGATTAACCAGCTTACAAATAGTGAAATAGTAAAATTAGCAAACGCATTTAGAACAGGATGAACTTTTCCGTTTAGTGCTGATATAACAAAATAAATTATTTGTTGATGAAATAAGTAAATTGGCATCATGCATTTCGATAAATTAGTAAACGATTTTTTATCATACCATTTAGACCAATCTGCAATTTTCTGTAAAACATAAAACGCCATAATAGCACCAATAATATTAGAAAAGAATTCCAGCAAATAATGTAAATAATTCGTTTCCATCATAATTTGACTCATAGCAAAAAATAAAGCATCCAAAATACACCAGTTCCACCATGGAATTCTTTCGGTTTTAGCTTTTTCTCCATTTTCATGACAAATTCTAATTTGAATGCCCAGATAGAAAAATATTACATATCTACAGGCCGTCAATATACAAAACACATTTGGAATCCATCCTCCCCCAATAAACCCTAGTAAATAAAATCCCATAGCACACGCACATCCTAAAATTTTCTTTTTAAATATTTGGTAACTATTCAGAACCACCCTTATTCAAAGATGAAATTAGGGTGACCTGAGATCG
>ERZ809296.2479-NODE-2479-length-17568-cov-4.302118_pt1 | contig 17568 bp, 17 predicted proteins | sample MGYA00520511_ERZ809296 | MGnify/ENA primary metagenome ERZ809296 (study PRJEB31576, sample SAMEA3212662) | Homo sapiens | biome: human-gut; feature: human gut; material: fecal | place: Sweden | collected 2012 ... | reverse complement strand
AGAGCGGTGCCAACACTTTTCAAAGCGACTTGTTTTAAGTCGCTTTTTTTGTTATACTGAATGTGAAGTATAGGTGTAGTACAAAATACCACCTACAAGGAGGAGAAGAACCAGTGAAATTTTGCAAACGCCTTTTGCTGGCAACAACAGCAGTCTCTTTGACCCTTCTTCTGTCGGTTGCTGGAAGTGCGCAGGCACAGCAGCGCTGTCAGACCGATGGTCAAGAAAGAAAAGTCCCCATCTGCATCTGTCTGACCCGCAGCTGCCAGAGGAGTTGGTCTGTGAGGTCATCGACGAATTTACCGACCGTTATTCTGAACAGCTTGCACAGTGGACCCATCAGGGTCAGTCTGTTCAGCATCAACATGGTCGCCATCATTCCCGTTCTAGCAGCTGCCAGAACGCTTGTCAGCGCACTGATTGTCCGACCTGCCCCAACCGGACAGAATGTCGCCGCATTGATTGCGTAACCTCCCACAGCTGCACAGTACCGCAGGAGTATGAGGCAGGCTGGGTTGCTTTTTCCGATGCCGAAGATGCCTCCACCGGGCAGGTCAAGGTCCTCTGTCGCCGCTGTCAGGCACCGGGCTGTAACTTTTTGGAAAAGGAATGGGAAGTAGACCCGACCAAATAAATGTACAGACAAAAAAGCTGTCCTTCACATCGAAGGACAGCTTTTTTGTCTGTACTCTTTCATATGAATTTAGCTTCTGAATTTTTCAACCGGAACCTGCTTTGTTTTCAAACGGTCAGAAACAGCTTCCCGAATCAGTCGGTAGAGGACCGAGAACATCGGAATGTAGACCAGCATCCCTAACACACCCATCATGCTGCCGCCGAGGGTAACAGCGACCAGCACCCACATGGAAGGAAGCCCAACCGAGCTGCCGACCACACGCGGGTAGATGATGTTGCCCTCAAACTGCTGAAGGAAGAGGAACAGTACCACAAACCAGAAGGCGCGGACCGGGTCGACCAGCAAAATGAGGAAGGCGCCGACGACACAGCCGATGAAAGCGCCGAAGACCGGAATCAGAGCGGTGAAGGCAATCAGGGTGCTGATAATCATGGCGTACGGGAATCGCAAAATGCTCATGCTGACAAAGAACAGGGTTGCCAGGATGACTGCCTCGACACACTGACCGGAGAGGAACTTGGAGAAGGTGCGATTGGTCATCTGACCGACCCGCACCAGATAGTCGGCGTGCGGCTCCTTGAGCAGAGCGTACAGCAGCTGTTTTGTCTGGCTGCCCAGCTTTTCCTTGTTCATCAGCAGGTAGAAGGAAAAGACAATCGCCAAAAACCCGGTGACAATGCCGTTGAAGATTCCGCTGGCTACCGTAAAGGTGGTGTTTAACACATTGCCTGCACCATTTTGCAGGAAGTTGACCACCTGGGTGATAATCTCCCGCCAGTCGATAGAGGTCAAATCCAGATTCAGGTTCAGCTCCTCCAGCCACACAGCCGCCTGCGGCATCCAGTCCATCAGCTCCTGTGCCCATTGGTTGAGCATCAGCGGAAAATTGCGCAGGTTGTTGACAATGGAAGAAAAGCTGCTGACCGTTTCCGGTACAACAATCAGTGTGCCGACGCCGATGATGCCAATAACCAGCAGAAGGCTTAAAATCAGGCTGAGCGGACGTTTAGCACGGTACCAGATAGGCGGTTTGGCAGGAACAGTACTCCCTTTGCCAGCCGGTTTGGCAGCAGCCTGTGCGGCAAGGCGCTTCTGGTAAGGCTTGATAAAGCAGGTGTTCTCCAACGCACGCATCGGGACGTTGACCACAAAGGCAATCACGCCACCGATCAGGAAGGGCTGAAGCAGTCCCAGCGCAAGTGCGATCAGACGTTTGATAAACTCGGTGTTTTTTAATCCCCAGCTGAGCAGAATGGCAAAGCTAATCAGCCCGATAATTTTTTTTATTGTTTGTTTGTCCAATTCCATTTTCTCTACTCCTCCTTTTTCTTTTGGATTGTGATTACAAGCAGAATAGGGAAAGGCAGATATAATATCTGCCATCGATTTTACAAGTTGCCGCAGACCTTCCCCGGATGCTCCACCGTTAGGATGCGGGAAAACAGCTCGGGTGAAAGGCGGTCGTGCAGCGTCTGCATCACCGAAAAATCTCCCCAGAAGTGGATGGGAAGGATGTTTTTTGCAAACACCCGGCTGTCAAACGCCAGCAGTCCGCGCAGGCAGTCGCTGTGTAAACGCGGGTCCACCGGGATGCAGGCAAGGTCAAGGTGATTGCCGTCCAGTGCATCTGCCAGCAGCTGCATCTGCTGCTGGTAACGCGCTTTGCCTGGTCGAGGTTAAATTCCTCCTCTTCGCCCTCCCAATGCCACCAGTTTAAATCTCCGGCGTGGTAGATGCGCTTGTCGTCCACCTCCACCAGATACGCCAGTCCGATGTCGGTCGACTCAAAGGTGGTCACTGTCATGTCCGGCAGGCGGTAGGTTTGGTTGGGTGCGGCAAATAAATCCCCCTGATAGATTTCATCAAATTCTTCGGGCAGAACAAAGCGCACCCGCTTTAATCGGTCGCGCAGAGAGAAGATGGCAGGGTCAAAGTGGTCGGGGTGCTCGTGGGAAACAAAGATGACCACATCTTTGTCCCGCAGCTCATCAGGATTTACAAACCCCTGTGCCAGTCCCATCTCTTTTGGCGGTTGGAGCGTTTTGCCAAACAGGTCAAACAGCAGCAGGTGGTTGTTGGTTTCCACAGCAATCGCACTGTGGTCGAGATACCAGATCATGTTACCTTTCCTTTCTGTATTACCGTTCTCTGTCCAGAAAAAATGCCGCCAGTTTCGGCGGCACCTTTTGCTTTATTTTGGATTAGATGGTTTCTTTGTCAGCTTCGTCCTCGATTTGGGCATCCTCGACCGGCTGTTCTTCGCAGTTTTCACAGGGCTGCTCGGTGCAGCAGGTTTCTTCACAGCTTTCACAAGGCTGTTCTGCGCAGGCTTCGCTGCATTCTTCGCAGGGTTGCTCGGTGCAGCAAGCTTCTTCGCAGCCTTCCGATTCACTTTCTTCATAAAACTCTTCAGACACCGGTTTTTCTTCAGGCTTTTGCGCAGGCTCTTGAACAGGAGCCTGCGGCGGGTTTTCGCCCTCGCAGGGACATTCGGTGTAGTCAGCGTCCAGATTGCTCTTGCGGTCTTTGATGACCTTTACGCACACAGCGGCGGCTCCGGCTGCGGCAGCGCCCAACAGGGCAAGCAGTGCAAATTTTTTCATTAAAAAAACCCCCTTTGGATGGTTGTGATGACCCTTTTCTATGATTCTATCGATTATAATCATATATATCATAAAATGAAACGTTTGTCACTACTAAAATGGTAAATAAATTGTGTATTTTTCTTGTCCCATCAGGCAGGAAGCCGGGCCGGAAGAATTTTGTTGAAAAGATGCCTTTATTCCTGCGGAGAAATGCGTTATAATGGAGTGCGTTGCAGAAAATATAAAGATTTACCTTCAGAAAGGGGTAAGGATATGAATATTCTAATCATTGGCTGCGGCAAGGTCGGTTCCCGTCTGGCGGATGTGTTGTGCCAGTTGGGGCATGACGTCGCCATCATTGCCCAGAAGAGAGAGAGCTTCGACCTGCTTTCGGACGATTTTTCCGGTTTCACCATCCAGGGTGTGCCCATCGACCTGGACATTCTGCGGCAGGCAGGCATCGAGGGTTGTGACGCCATCGCTGCTGTCACCGAGGACGATAACACCAACATCATGGTCTGCCAGATTGCAAGGGAAATTTTCAACGTTCCTCGCATTGTTGCCCGTATCTTCGACCCGCTGCGGGAGGACATCTTCTCCCGCTTTGATATTCAGTCGGTCTGTCCGACCAACATCACCGTTTCGTCGGTCTATGCGATGCTGACCAAACGCACCCAGACCAGACACATCACCGTCGGCAACGAAGTTATGTCGGTGTCCACCATGGAGCCGCCGCACGAGCTGGTGGGACTGACAGTGGAGGAAGCCGCACGCCGTTTGCAGCCGGAATCGTTGATTGCGCTGGTGGACCAGACCGGTGAAATCAGCATGACAGTGGACCTGCTGCTCGACCCAAACCATTTCAGGACCATCCGCGCCACCGATAAGCTGCTGGTCAGCACCGATATTCGTTAGTGGCAGCTGCTGTTGGAAAGGAAGAGAGAGTATGAACGTAATCGTAATCGGCGGAGGTAAGGTCGGCTTTTACCTGTGCAAGACATTGTTGGAGCATGGGCACCAGCCGCTGATCATTGAAAAAAATAAACGCACCTGCGAGTATGCAGCCAATCAGCTGGACATCGCTGTGGTCAATGCCGACGGCTCCACCATCGAGGCGCTGACTACCGCCAACGCCTCCCGGGCAGATGCAGTCATCGCGGTCACCGGTCTGGACCAGGACAATCTGATTTCCTGTCAGCTGGCAAAGCGAATCTTCAAGGTGCCGAAAACGGTGGCAAGGGTCAATAATCCAAAGAATGCTGTCGTAATGAAAAAATTGGGAGTTGATATTCCAATCTCCAGCACCGATAATATCGCCCGTCTGCTTGAACGAGAGGTGGATGCAGCCCGCATCAAGTCGCTGCTTTCGCTCAACCGCGGTGAGGCGACTTTAAGCGAGCTGCTCATCCCCGAGCGCTATGAACTGGACGGAAAACGTCTGTTTGAGCTTGACATCCCGGAGAATGCGGTCATCGCAGCCATCTTCCGCAGCGACAAGCTGATTATTCCGCGAGGAAACACACAGGTGCTCAGCGGGGACAAGCTGCTGGTCATCGCGAAGGACCGGGTCATCCACGAGCTTTCCACCGCGCTCAAGTTGAAATGATGCAAAAAATTTGCCACAAAAAATTCCTGTCCGCACTGCCATTGACATCGGGCAGGGAAAAGGATAAACTGATAATAGGAAAGTTTTGGTTTTTTTGACAGATGCGGCTGTTCGGCTCTGTCAAAGGGAAATCGGTTTTCAATCTATTTGCAAAAACAAACGGGGAACAACTCCCCAAGGAGGAATTTACGGTGGAAAAGACAAACGACAATCTGACCCAACCGGCACAGGACCGCTTTAAGCTGCTGCGCGAGTATGCAGTCATCACAGCGGGATTGTTTTTGGCTGCACTGGCAATCTATTTCTTTATGATGCCAAGCAACATCATCTTCGGCAGCATCACCGGTCTTGCGATGGTGCTGGTTCACTTCATCCCGGTTTCGGTTTCGGTGATGACCTTCATCCTCAACCTCTTCTGTCTGGTCATCGGTTTTGTGTTTGTGGGAAAGGAGTTCGGTGCAAAGACCGTCTACACCTCGCTGTTGCTGCCGGTGTTTCTGTACATCTTTGAGGTGCTCTTCCCAAACAACCCTTCACTGACCAACGATATGACCCTGGATGCGCTGTGCTGTGTCCTGCTCATCAGTGTCGGACAGGCGATGATGTTCAACGCCAACGCTTCCTCGGGCGGCTTGGACATCATCGGCAAGGTTATCAACAAGTACACCCATATCGAGCTGGGTCAGAGCATTGCAGTGGTGGGCGCTCTCACCGTTGCCAGCTCCATTCTGGTTTATGACACCAAAACCCTGGTCATCGGCTTTCTGGGCACCTACTTCAACGGCATCGTCATCGATTCGTTCATCAGCGGCTTTTCCAGACGCAAAAGGGTCTGCATCCTCTCCCAGCACCACGAGCAGCTGGCGGATTACATCATGCACGACCTGCACCGTGGCGTGACCCTGTATGAAGCAAAGGGCGGCTACGACAACAGTGAAAAGCTGGAGATTGTCACCATCCTTGCCAAAAATGAGTACGCACAGCTGATGGAATATATCCGCAATAACGACCCGAAGGCGTTTGTAACGGTCAGCACCGTCAGCGAAGTGGTCGGCTATTGGAACTCGAATAAAAAACGATAAAACAAGCAACAGCAGAGAGGCAGAACAGCTCTCTGCTGTTTTTTGTGCTATAATATAAAGTGTTCGCTTTATATTATAGCATGAAAAGAACATATCATACATGCTAAACAAAATCAACTGGAATTTGTGCAGGTTTTTTTCAAGATATGATGGTAAAAACCATAATTTGTGGTATAATGGAGCAGAGGTCTTGACTGACTTTTGAAAAAGAATCAATGCATTGGAGGTTTTTACAGATGATTTCTAAAGAAATGGAAACCAGAATCGACCAGTTTATTGCAAATAATAGACAGAATCTTTTGCAGGATGTTGCCACCCTGGTCAACATCAAGAGCGTCAGTGTAGCAAATGACAATCCACAGGCTCCATACGGCGAAGGCTGCCGCAAGGTGCTCGACAAAGCTTTGCAGATTTGCGAAGGCATGGGCTTTGCTACCAAAAACTATGATTACTATGCAGGTTCCGCTGTATACGGCAACGCAGAAAAAGAGATTGCTCTGCTGGCACATCTGGACGTTGTACCGGAGGGCGACGGTTGGAGCCATGACCCATACGATATGATTGAAAAGGACGGTTACATCTACGGACGCGGCGTTTCGGACGATAAGGGTCCGGCAGTGATTGGTCTGTATGCGCTCAAATGTATGAAGGAGCTGGGTATCCAGCCAAACTACACCTACCGCATGGTATTCGGATGCAGCGAGGAAACCGGCATGACCGACCTGCCACACTATCTGGCAGCAGAGAAGGAGCCAACCTTTGCCTTTACACCGGACGCAAGCTTCCCGGTTTGCATCGGTGAAAAGGGTCAACTCAGCGTGATGATTGAACTGGCAGTCGATGGCAAGGTCATCACCGACGTTGTCGGCGGCACCGTCAGCAACGCAGTCTGCGCCAGCGCAACGGCAACCCTCAAAGGTATTACCGAGGCAGACCTGGGCAACTATGACCACAAGGTATACCATGTAGAAGCAGTAGAAGGCGGCATCAAGGTAACAGCTACCGGCAAGACTGCTCATGCAGCAAAACCGGAAGGCTCCATCAACGCAACCAAACTGCTGTTTGAGCTGATTTCCACCTTGCCACAGCTTTCTGAGATGGAAAAGAAGGCAATGGCAGCCGCAGCTGAGGTCCTCAAGGACAGCAACGGCGCAGGCATCGGCGCAGCGGTTGAGGATGAGGTATCCGGCAAGATCACCCATGTCAACGGCGTGGATTCGATGAAGGACGACGTCATCTCCCTGAAGCTGGACATCCGTTATCCGGTCACCTTCAAGGGCGACGAGCTGTTTGCCATGATGGAAAAATATGTAGCGGAGCACGGTGCAAAGGCAGTTCTGAGAAAGAACACCTCCCCGGTTTACAAACTGGCAGACACCGCAGAAATCAAAACCCTGCTGGCTGCACACGACTATGTCACCGGTGAAAAGGGCGTACCGTACACCATCGGCGGCGGCACCTATGCAAAACACTTTGAAAATGCAGTTGCCTTCGGTCCCGGCTTCCACGGCACACCAAACCCATGTCCAGAAGGCAAGGGCGAGGAGCATATGCCGGATGAGTGCAACAACATCGAGTGTATGTTTAAAGCACTGAAAATCTACATTCTGAGCCTGATTGGCTTGAACGAACTGAGCCTGTAAGAACAATAAAAAAGGGACTCCACCGGGAGTCCCTTTTTTAAAGGTAAAAAAACGGGAAAGCAAAACAAAAAAGCCACCGACCGGTCGGTCGATGGCTTTTGGTGCGAGTGACGAGACTTGAACTCGTACGTCGAAGACACACGCCCCTCAAACGTGCCTGTCTGCCTATTCCAGCACACTCGCATTCAACGTTCCTAATTATACCACCATAAAAAAGAAATGTCAAGCACTTTTTTGCCTTTTCCGAAAGAAAGGAAGAAGAATTGACAAAAGTAAGATGCTTTAAATTTTTATGAAATTTAAAGCAGGGTCTAGGAATTTTCTGATAGACGTAGTATACTAAATAAGAGCTTTCCGCCATGGGAAAGCAAAGAGAGGAAAAAGGGGGAAAAAGATTGCGCAGCAGAAACAGTATCTATTCTCATCGCAGAAAAAACAGGAAAAAAAGTCTGCTGATTTTTCTTGCCGTTTTGGTCCTGGCAGCTGCCCTGGCACTGGGCGTTTCAGCTTATTGGGGAAAGATGCAGGAGAAAAACGAGCAGCAAACTGCGCAGGCACAGGCACAGGGAGAAATTCCAAAGGAGGTGCTCAGTAAGCAGCAGCTGGAGGAATCCGATTTGAGCCAGTCGGATTCGACCGAGCCGACCGAGTCAACCCAATCTGATTCGACCGAGCCGACCGAGTCAACCCAATCTGATTCGACCGAGTCAACCGGGCAGACCCAGCCGGAGCAGGAGCAGCCACAACAGCAGCCGAGCCAGCCGGATGTGACCGAGCTGACCAGCGAGCGCATCCTGTCCTCGTCGGCACTGGTGCCCAACAGCGGCTCGAGCGTCGGCGACGAATACTTTGACGATGCCGCTTTTGTGGGAGATTCCATCACCGAAGGCATCAAGCTGTATGAGGTGATGACCAACGCTACCGTGGTGGCAGCCAGAGGCATCAATCTGGACAATGTCTTTACCGACGACCAGATTCGTACAGCACAGGGAAACAGCACCGTGATGGGCGCTCTGGAGGCAGCGGAGCCCAAAAAAATCTATATCATGTTCGGCGCAAACGGCGTGGGCTGGTTCACCGAGCAGCATTTCACCGACGTTTACACAAAGTTTGTGCAGGCGGTCAAGGAGCAGCATCCCGACAGCCAGATTTATTTGCAGTCCATCCTGCCGGTCACCCAGGAGTTTGACGACTCCCGCGAGGACATTTCCAACGACAAGATCAACCGCTATAACGAGCTGGTGGTCGAGATTGCAGAAGAGCAGAAGGTGCATTATCTGGATGTTGCTTCTGCCTTTAAGGACGAAAAGGGCTGCCTGCCGGAGGATTCCAACGGCGACGGTATGCACTTTGGAAACAAATATTATCAAAAATGGTTCGACTATCTTAAGTCGCACACAGCAGCGGAGGAATAACAATGAAAAAAATGAAACGATTTTTGGCAGCAGCTCTGGCAGCAGTTACACTGGCAATCAGCTTTGCGGGCTGCGGAAATAAAAGCGAGTATATCTCCTTTGACGAGGTCTACTCCTCGCTGACCGGCGGCATCGACTTTTCTGCCAGCAAGATGCAAAAGCAGGGCGAGGCTGCACTGAACAACTACTACTATATCGACCCGACCACCCTGGAAAACTATGCTATCTATATGGCGGATTATGCCACCGGCAACGCCGACGAGATTGCCATGTTCCAGGTCAAAGAGTCCGACCAGGTCACTGTGGTCAAGAGCCTTATCAACGACCGCATCAAGGATTTGAAGGTGCGTTATGAGGACTACAAGCCTGAAGAGATGACCAAGCTCGACAGCGCAGTGGTCGAAGAAAAGGGCAATTATATCTTTGTGGTCATTTCGCCGGATAACGAAAAGGCAAAAGAGATTCTCAAAGAAGCCATCAAGTAACAAAGATAAACGGGCGTGGGGAAGGTGTTTTCCCTGCGCCTGTTGCAGTTTTACAAAAAACACCGCCTCCCTCTAGACCGGTGGGGGACATTGTGTTAAAATAATATCGGAAATTCTTTGTATTTTGTCTTATCAATCCAAAGGAAAAGAGGGCTTTATCAATGAAAGTTGTAGTAACCAAAGATTATACCGAAATGTGCAAGCTTGCCAGCCGCATCTTTGCAGCACAGATCACCTTAAAACCGGACAGCGTGTTGGGTCTGGCAACCGGCTCCACTCCGGTCGGAATGTATAAAGAGCTGATTCAGATGTACAACGAGGGCAGAGTGGACTTTAGCCATGTAAAAACTGTCAACCTCGACGAGTATGCAGGACTGAACGGCGACAACGACCAGAGCTACCGTTACTTTATGAACCACAATCTGTTCGACCACATCAACATCAACAAGGAAAACACCAGCGTTCCATGCGGCACCGCAGAGGATTTGCAGGCAGAGTGCGAGCGCTATGAACAGCTGGTAGAGCAGACCGGCGGCGTGGACATTCAGCTGCTGGGCATCGGCAACAACGGTCACATCGCCTTCAACGAGCCATGTGAGGAGTTCCCGGAAAAGACTCATGTGGTCGATTTGACCCAGAACACCATCGAAGCAAACGCCCGCTTCTTTGAGTCGATGGACCAGGTGCCAAAGAAGGCACTGACCATGGGCATCGGCACCATCATGAAGGCAAAGAAGATCGTGCTGCTGGCAAACGGTCCGAAGAAGGCACAGACCATCTATGACACCGTTTATGGTCCCATCACTCCAAAGGTACCGGCAAGCGTACTGCGTCTGCACCCGGATGTCACCATCTTTGTGGATGAAGAAGCAGGAGCACTGCTGAAAAAATAATGAACAATCCGTTCCCCTATTCTGATAGCAATAAACGGTATCACACCTTCAACTACTTCCTGCGCCATCACTTTGGCTGCAAGGTGGCAAAGGTTTCGCTGGATGCGGGCTTTACCTGCCCAAACCTCGATGGGACCAAAGGCACCGGCGGCTGTACCTACTGCTCGTCGCGCGGCAGCGGGGATTTTGCCGGGGACGTTCATCTTCCGCTGGACCGGCAGTTTGAGCAGGTGCGGCAGGTGATGGACCACAAGTGGGAGGACACCCTGTACATCCCGTATTTTCAGGCGCACACCAACACCTATGCGCCGCTGCCGGTGCTGCGGGAAAAGTTTGAGCAGGCGCTTAACTTTCCCAATGTGGCAGGGCTTGCCATTGCCACCCGTGCCGACTGCATCAGTGATGAAACAGCCGACTATTTGGGCGAGCTTGCACAGCGCACCTATCTGGAGGTGGAGCTGGGACTGCAAACCATCCACGACGTCACCGGTCAGCGGATCAACCGCTGCCACAGCTATGCCGATTTTCTGCGCGGCTACCAAAAGCTGCAAGAGCGTGGGGTGCAGGTCTGCGTCCACATTATCGACGGACTGCCCGGCGAGGACCATCAGATGATGCTGGAAACCGCACGGGAATTGAGCCGGCTTTCGCTGCACAGCATCAAGATCCATCTGCTGCACGTCTTAAAAGGGACGGTGATGGCAGAACAGCTGCAGCGGGGAGAGTTCCGTCTGCTCGAGCGTGAGGAGTATGTCAACATCGTCTGCGACCAGCTGGAGCTGCTGCCGCCGGAGCTGATTGTCCAAAGGGTAACCGGAGACGGAGAAAAAGAGGCATTGGTTGGACCGCAGTGGAGCCTAAAAAAACTGTGTGTCCTCAATGAAATCGACAAGGAGCTGGTCCGACGGGACAGTTGGCAGGGAAAATTCTATCAAAAATAAGCACAGGAGCAGGAGAAGGGGAGAACCTTTCTCCTGCTTTTTTGTAGAAGAAAACAAAACCGGCAATCTACGGAAAAAATTGCCGGACAAGGCAAAATCATTTTTACACTTTTTGCGATTTGTGCTATAATGGGTCTGATAATATCCTGCGCAATGCAACAAAACCTCCGGCGCAGCAGTTTTTGGGAGGATGAGCCTATGGAAGAGCTGGATTATCAGCAGAAATTTGAACAACTGTTCACCACCCACATCAGGCGCGAGGGTGCAGAACAGCTGCTGGAATGGCTTAAAAAGACCGATTTTTTTACCGCGCCTGCCAGCACCAAATATCACTGTGCCTGTCAGCATGGGCTGGTGATGCACAGCATCAGCGTGTTTGAAACGATGGTGGACCGCTTTTTTGAGGAAGGCGACAGCATGGAGAGCTTTGCCATCTGTGCGCTGCTGCACGACGTGTGCAAGGCGCAGTTTTACAAGGTCAGCTCCCGCAATGTCAAAAACCCGGAGACCGGCAGGTGGGAGGCGCAGCCTTATTTTTCCATCGATGACCAGTTCCCGTTTGGTCATGGAGAAAAATCGGTCTTTTTGATTGAGCGCTTTTTGCGGCTCAAGCCCTCCGAGGCAGTTGCTATTCGTTGGCACATGGGCGGCTTTGACGATGCGGCGCGCGGCGGCAGCTTTTCCATCAGTCAGGCGTATGAAAAATATCCGCTGGCGGTCAAGCTGCATCTGGCGGATGTCTACTCCACCTATTTAAAGGAAAAGGGAACCTCTGTCATGCGGTAAACGGCAGAAAAGGATGGAAAGTGATTTTTGAGGATTGAAGAAAAGACAGGAGCAAGATTATGGAAATAGAATTTTCGCAGATGCTGGTGTTGTTTGCCTGTGTCTTTCTGGGTGGACTGGTCGATTCGATTGCAGGCGGCGGCGGACTGATTACCCTGCCGGCTTATTATGCGGTGGGTATTCCGGCGCACATGGCGCTGGGAACCAACAAGTTTGCAAATGCCATCGGTACCCTGACCGCTTCGGTTCGCTTTTTTAAGGAAAAGCAAATCAACATCAAGGTTGCATTGATTGCAGCGGCAGGCGCGCTGGTAGGCTCCCCGCTGGGTGCAAAATTGGCAATGGCAATCGACGAAAAATATCTCAACTACATTCTGCTGGTGGCAGTGCCGCTGATTGCCATTATGGTGCTGCGCAAAAAGGACTTTGGAGAAGAACGCGAGCAGGAGATGCCGCTGCTGCGCTCGGTGCTGCTGTCGGCGGCAGTCGGCTTTGGTACCGGTATGTACGACGGATTCTTTGGTCCGGGTGCAGGCACCTTTATGACATTGCTGCTCAACTCGGTACTGGGATTAGGCATCATCCGCGCCTGCGGCACCACCAAGGTGGTCAACCTTGCCTCCAACGTCGCCGCGCTGATAACCTACGGCATGAGCGGAAATGTGCTGGTCGATGTCGGCATCAAGTGCACCATCTTTTCGGTATTGGGCAACTGGGTCGGCTCCGGCTTGGCGCTGAAAAAGGGAGCCAAGGTGGTTCGCCCAATCATGATTGTAGCCATGCTGCTGCTGTTAGGTAAGATTGCATCGAATATGTTTTTGGCATAGTTTTGTCTGCCGGTTGATATACAACCGATTTTGGAAAAAAGGAGGCGCATTATGCCCGCTTTTGTTACCCATGAATTGTTTGGAGCACAGGTCTTTGCTTTTTTGGACGAGGAGATTCAGGAGCTTCTCGAGCGCAATCCCGCACCCTATTTCTGGGGACAGCAGGGACCCGACCTGCTCTTTTTTAAGGATGCCCTGCTGGGCACCAGCCTGCTGCCGCGTTACGGCAATCTGATGCACTTAAAAAAGGTCGATGAGCTGTTTGCATGTATGAGCCGCTATCTCAACGAGCGCAGGCACACCGATGAATATGAAACGCTGGCGTCCTATATTTTAGGTTTTGCCGGACATTATTGTTTAGACTGTGAGGCGCACCCATACATCTACTTTAAGCAGATGCAGAAGGAGCGGGTGCTGCCGTTGGACGAGCGCCGCGGACTGCATCACCGCATCGAAAGTGATATTGACACCGCTTTGTACCGCATCAAGCGCGGCAGAAATATCCGTGAATACCGCCCGGCAAAGCGGTTGTACGGCAGCCACTGGGAGCATCGGGTGATTGCACGACTGTATGCCCAGCTGCTGGAGGAGGTTTACGGCATCCGGTGCAGCGTCAAGGAGCTGGAGGGCTGTTTTTCGCAGACCTGGACCCTTTTGCAGCTGGTGCTGGACCGCAGCGGATGTCTGGTCCGCCTGACCGAAGCGGGCGAGGCGCTGCTGGGCGGCAAAAAAATTTTTTCTCCGCACATCCGCCGCAGGCAGGTGATGGAGGACATCCTCAACCTCGACTGCGACAGCTGGTATCATTTGAATACACCGGAAAAGACCGACAACCGCAGCTTTCCCAAAATCTTTTATGCAGCGGCGTACCGCGCAGTGGATATGCTCGAGCGCATCTACTTCTGCTCGCAGGACGGTGTGCCGTATGAACCGCACGGGCTGCTCTCCTTCGACAACGGTTCTCCGGCATCGATGATGTAATACCGCTTTTTTAGAAAGGATTTGATGATATGCATATCAACTGGTCTGAGGAGAGAAACCTCACCATGCTGACCGACTACTACGAATTTACCATGTCCAACGGCTACTTCCTCAACGGCATGAAGGACAAGGTAGCGGTGTTCGATATGTTCTTCCGCAATATCCCGGACAACGGTGGCTTTGCCATCTTTGCCGGTCTGGAGCAGCTGGTCCACTACCTGGAAAACCTGCGCTTTACCCCGCAGGACATCGAATACTTCCGCTCGAAAAAGGTGTTCGACGAACAGTTCCTGGATTACCTTGCAAACTTTCGTTTCTCCTGCGACGTTTGGGCAATGGAAGAGGGAACCCCCATCTTCCCGAACGAGCCGATTGTCACCGTGAAAGGTCCGGTCATCCAGGCACAGCTGGTGGAAACGATGATCCTGCTGACTATCAACCACCAGTCGCTGGTGGCAACAAAAGCAAACCGCATGGTCCGCGCGGCAGGAGATAAGCTGATTATGGAGTTCGGCTCCCGCAGGGCGCAGGGCTATGATGCGGCAATTTTGGGCGCACGTGCGACCTACATCGGCGGCTGCGGCGCGACCGCCTGTGCCATCACCGACCGCGATTACGGCGTACCGGCAGTCGGCACCATGGCGCACAGCTGGGTGCAGATGTTCGACAGCGAATATGAGGCGTTTAAATCCTACGCACAGATTTACCCGGACGATTGTACGCTGTTGGTGGACACCTATAATGTGCTCAAATCCGGTATCCCCAACGCCATCAAGGTGTTTAACGAGGTCATCCTTCCGCTGGGTCACCGCCCGAAAGGGGTGCGCATCGACAGCGGAGATATTGCCTACCTCTCCAAAAAAGCCAGAAAGATGCTCGATGAGGCAGGCTTTGCCGACGTCAAGATCGTTGCCTCCAACTCGTTGGATGAGTACATCATCCGCGACCTGCAATTACAGGGAGCTAAGCTCGACAGCTTTGGCATCGGTGAGCGGCTGATTACCAGCAAGTCCGACCCGGTGTTTGGCGGCGTTTACAAGCTGGTAGCGGTGGAGAAGGATGGAGAGTTCATCCCGAAAATCAAGGTCAGCGAAAGCCCGGAAAAGATTACCAACCCGCACTTCAAGAAGGTTTACCGCCTGTTTGACAGCAACGGCAAAGCGGTAGCGGATTATGTCTGTGTCCACGACGAGCAGCTGGATACCCAGAACCCCATCACCTTGACCATCTTTGACCCGCTGGCAACCTGGAAAAAGTGCACACTGGAAAATGTGACGGCAAAGGAGATGCTTCAGCCCATCTTCCGCCAGGGCAAGCTGGTTTACCAGCTGCCGGACATCCAGCAGATTCGCAGCCACTGCAAACAGCAGGTAGATACCCTGTGGGACGAGGTCAAACGATTTGAAAATCCGCACAATTACTATGTCGACCTCTCGCAGAAGCTGTGGGACATCAAGAACGACCTGCTGGCTGGATTGCAGCAGCACTTAAACTAAAGGAGAAAGTTTAGACAGATAACACACCCCTGCTGCAAAAGGGAATTCCCTTTTGCGGCAGGGGTGTGTGCGTTTTCCATGCGTTTTAAAAAGGAGAGGTCACAATCAGTTTAAGCTGTCGCCCACCGTTTGCAAAGTTCGGCGGATTGCCTCATCGAGCAGACTGCGCTCAGCTTCGGAGCAGCGGTTCGGTTCAAGCAGCAGCTCGGCTGCCTGCTGCACCTGCTCCATCATCTCCATGCTCGAACCGAGGTCGGCAATCTTCAGCTGCGGCAGACCGTGCTGGCGCTTGCCCAGAAAGTCGCCCGGACCGCGCACCTTCAGGTCGTATTCGGCGACCTTGAAGCCGTCGTTGGTGCGGTGCAGCATCTCCAGCCGCTCGCGGGTGTCCGGGTTGCGGTTGTCCGAAACCAGAATGCAGTAGGACTGCTCCGAGCCTCTGCCGACCCTGCCGCGCAGCTGATGTAGCTGGCTGAGTCCAAAGCGCTCTGCATTTTCCACCATCATGATGACTGCGTTGGGTACATCCACACCGACCTCGATGACGGTGGTGGATACCAGCAGCTGGATTTCCCCGCGGGCAAAGGCGGACATGATGGCTTCACGTTCCTTCGGGCGCATTTTGCCATGCAGCACACCCACTTGATAGCCTTGAAAGGGTCCGCGGGCAAGGGTGTCGGCGTACTCCTGTGCATTTTGCAGGTTGGATGGGGTATCTTCCATCGCCTCTACCAGCGGACAGACGATGTACCCCTGCAAGCCGCGGTCCAGATGGTCCTGCAAAAAACGGTAGGCGCGCGGCTTGAGCTTGGAGCTGATGACATAGGTTTTGACCGGCTGACGGTTGGGCGGCAGCTCGTCGATGGAGGAAACGTCCAAATCGCCGTAAATCATCAGCGCCAGCGTGCGGGGAATGGGGGTGGCGGACATGACCAGCGTGTGCGGGTGGACAGATTTTTCCCCCAGCATCGCACGCTGCCGCACGCCAAAGCGGTGCTGCTCGTCGGTGATGACCAGCGCCAGGTTGGGCAGGTCCACATCGCGGGAGAGCAGTGCGTGGGTCCCGATGACAAGGTCCACCATCCCTAAGGCGATGCTTTCCTTGACCTGCCGTTTTTCCTTGGCGGTCATCGAGCCGCACAGCAGACCCAGCCGCATCCCCAAAGGTCCCAGCAGTTTGGAAAGTCCCTGATAGTGCTGCTGCGCCAAAATTTCGGTGGGAGCCATCAATGCGGACATATACCCGTTTTGGTAGGCGAGGAAGGCGGCTGCCGCTGCGACCATCGTTTTACCTGAACCGACGTCCCCCTGTACCAGCCGGTTCATCGGTACACTGCGGCTTAAATCGGCAGCCACCTGCGCAATGGCACGCTGTTGGGCACCGGTCAGCTGAAAGGGCAGCTGCTCCAAAAAGGGGGTCAAATCGGTTTTGGCGCAGACAAAACCGGTGCAGGTGCTGGTGTCACTGCGCACCGAATGCAACGAGAGGGAGAGCATTAGCAGCTCCTCGAATACCAAACGATTGCGGGCAAGCTGGGCGCTCTCCCGGTCGGCGGGAAAATGGATGTTCTGCAAAGCAAAGTGCAGGTGGCACAGCTGATACTGTTGACGGAGAAAGGCGGGCAGCGGGTCGGGGATTTTCCGGTCCGCCATCTGCAACGCCTGCGCGATATTGGCAGAAATCATCTTGGAGGAAAGTCCCTGTGTCAGCGGGTAGACCGGAATCAGCCCGCCTGCCTGTTGAACCGGGTAGATGGAGGGCGCTGTCATCTCTGCCCTTCCGGGTGCGCCGGTCCTGCCGTAGAACAGATACTCCTGGTCATAATGGAGGGCATCGACGGTGTATTTGGCATTAAAAAAGGTGATGACCATGCTGCCGGTATCGTCTGCCACCCGCACGCGGGAGATGGTCATGCCGCGGCGGACATACTGCGGTGCACTTTTGGCCACGACGCGGGCTTTGACCCCACAGGTTTCCCAGGCAGGCAGAGCGGCAATCTCACAGGGAGAGGACAGGTCGATATAGGAGCGCGGGAAATAGTAGAGCAAATCCCGAATGGTAAAGATGTCCAGCTTCTGGTAGAGCGCGGCTCGTTTGGGACCCACGCCGGTCAAAAATTGTATGTTGGTATCCAAAGAAGGTTCCATGCTGCACCTCACTGAAAAGCGAAAATTTAAAATCAAAAGCCCT
>ERZ809296.2473-NODE-2473-length-17638-cov-5.600182_pt1 | contig 17638 bp, 9 predicted proteins | sample MGYA00520511_ERZ809296 | MGnify/ENA primary metagenome ERZ809296 (study PRJEB31576, sample SAMEA3212662) | Homo sapiens | biome: human-gut; feature: human gut; material: fecal | place: Sweden | collected 2012 ... | reverse complement strand
ACCGTCGCGCGCTCGCGGCGAATCCGGTAGTCGAGTCCGGCCTTGTGCGCGGCGACCAGTAGTGCGCATTCGGTGGGGTTGCCGATGAATTCCGGCATCGCGCCGGCCTCGGCTTCGGTGGCGCTCGGGAAGGTCACGTCGGCGGTGCCGTTGACGCAGAAGTTCTCCAGCAGCATGCGGTTCCTGATCTGTTCGGGCTTCTCCAAGGCGCGGCCCGGCGCGTTGCACGCCTCGATCACGGTCATGCGGTTCTGGGTCAACGTGCCGGTTTTGTCCGAGCAGATCACGTTGATGCAGCCGATGGTCTCGCACGCCACCATCTTCTTGACCAGCGCGTTCTGCTTGGACATTTTGATGATGTTCACCGCGAGGCACGCGGCCACAATGGTCGGCAGGCCTTCGGGCACGGCGGCCACGATTAGCGTGATGGAGGTGGTGAACGCCTCGGAAATCGTGTCGAACGAGGCGGTGCCGGAAGCCACGAACCGGGCCACCTGAAGCACGAACACCGGTGCGGCCACAATCGAGCCCACCACGGCGATCACCTTGCCGAGCTTCGCGAGCTTCTCCTGCAGCGGCGTCATACCGGTGTTGGCGGCGCGCAGTTCGCGGGCGATTTTGCCGAACTCGGTGTCGTCGCCCACGGCGGTGACCACGGCACGGCCATTGCCGGCGGTCACGAAGCAGCCGGAATAGAGCATGTTCGTGCGGTCGGCCACCGGGGTCTTCGGGTCGGTGAACACGGCGTCGGTGGCTTTGGCGCTCGGCACGCTTTCGCCGGTGAGCGCGGATTCGTCGGCGGCCAGATCGTTTGATTCGATGAGGCGCGCATCGGCCGGCAGCTTGTCGCCGGTGCTGATCTGCAGCACATCGCCGATGGTGATGTCTCGCTGCGACACCAGCGTGACCTCGCCATCGCGCACCACGGTGACGGTCGTGTCGTCATTGATGTCGTTCAGCGTTTCGAATGCCTTGGCACTGCGGCCCTCCATCACCACGGTGATGGTCACGGACAGGGCGATGGCGAAGAAGATGCCCACGCATTCGAGAATGTCGGCGTGGCCGCCGGCCATGGCGCGGGTGATGTTGACGCCCAGGGTGATGGCCGCCGCGATCATAAGCATGATGAGCATCGGGTCGGCGGCCGTCTTGACGATGCGGGAAAGCATCGATTCCGGCTTCGGCTTGGTGAAGGCGTTGGGGCCGTACTGGTTCAGGTTGTGCGCGGCCTGTTCGCTGGTCAGGCCTTGATGTGCATCGGTGCCCAGCGTGCTGATGACTGCTGGCGCATCCTGCATGAATGGTGCGGGCGTCTGCCCGTTGGCCGTGGTCATATGTTCCTCTCGTTTGGTTGACACACCGCACTGAAACCCGCGTAATATCACTCGCGTACCGCGCAACATGGCGGCACGCAGCCAAACGAATCGTTGACGACCATGTATCGCATACTCCGCGGTACATGAGTCTCGTCATTTAAGGCAAAGCCAGACCGTAACGGAACTGCCGACGGCCACGATGTTGACTTGCCACATTGCGGTTTGGGCCGAGCCCTTCGCCGCAATGCTGTCTACTCCCTCATGGGACTATTCAGTTGCAGGAACAGAACCTAACAAACCACATGGATTTTCCCGTTCGCCGGCAGCATGGCGATTCCCGCCTTCCTAGAAAAAACAAGCAACACGCCATTGGCTCGTTGCAGGTGAAAAGCCGCAAGAAAGCCGCGCGTGACAAGGCTCGGACATGCTTGAACATGCCTGGACCTTCGACTTGTGACATCAGAAAACAAAAAACCGATACATGCTGGTAAAGCATGTATCGGTTGGGAATTGTCAGTTAGTGCCGTCAGCGGACTATCACAGCGCCTGGGCGGCCTTCTCCACGTAGTCCTCCATGCCGTCGATGGCCACGACGTCCTTGAACCGCACATCGGCGGTCTCAAGACCACGCAGGGCGGCCGGGGCGGTGGTGCCGGTCTCGTGGGCCAGCACATCCATGCACTCGAAGTCGGTGCCGGTGGCGTCGAAGCCCAATGCCTCGTTCACCACGCGCGGGAACTTGTAGGGGCTGGCGGTGGAGAGCAGCACGCGCGTGGTCAGCGGGTCGCGCGGCATCTGCTCAAGCAGGTAGTAGCCGCAGGCGGTGTGCGGGTCGATCACGTAGTGGTTCTCGTCCCAGCAGTGCTTGATGGACTCGCGTACCTGATCCTCATCGGCCCAACCGGTGCCGAAGATCTGACGAATCTTGGCCAGCAGTTCTTCCGGGATCTCGTACGTGCCCCACTTGTTGAGGTCGTTCATCAACATGGAGATCAGACGGGTGTCGCCCTCGGACAAGTAGTACAGCATGCGCTCCAGGTTGGAGGAGATGAGGATGTCCATCGAGGGGGAGATGGTCTGGAAGAACGGGCGCTGGCGGTTGTAGGTACCGGTGGTCAGGAAGTCGAACAGCACGTTGTTCTTGTCGGAAGCCACCACGAGGTGCTTGACCGGCAGACCGAGCAGCTTGGCATAGTAGCCGGCGAGGATATCGCCGAAGTTGCCGGTCGGGACCACAAACTCGACTTCATCGCCGACGTTGATCACCTGGTCGGCGAGCAGCTGGGCGTAAGCGGAGAAGTAGTAGACGACCTGCGGCACCAGACGGCCTACGTTGATGGAGTTGGCGGAGGAAAGCACCACGTGCGAATTGCCGGCGAGACGCTCGGCCAGGGCACGGTCGCCGAAGATGCGCTTGACCGCGGACTGGGCGTCGTCGAAGTTGCCTTCCACGGCGGCCACCTGCACGTTGGAGCCGGCCTGCGTGGTCATCTGCAGCTCCTGGACCTGGGAGACCTTGCCTTCCGGGTAGAAGACGGTGATCGCGGTGCCCGGGGCGTCCGCGAAGCCGGCCAGCGCGGCCTTGCCGGTGTCGCCGGAGGTGGCGGTGAGGATCATGATCTTCTCGTCCGCGTCGCCATCGGCCGGCGTGGTGTGCGCCATGAAGCGCGGCAGGATCTGCAGCGCCACGTCCTTGAACGCGGAAGTCGGACCGTTGAACAGTTCGAGCACGTAATCGTCACCCAGGGGCTTGAGCGGGGTGATGCGCTCATCGGACCACTGTTCGCCGTAGGCGTCGGCGATGCACTGGCCCAGCTCCTCGGCCGTGAAGTCCGGCAGCAGCGCGCCCAGCACCTCGGCGGCGATTTGCTGGTACGACTTGCCCGGCAGGGAGGCCACGTCCACCTTGGTCTTGCCCAACGCGTCCGAAACGAACAGGCCGCCGTCATCGGCGATGCCCTTACGAATCGCCTGCTTGGCGGTCAGCGAATCGGTGGTGCTACGGGTGGAATGGAAGGTGGTTGTCACGATGAATCCTTCTGCCTGAAAGGGATGATGAATCCACACCAGTCTAGCGTGGGCCGTGGGCAGAAGGGCCGTCCGTCTCGCGTAGCCGACCGGTCGCACCGGCGAAAATCACCATTGCCATCGAACGGGGACCGGCCATATCATGAAACAGGCCGGCTACAAACGGGCCATACAGTAAGGCGACAACGGCGAATCAATCGTCGCCCATACCAAAGGAGCACCCATGACCGCTTCACCCCTTGCGCAGAAAGCGACCGATGCTTTCAACGCGCCGATCTGCGAAACCGATCCTGAGATCGCCGAACTGCTGGACTCCGAACTGGGCCGCCAACGCAATGGCCTTGAGATGATCGCCTCTGAGAACTTCGTGCCGCGAGCGGTACTGCAATGCCAGGGCTCCGTGCTGACCAACAAATACGCCGAAGGCTACCCCGGCCGCCGCTACTATGGCGGCTGTGAATACGTGGACCAGATCGAAACCATCGCCCGCGAACGCGCCAAGGCCCTGTTCGGCGCCGAATACGCCAACGTCCAGCCGCACTCCGGTGCCCAGGCCAACGCCGCCGTCTACCAGGCGCTCGTCAAGCCCGGCGACACCGTGCTCGGTCTGGCCCTCGACCACGGCGGCCACCTGACCCACGGCATGAAGATCAACTTCTCCGGCCGTTTCTACCACGCCGAGGCGTACGGCGTGAACCCCGAGACCTTCCGCATCGACCCGGAGATCATCCGCCAGCGCGCGCTCGAAACCCACCCGGCCATGATCATCGGCGGCTGGTCCGCCTACCCGCGCATCGAGGACTTCAAGGCCATGAAGGAGATCGCCGACGAGGTCGGCGCCAAATTCTGGGTCGACATGGCCCACTTCGCCGGACTCGTGGCCGCGGGCCTGCACCCGAGCCCCGTGCCGTACGCCGACGTGGTCTCTTCCACCGCGCACAAGACCTTCGGCGGTCCGCGTTCCGGTTTCATTCTCGCCAAGCAGGAGTATGCCAAGAAACTCAACTCCTCCGTGTTCCCCGGCCAACAGGGCGGACCGCTCATGCACGTGATCGCGGGCAAGGCCGTGAGCTTCAAGGTGGCCGGCACCCCCGAATTCAAGGACCGCATGCAGCGCACGCTCGACGGCGCCAAGATCCTTGCCGAACGACTACTGGCCGACGACGTCAAGGCCAACGGCATCTCCGTGCTGACCGGCGGCACCGATGTGCATCTGGTGATGGTCGACCTGCGCAACAGCGAGATGGACGGCCAGCAGGGCGAGGATTTGCTCGCCGCCTGCGGCATCACCATCAACCGCAACACCGTGCCCTTCGACCCGCGTCCGGCCTCGGTGGCCTCGGGCCTGAGAATCGGCACGTCCGCCCTGGCCACCCGCGGCTTCGGACCGAAGGAATACGAGGAGGTGGCCGACATCATCGGCACCGCGCTCGCCGCCGGCCCGTCCGCCGACGTGACCGCGCTGAAGGCCCGCGTCGACAAGCTCGCCGAAGACTTCCCGCTCTACCCCGACCTGGACCAGATTCACTGATTTGCTGATTCGCTAATCCACCGTGGTGTACCGGTTAGTGATGATTTGCTGACCGGAGCGCATCACATCACCGGCTTCCCGCCTGAGATGGAGGGGAGCCGGTTCTGTTTGCGATTCAAAACGTCAGACATCCCATAACAAGCAGGTCGGAGTAAGCAATCAGCCGCGTTGTGAGTTACGCTTGACTGTTATGAGCGATGAATTGAGTCCTGAGGTGTTCGACGCGGTGTGCCGCCAGGCCGATCAGGCCGCACGCGCGCAGGAGCGTCTTGCACAGGCAAATACCGAAGCCAAAAACGAACTGCTGCTTGCCATTGCGGACGCGTTGGATGAGCACGCCGCGGACATCGAAGCCGCCAACGCGCTGGACATGCACGAATCCAAGGAAAACGGCATGGATGAGGGAAAGCTCGACCGCCTGCTGTTCGACGTGCCGCGCGTGGCCGCCGCCGCCCAAGGCGTGCGCCATGTGGCCACCCTGCCCGATCCGGTCGGCGAGATCGTGCGCGGATACAACCTGCCCAACGGTCTGCGCCTTACCCAGACGCGCGTGCCGATGGGCGTCATCGGCATGATCTACGAGGCCCGGCCGAACGTCACTGTGGACGTGGCCAGCCTGTGCCTCAAGTCCGGCAATGCCGCGCTGCTGCGAGGCGGCCACGCCGCCGAACGCACTAACGCCGCCACGTTGGGCGTCATCGCCCCGGTGCTTGAAGCCCACGGTTTCGAATCCGCACTGGTGCAATCCGTCGACCAGTACGGGCGCGCCGGCGCCACCGCCATGATGGAGGCGCGAGGCCATATCGACGTGCTCGTGCCGCGAGGAGGAGCGGGTCTGATCCAAGCCGTCGTGCGCAACTCCAAAGTGCCGGTCATCGAAACCGGTGCCGGCAACGTGCATATCTACATCGACAAGTCCGGTGATCTCGCCAAGGCCATCCCGATCATCATCAACGCCAAAACCCAGCGCGTGGGCGTGTGCAACGCCGCCGAAAAGCTATTGGTTCATAAGGATGTCGCCGCCGAATTCCTGCCGCAGATCGCCGCCGCTCTGGCCGAGACGAACGTCGTGCTGCAGGCCGACACCACGTCGTACGACATCATCTCCGGCACGGCAATCGAGGGCCTTGACCTCAACCACGCCACCGAAGAGGATTGGGACACTGAATACCTGGCCCTCAAAATGGGCATCAAGGTGGTGCCGGATCTGGGCGCGGCCATCGACCACATCAACACGCATTCCACAGGCCACACCGAATCCATCATCGCCGAGGATTATGCGGCCATCGAGGAATACACCAAGCGCATCGACTCGGCCGTGGTCATGGTCAACGCCTCCACCCGCTTCACCGATGGCGGCGTGTTTGGCTTTGGTGCCGAGCTTGGCATCTCTACGCAGAAGATGCACGCACGCGGTCCCATGGGATTGCGGGAGATGACCACCACCAAGTGGATCGGTTACGGAACAGGACAGGTGCGCGCATGAACGAGGACGGCAACATGAACACTACGGCTGACACGGCAAACAAGGCAAGCGAACTGCGGCCCGACATCGACCTCAGCGATCCCAAGCTCGGCCTGAAGATCGCGGTCGAACGTCTGAGCATCGTCCGCTACGTGTTCCTTGTGCAGATCGAGGACGGCATCGCCTCCGCCGCCCAGCGTGCGTCGCTCGAATACGCGGACGCCGTGCTCATCGGTTGTCCCGAGACCGATTCGCCCGAAGTCGTGGACCTCGACGATGCCCAGCTCGAGATCGTGCGCGAACACATGGAACTCATGGAAGGCTACATCGGCAAATACAGCCAGATGGAGCACGACGGCGACCTTGACGGCATGACCGACACGCTCATCCGCATCACCGAGCGCGTGGCCGAGGTCCGCCGCCTCTACCAGCCGGACTTCCCGCTGCCCACCTTCGCCGAAATTCGTCGCGTGGTTCAGGACGAATGGGATGAAGACATGGGCAAGATCGATCCCAAGGAAGACAATCCCACCGCCGGCGAAATCGAAGGGGAAACCGAATCAGCCGATGACGCCGCCGGCGAGGGCGGCCAGGCATGAGTGGTGTTACCGACAGCCACAAAACGGCTGCGTCAGTTCAGTCCGAAAAATCAGTGGAATCCGCCGAGCCCGCCGAAATCGTTGCCGTCACCCAAGGCGAAACCGAACGGCGCATGTCTGACCTGTCCGCGCCGGCCGGGGCCAGCAGCCATGGCAAAGGCAGGCTTTCCGCACGCGGCAATTGGCATACGCGCCTGCGCGTCGGCATCATGGGCGGCACGTTCGACCCGATTCACAACGGCCACTTGGTCGCCGCCTCCGAAGTAGCTTGGGTATACGACCTCGATGAGGTGATTTTCGTACCCACCGGCCGACCTGTGTTCAAGCTGGACAAGCACGTCACCAACGCCGAAGATCGGTATCTGATGACTGTGATCGCCACCGCATCCAACCCCAAATTCACCGTCTCGCGTGTCGACATCGACCGTCCGGGCGTCACCTACACCATCGACACCCTGCGCGATATCCGAGCCCAGCATCCCGACGCCGAGCTGTTCTTCATCACCGGCGCAGACGCCGTGGCCGAAATCATGCAGTGGAAGGACGCCGACCTCATGTGGGACCTCGCCCACTTCGTGGCCGTCACGCGCCCCGGCTACTCCAGTCCGGACGGCGTGACCTTGCCCGAAGGCAAGGTCGATACGCTTGAGATTCCGGCCCTGGCCATCTCCTCGACCGATGTACGCCGCCGCGCCGAACACGACGAGCCGGTCTGGTATCTGGTGCCTGACGGCGTAGTGCAATACATCGGCAAGCATGGTCTGTATTCATACGAGGACTAGTGAGGATTTGTACGAGGGCTGGTGAGGATTAGCGCGAATCAGCGCGCATCAATCCTCGCCAGTGCAAGGATGAACGGTCAGGCCAGTCCCATCTTGATTTTCAATGTCATTACGCGAGTCGCCGCCGCCGTCACTTTCGAAGCGAAAGCCGGATCGGACTTCGCCCGTCCGTTGAGGCCGTCCACAATTGGCTTTACATAATCCGTCTGACCGATGCAGGACATGTCGCCGCCCGCCTCGACAAGCTTTACTCCCAATTGGCTTACATCGTAGCTGCTCAACGCTTCGGCAGACATCGAATCCGAAATCACCACGCCCGTGTACTTCAGGGCGTTGCGAATATGACCGTCGATAATCGTAGAAGAAAACACCGCCGGATTATTCGGGTCGATGGATTGATACGTGGCCAACGACATCATCACCATTGCAGGATCGGCCTTGGTGATCGCCTGGTCAAAGGCACCTGCCTCGGCCCCGTCCAACGTGGTGGTCGTATCCAGAATGCCTTCGGTGGTGAAGTCGGTATTGCCGCTTACCGCGCCCAACCCAGGATAATGTTTGACCGCCGCACCGACTTGAGCGTCTCGCAAACCTTCAATAACGGCGATGCCATGTTCGGCGTTGCCGGCCGCGTCCAATCCGAAATCACGATCCAGCGCGCCAATCGGAGCATTTGAGGCACGATCGCCCACCACCGTGCCGAGCACCGGTGCCAAATCGACATTTATGCCAGCAGCAGCTAATTGCGAACCCCACGTGCCTGCCGATTGACGCAATGCGTCAGCGGACATTGTGCCCTGCTCAACGGCACTGGGCATTGTGTCGAAACCGGTACCAGTCAGATGCTGCACCTGACCACCCTCCTGATCGGTGGCGATGATGAGACGATTGCCGGCCGGCGCATATCCTTGGAGTTGCGCGGTCGCGGTCTTGACCGTATCGGCGCCGGTATTCCAATTGCCAATGAGAATGGCCGAGCCAATGTGCTCGTCGGCGATTGTTGAAGCCAACGAGGAGGGGTCGGAACCGGCAAACAACGGCACCATCACTAACTGTCCCACACGTTCCTCAAGCGTCATGGCGGATACCGCACGTTGGGCTTGTGCGGCCGGGTCGTTCTTCTTCGGGGAAGGAACGCCGGTGCGCGGTAACGCGCTTGTCTGGGAGGTCTGGGGAGTGGTGGTGTCGCCGTTTGATGCGGATTTGGCAAACCACCCGATATGCCATCCGTAGGCCGCCACGCCGGCCAACACCACTGCCAAAGCACATATTGTCGCCACGATTGGAGTGCTCCTGTGCCGAAGTTGGCGTGTGGCGTGTGCTGAGGGACGCATATGTTGTGGCCGTTGGCTGTTCATACCGGCAAGCGTAGAACGGAGCGTAGAACAGAACGCTGCCTCATTCTGTGCTCAGGGCATAACCTACCTCCCGCCCTTTCGATAGGCTTGAGTTATGTCTTTTAACAATCCTTTCTCAGTACTGTTCGGCAATGGCGGCGATTCACGACGCAACAATGCGAACAATGACGATCCGATCATCCTCGATGTCGAGGCCGATGGGGACGGTCCGGCCCGCAACACCAACGCCGGCCCCTCCGGGTCATCCCGCTCTCCACGTGGCCCGGCCAATCCGCGTATCACCCGTAAGCCAGCGTCCGGTGGCTCAGGAGCCAGCCGTGGCAGCAAGGTTCTGATCGGCGTGGTGCTGGCCTTGGCCATCATCGTCGGTCTGTTCTTCGGCCTGTCCCGATTCATCACCGATCTGATGTGGTACGGCCAGCTCGGCTTCCAGTCCGTGGTCTGGACCCAGCTCGGGGTGAAAATCGGTCTGTGGGTGGCCTACGCGCTGCTCATGGCCTTGACCGGCTTCGTTTCCGCCTGGTTGGCTATCCGGGCACGCCCTGATTCGGCCGACGGATCCACCATTCGCATTAACGGCGATGTGGTCGAGGTCGGCAAATCCGTCAGCTCGAAAACCGCTCGCCGCGTGGCCGTGGTGATTTCGCTGATCGTCGGCGTCATCTTCGGCTCTCAGTTCAACGCGAACTGGAGCGAGATTCTGCTCATGTTCAACGCGCAGTCGTTCGGCACCACCGATCCGCAGTTCGGTCTGGACAACGGCTTCTACGTGTTCGTGCTGCCGGGCCTGAAGCTCGTGCTCGCCGCCGTGGCCATGCTGCTGGGCGTGGGCCTTGTGTTTTCCGTGGTCACGCATGTGCTGATGGGTGGTATCCGCATTACCATGCCGGTTAACGGACGCGGCCTGTTCTCCATCACCAAGCGTTGCCGTCGTCAGCTTGGCATCTGGCTGATGCTCAATATGTTCGCTTGGGCAGTGCGCCAGATGATCGGCGTATTCGACCAGCTCACCGTGCAGGGTTCACGCATCACCGGTGCCTCCTACACCGCCGTGCACGCCAACATCCCCGTCACCTTCATCATGGCCGCGCTGACCGCCATCCTCGGCGTGGTGCTGGGCATCTGGCTCATGCGTTCCCACACGCTCGAAGGCCAGGCGTCCATCGGCGTGCGCGCCTCCGCCGCGCTCAAGGCCTGGCGTGTGCCGGTGACCTCCATTGCCGTCGTGGTCGTGGTGGGTCTTGTGCTCACCGTGGCATGGCCGGTGCTGTTGCAGCGCTTCCGCGTCAACCCGAACGCACAGGAGATGGAATCCACCTACATTCAGCGCAATATCGACGCCACCCGCGCCGCCTACGGTCTTGACAAGCTCAAGACCGAGCAATACAAGGTAACCGACAAGGGCGAGCAGGGCGCTCTGGCCAAGGAGGGCGACACCACCGCGCAGATTCGTCTGCTCGACCCGCAGGTCGTCAGCCCCACATTCAAGCAGCTACAGCAGTCCAAGCAGTACTACACCTTCGCCGACACTTTGGCCGTCGACAAGTACGAGATCGACGGCGTTTCCCAAGACACCGTGATTGCCGCCCGCGAGCTCGATCTGGCCGGCAACGACAACCGCAACTGGGTCAATGACCACACCGTGTACACCCACGGTTACGGCGTGGTGGCTGCTTACGGTAACAAGGTGACCGCCGACGGCCAGCCTGAATTCTTCGAATCCGGCATCCCCGCTCAGGGCAAGCTCACTGAATCCGAAAAGTATGAGCCTCGCATCTACTTCTCGCCGAACACCACCGAATACTCGATCGTCGGCGCACCGGAGGGCACGCAGGCTTGGGAGTTCGACTACCCGACCGGTTCGGAAGGCGCCCTGACCACGTTCAAGGGCGACGGCGGCCCCTCGGTTGGCAACCTGTTCTCCCGTATTCTCTACGCAATCCGCTTCGGCTCCGATCAGATTCTCTTCTCCGACCGTGTTACCAGCGAATCGCAGATTCTTTACGATCGTTCCCCCAAGGAGCGCGTGGCCAAGGTGGCGCCGTACCTGACGCTTGACGGCCGTGTGTATCCGGCCGTGGTCGATGGCCGCGTCAAGTGGATCGTCGACGGCTACACCACCTCTGATGCCTACCCATACTCGCAGATGACCGACCTCGGCTCCTCCACCAAGGATTCCACCACCGTCTCTTCCGCAACGGTCTCATCCTTGGGCTCGCAGAAGGCCAACTACATCCGCAACTCGGTCAAGGCCACCGTGGACGCCTACGACGGTTCCGTGGATCTGTACGTATGGGATCAATCCGACCCGGTAATCAAGGCATGGGAGAAGATCTTTCCCGGCCAGTACCACCAGCTCTCCGATATCTCCGGCGACCTGATGAGCCACATGCGCTACCCGGAAAGCCTGTTCAAGGTGCAGCGCGAACTGCTCTCCAAGTACCACGTGACCTCCGCCAGCCAGTACTACTCCGGCGAGGACTTCTGGCAGACGCCGGTCGACCCGACCGAATCCCAGTCCCAGCAGGACCAGGACATCCTGCAGCCGCCGTACTACCTGACCTTGCAGACCGGTGGCACCAAGGAACCGGTGTTCTCGCTGACCTCCACCTACATTCCGGCTGGCCAGTCCACCCGTGAGATCCTCACCGGCTTCCTGTCGGTCGACTCGGATGCCGGCAATGAGAAGGGCAAGATAGGCTCAAACTACGGCACCATCCGATTGCAGGAGCTGCCCAAGGATTCGAACGTACCGGGCCCCGGCCAGGCGCAGAACAACTTCAACGCCAACGCCGACGTGTCCAAGGAACTGAACCTGCTGCAATCCGGCGACACGCAAGTGGTGCGCGGCAACCTGCTCACCCTGCCGCTCGGTGGCGGACTGGTGTACGTGCAGCCCGTGTACGTCAAGTCTTCGGGCGTGACCTCATTCCCGTTGCTCAAGAAGACGCTGGTCGCATTCGGTGATCAGGTTGGATTCGCGGATACGTTGGATGAGGCCTTGGATCAGGTGTTCGGTGGTGATTCCGGCGCGGCCGCAGGCGATGCTGAGAACGTGTCCGGTGACGGATCGTCTGGTGACCAGGCTTCCGGCACATCCGGTGACCAATCTGGTTCCGATACCAATGGTGGACAGTCCGGCACCGCGGACGGCAAGTCGGATTCCGGCTCGTCTTCCGACCGTAGCCCCGAACTCCAGCAGGCGCTGAACGATGCCGCCCAAGCCATGAAGGACAGCCAGTCCGCCATGAAGAACGGCGACTGGACCGCCTACGGCAAGGCGCAGAAGGAGCTTGAAGACGCCCTCAACAAGGCCATCGGGCTCGACAAGTAGTTCCGACAGGAATTGGCTCCCCTCAGGGTGAGGGGAGCTATCGCCGAAGGCGACTGAAGGGAGTCGGTTACCTCAACTGACATAGCCCGTCCTTATCATAGGGACGGGCTATTTGCGTATTCAAAGGAACCTCATGCCATACACCTTCCGTCCGGCCGTCGAATCCGACGTCCAAGCCATCACCGACATCTACAACGCCTCAGTGATGGCCGGCGGTGCGACCGCCGACCTCACCCCGCGCACCCTCGACCAACGCCGCGCCTGGGTCGAACCCCATACGCCGCCCTACGGCGTTTTTGTTGTGGAATCGGAAGACGGTTCAATCATTGGCTTCGGTGCGCTCTCCGTGTTCTATGACCGCGCAGGATATGACGGTGTCACCGATTTGGCCTATTACATCGATCCGGCATGGCAAGGCAGGGGAGTAGGCACGTTCATGCTTGACAGGCTGCTCACCGAGGCGCGGGCCCGCCACATGCGCAAGGCCTGCGGCATCATTTTCGCCGATAACGCCGGCTCCATTGCCCTCATGCACCGCTTCGGCTTCACCCAATTCGGACTCATGCCCGCCGCTGCCACCGACTCTACCGGCACCATGCGGGACATGTCCTACTGGTATTTGGACCTGTAGCCTTGCAGTAAGTCATTTCAGTCAAGAAAAGTGTGAGGATGCCGGAGCAAACGAGCTTGACGGCGGCGTTGAGTACAATCTTGACGGTTGAATCCGGCCGGGCATGGGCCGATGCGCGAGGCGAACGCGCGCATGACGTACGGAACGTACAGAACGTGCATACGGGAATAAAGGAAGACGGACGAGGAGCGGATTATGGCATCGGATTTCTGGCTGATTGCGGGACTGGGCAACCCCGGCAAAAAATATGAGGACACGCGGCACAACATGGGCTTCAGGACCGCCGACGTGCTCGCCGAACGTTGGACGGTGAACTTCGCCGATCACAAGGGCTTGGCCATGCTCGGTAAAAGCGTGATGAACCTGGACGGCCGCACCGTCAAGTTCTTTCTGGCCAAGCCGCTGACTTATATGAATGATTCCGGCAATGCGGTGGCTTCCATTAGCGCCTATTACCAGATCGAGCCCGACCATATTGTGGTGATTCACGATGACATGGACTTGGAATTCGGCCGTATCAAGGTCAAGGCAGGCGGCTCCGCAGGCGGCCACAACGGCATCAAGTCGATTGACCGTTCCCTCGGCACGCCGAAATACGCGCGTGTGCGCATGGGCGTCGGTCACTCCAAGCGCGGTGCGAACGCGCATGACAACACGGTGAACTGGGTGCTGGGCGGGTTCGGTCCGGACCAGTGCAAGCAGCTGCCCGAATTCCTGGCTGACGGCGCCGACGCCGCCGAGGACATCATCTTCCACGGTCTTGCCAAGACTCAGGAGAAGTTCAATGGCCGGTGAGGCGACGCACCCGGACCTGATCAACGGCTCACTGGTAGGCATCCTGTCTGAGCTGGAACAGGACAAGACCTTCCTGAAGCTCGCCGCCGGCGACATCGAGGCTTCGGACGACGTCGACAACTCCGTCCTGGCCGGCATCCCCGAAGGTTTGCGCCCGGCTTTGGCCGCCGCCATCGGGCAGGGTGTGGCCGGCAAACCCGGCAAGCCGGTCGTGCTGGTCGTGGCCTCCGGCCGCGAAGCCGAAGAGACCGTGGGCTCGCTGCGCTCCTGGTATGATGGCGACCCGAACGACATCGCCCAGCTCGAAGCCTGGGAAACCCTGCCGCACGAGCGTCTGAGCCCGCGCGCGGACACCGTGGCCAGCCGCATGGCCGTGTTCCGCAGACTCAAGCATCCGAGCGATACCGATTCGATGTTCGGCCCGATTCGCATTCTCGTCATGCCGATCCGCTCGCTCATCCAGCCGGTCGTCCAAGGACTGGGCGACGTCGAGCCGCTCGTGTTCACCGTGGGGGAGGACCTGCCCCTCGACGAAGCCGCCAAACGTCTGATCGAAAACGCCTACACGCGCGTGGACCTGGTCATGGACCGTGGCGAGTTCGCGGTGCGCGGAGGCATTCTTGACGTATTCCCGCCCACCGCACCGCACCCGGTGCGTATCGAATTCTTCGGCGACGAAATTGACACCATCAAGGAATTCCACGCCTCCGACCAGCGTACCTACGGCGACGGCCTCAAGACCATCTGGGCCACCGCATGCCGTGAACTGCAGCTGACCGACGCCGTGCGCACCCGCGCCAAAGCCTTGGTCGGTTCGATTCCCAATGCTGAGGACATGCTCGAATCCATCGCCAACGCCATTCCGGTCGAAGGCATGGAATCCCTGATGCCCGCACTCGTGGACCATCTGGAACCGGTGGGCTCCATGCTGCCCAAGCACGCCGTGATCCTCCTGGGTGACCCGGAGAAACTGCGCCGTTCCGCCGAAGACTTGGCAAAAACCGCGAACGAGTTCCTGGCCGCCAGCTGGCATGTGGCCGCCTCCGGCCACGGCGCCGGCGCGCCCATCAGCTTCGACGAAGCCAGCTTCCTCGACTATGCGGAAACCATCAGCTCCCTCGAATACTCCGAACATCCGGTGATTCGCCTCACCAGTTTCGGCGTGGACACCGCGTTGACCGGCCATGTGCAGCTCGACGCCCAGAACCCGGCCGAATTCCGAGGGGATGAGGCCAAGGCCTCCCAAGGCATCGAAGGCCTGCTCGATGCCGGCTTCCACGTCACCATCACCGCCGCTGCGGCCGGCACCTTGGCCAGGCTCAAGCGCGCGATCAACACTACCGGCATCGCCAATTTCGACGTCATCCGCTCTCAGGCCATCGACGGCTTCGTGGACAAAGCCGTCAAAATCGCCCTGCTCACCGAACGCGACCTGACCGGCCGCACTTCAGCCGTGGCCGTGGCCAAAACGCCGAAACGCCGGCGCAAGGCCATCGACTTGGTGGAACTCAAAAAAGGCGATTACGTGGTGCACGAGCAGCACGGCATTGGCCGGTTCATCGAAATGCGTCAGCGCACCATCGGCACCGGCGCCAACAAAACCACTCGCGAATACCTGGTCATCGAATATGCGCCTTCCAAGCGCGGCGCCCCGGCGGACAAACTGTTCATCCCCACCGACCAGCTCGACCAGGTCAGCAAATACATCGGCGCCGAAGCCCCCAAGCTCAACAAGCTCGGCGGCTCCGACTGGGCGGCCACCAAGGCCAAGGCCCGCAAGCACGTCCACGAGATCGCCGACGACCTGATCGAGCTGTACTCCGCCCGCCAGCGCGCCAAGGGCTTCGCGTTCAGCCCGGACACCCCATGGCAGAAAGAGCTGGAAGACGCCTTCCCCTATCAGGAAACCGCCGACCAGCTCACCACCATCGACGAAGTTAAATCCGACATGGAAAAGCCCGTGCCGATGGACCGCCTCATCTGCGGCGACGTGGGCTTCGGCAAAACCGAAATCGCACTGCGTGCCGCCTTCAAGGCCGTGCAGGACGGCAAGCAGGTGGCCGTGCTCGTGCCCACCACGCTGCTTGTCCAGCAGCATTACGAGACGTTCAGCGAACGATTCGAGGGTTTCCCGGTCAATGTGGCGGCCATGAGCCGATTCCAGATCACCAAAGAGATCGACGAGACCATCGAGGGGCTGGAAACCGGCACGGTGGACGTGGTCATCGGCACGCACAAGCTGCTGAACCCGAAAATCAAGTTCAAGGATCTGGGACTCGTCATCATCGATGAGGAGCAGCGTTTCGGCGTGGAACACAAGGAGACGCTGAAAGCCCTGCGCACCAACGTGGACGTGCTGTCCCTGTCTGCCACGCCTATCCCGCGCACGCTGGAAATGGCCGTGACCGGCATTCGCGAGATGTCCACGCTCGCCACCCCGCCCGAAGACCGGTTGCCGGTGCTGACCTATGTGGGCGCCTACGAGGATGCGCAGGTCACCGCAGCCGTACGCCGCGAACTGCTGCGAGGCGGCCAGGTGTTCTATGTCCACAATCGTGTGCAGGATATCTCGTCCATCGCCGACAAGATCCACACGCTGGTGCCCGAGGCGCACGTCGGCATCGCCCACGGCAAGATGGGGGAGAAGCAGCTCGACCAGATCATCCGCGATTTCTGGCATCGCGACATTGACGTGCTCGTGTGCACCACAATCATCGAGACCGGTCTCGATATCTCCAATGCGAACACGCTGATCGTCGACCATGCCGACCGTTTCGGCTTGAGCCAGCTCCATCAGCTGCGTGGCCGCGTCGGTCGCGGCCGCGAGCGCGCGTACGCCTACTTCCTGTACGACCCGTCCAAGCCGATGACCGAGCAGTCCCATGACCGGCTCGCCACCATCGCGCAGAACACGGCGCTCGGCTCCGGTTTCGACGTGGCCATGAAGGACTTGGAATTGCGCGGCACCGGTAACCTTCTGGGCGACGAGCAGTCCGGCCATATCGAGGGCGTGGGCTTCGACCTGTACGTACGCATGGTGTCCGAAGCCGTGGAGAAGTACAAGGAGCCCGAGGAGAACGTCGAGCCGGTGGCCGTGTCCATCGACCTGCCCATCGAAGCGTCGATTCCGATCGAGTACATCGATTCGGACAAGCTGCGTCTGGAAGCGTACCGCAAGCTCGCCTCCGCCCGCAACGAGGCCGATCTGAAGGATTTGGAAGAGGAACTTACCGACCGTTACGGCAAGCCGCCGGTCGAATTCGAGACCCTGTTCGACGTGGCCCGTCTGAAGTTCAAGGCCCGCAAGCTCGGCATTTCGGAGATTCTCGCGCAATCCAACCGCGTGCGCATCGGTCGCATCGACCCGCCCGAATCCATCCAGATGCGTATGGGCCGTATTTACAAAGGCGCCCAATACCGCCCGGTCACCCACCAGCTCATCGTCCCCACCCCGTTCACCGGCTCCCTGGGCCAAGGCCCCATGAGCTCCGACCAGGTAGTCCTCTGGACCAACCAGTTACTTGATGATTTGGCATGGACCCCGTCGTCAAGCAAACGGCAGAGCCGTTTGTAGACGGGGTGCGAGGTGACAGTCGAGCCAGCTATGGCTCACCGGGCAACCTCCGGTGAGCCATATTCATATTCATGCCGTCGTTTGTGACGATGATTCACCCCAGACGGAATCGTTCCGACTGTCCAGCGAGCGAGATTAAGTGACTGCTATGAGCGAAACGACTACGAACCGCACGAACCAGAGCGCGACCGCGGCAACACTTGCCGGCTATGAGATTCCCCGCCT
>ERZ809296.2468-NODE-2468-length-17659-cov-4.818394_pt1 | contig 17659 bp, 4 predicted proteins | sample MGYA00520511_ERZ809296 | MGnify/ENA primary metagenome ERZ809296 (study PRJEB31576, sample SAMEA3212662) | Homo sapiens | biome: human-gut; feature: human gut; material: fecal | place: Sweden | collected 2012 ... | reverse complement strand
AATAATTCGTAGTCATTCGAAATGATTATGGAGTGAAGGTGTCTCCTCCCCATAATTATACTTATTAAGCTCTCGCCATCATTTGGTTCATCAACGGATTTGTATTGTTATCTATTTGTTGCTGTATTTGCCCTAACTCTTGCTGTTCATTTCCTGCCGGAACCTGCCCGGCTTGTTGTGCCGATTGCATGGCGGCTAATTGTTGCATGGCTTCTTCCTCTTTCTTGTTTATGGATTGAAGCAATCGATCGGAGAATGGGAATGCGCCGTTTTCCAATAACTGTTTTACATCTATGGCTCCGGCTCGGAACAGTTCCAGAAGTAAATCGTTGGTTACTTGACGGAATGAGGGTGTAGACTGGGACTCGGTAATAGTGAGGTCGAAATGTACATTCTTTACTTTGTCGGGATCGAAGTATTTGGCTTCTTCGCTGTACTCATTACCGGATATGTTTACATATCTCTTATCTGAATAGAATTGTTGTATGACTTGCATGAGTTTGGTGTCGCGTTCTTCCCGGAAAGCGGTAAACGATGCCATGAGGTCGACCAGATTCGTCGCAGAATTTTGGGCTTCTTGTGCATATAAAGAGGCTGCCGTATTAGATGACGGGCTTTTCCCTTGCAGTGCGCCATGCACTCCCGAGATTTCTTGAAGAAGCCGCAATTGGAGATTGAGCATTTCGTATGCTCCCACATTGGTGGCATTGGTGCTTATCTGCTGCGGGAGGGCTCCATTGGGTTTTGGTTTGAACAATATGACTCCGTTGTATCTTGTCCACTCGTCGGCAATATCTTCGATTGTCATGCCATCGGGAATTTGGTCTTCGGGGAATAACAATACTCCTTTCGCACTTGCTCCCATGATAAAATCTACCATCGTTATCAAACGGTTGATGTACCGCTGCTGGTCTATGACGTCGGAGACGAAGCTATGTACGATTCCTCCGTTGAACGGGTATATGCTGATGGTATAGGGGTGTGACTTGTGCCAATAGGGTGTTTCCATTTCTTGCAGGACGTCCCCATAGGGGGATAGCCAACGGGCATACCAATATCGGTCGATGAAGTTCTCGGTCTCGATGAGTGGTATATCGTCTTGCGGTATCCCTTGCGAAATGCCTTGAAGGATTCGATCTTGGTTTATCCTTTGAATATTGGGTAATTCTTCATAATCTATTTTATAGTATGTTCCTTCCAGTGTATCGTGGCATTTCACTCTTAGTTTCGATTCTTTCCTCCATACTTCTATGACTCTACATAATCCATTGTCTCGTGGTACAAGGAAGGACAGGGACTCGTCGCTGCCGGGCATGAGGTCTTGATAGAAATTGGAGAGTGTGTCTTTCGTCGCTGAGACATATATCTGCCGTAGTTCTTCCGCTCTTTCGACAGAACCATGTGAAAAATTCGCCAAAAGGTCTCCTATGGATATGTCGTGAATTTCTCCGATAATCGAACAATCCCAATAACGGAAATCTTTCATGTTAGTATCGAAGAATATGCGGTTGTCGGGTACGGTCATGACAAAGGCATCTTCCTTGTTCAATGCGGCATTCCACCCATAGTATGATTTATGGGCGACTATTCCAGATATGACGTAATTCTCGAATGTACGTCGGTCGACCTCCCACATTTTATTTAATGAATAGGCATACCGCATGACGATAGTCATCATCTCACCCAGTTTCTGGTCGTCACGGTCAGAGGCGACACATACAGGCTCGGTTTGATTACTGCCGAACTGTCCTACAACAGTTTTGACGAGCTGACGAATCATATTGTTCTTTAAAGGTACTTTGCCTTGATCCCGAATATATTGTTCCTCACTTACATATTTTCTTTTATCGGAATCATATATAACATCGCCCCATTGATTGCCATAGGTATATTTTCGGCAACGCTCTGCATACATTCTGAAATTCGATAATGAACTCCATGCTTGTTGGGCTTCGAATAATACATCTAAGGCTTTCCCTTCTTTGGCCTTTACCGTATCTGTGATTTGATAGTACTCTCGGTCTGTGAGTTGTGATTTTCTGTATAGTTTCATTGCGCTATCTTTAATTCGTTGATTATATCGTATAATGTATTGTCTATTGTATTTCGGAGCGATGCTATCTCGGCACTTGTCCGAATGGCTTCGTCTGCTGGTAAATCACCAGAAACTAGATCATCTTCCCACGTCTCAGCCATTCCTTCTAACTTCATGAGGTTTCTAATATGGACATTAAGTCCATCATACACACTCTTGTTCAATACTTTATCGGAATCTCTCGTGTTCTCGATAAACTCATCAATAAACAACTCCTTTAACAATTCGCTATCAGCTCGTTTCGAATCTCTTGCTTTATTTGCAAATTCATACCATTTGCTTCTTAATTTTGCTTTGGGGATTCTGTCGTTCGCTTCCCCCACAGCCGCACCTATGATAGGCACATCAGATAAATCGAAATCGGTAGGTCGTCCTTTTGTTTTTGTCACCAAAGCGTCTACGGCATTGTAGGCTTGCCCGAGAACTCGGAAGAGTCCGGGAACGTAACCGAGATAAAGTTGTTGAAGAACTGCCGGATTGTTGAGTTTCTCCAAGACGGGGATTTGTTCGAGCCAGCCTTTTTCGGCATAGTTTCCACCTGTCATTTCGTTGACAAACTCGCTCCATTTGACTAGTCCTTTCGGAGTACTTCCGTATGCTTTGCGAAATTCAGGAAGATTTTCATTCCATGGGGTTTCTTTGTACAAGGGTCGTCCCATGAAGTTCTCATTGAATGCGATGTGCGCTATCGGTTGTGTCCATGTGGGTGCAGCATTAGTCCAGCTTCCATAGGTTATGGGCACGATGTCTTGCCCTATCACGGCGAAAAAGTCGAGTGGTTTCACGGGGTCACTGATTAATGGGTGTTTTTTATGGTAACCTGTTATTATATCGGCCAGCATTATCCCCCATGCGTGGAATCCTCGCAAACTTTGAGCTAGCGGTATGAATATGAATTTGCCTTCTCCGACAGGTATTACCAAGTTGTTATATCGCTTTGTTTCGGGAAGTGCGTGATAGGCGTCTCCCCAACGATCATCGTCACCCGAGAAAATCGCACAAAGAAGGGAGTCGAGGAAACCGATGGAAATAATCGTTCCTATAACTTTGGCAAAGCCTTTCTTGTATTTCTTGATTCCCCTGTACAGGCGGTCTGTCCCTTGCAGGGAGGCATTGAGGAAGGCGTAATTATCAAATATCCATTGTATTCCTTCGTGGCTTCCCCGCCGGTTGAAGTTTGTGCTAACATTCTTGGCATCGGTGATTGCCGCATCTATTGTCTTTCCTTCCCTTAATGCGGCCACAAATTGATTCAAACGGGTGACGCTTTCCATAAGCCGGGCTGTATCTTGTATGGCTTTTACTCCTGCCATATATCCTTTCTTGATCGCTTTTGCCTGTTTATTCATATCGACAGTACCGTACTTAACCGCATTATCTATCGATTTACGATAATCCTCAACTGTATTCGCACTGATATATCCTGTCTCTCCTCCTCTCGATACAAACAGATAAGCGGCTATATCGTAGTCGGACTTGGAAATTTTACCTTTTCTGCCCATACGATCCAAGAAACTTTCTATTTCTTCAATTGTATATCTCTTGTTTTTCGATTCTCCCCGAATATATCTCCGCATGGCAGCGAATGAATCGGGAGCAAGTGCTGCGATCTGTCGGGCTTCGGCGATCGATTTCTCGGCACTGTTGTAAGCGAACGCCCCACTAAAATCCCTTGCAAAGTTGCTAAACAGGAAAAATGCCGGAGAATAGGTGGTATAGAATTGTGACAAGGCTCGGGTAGTTCTCGCTCCCAATCTGTTCAAATGACGAGATCCGTAAGTGAGCCACCCCGGTATATTATACCATTGGTCGGGTGTTTCTATCTTACGAGGCACATTTTTATCGAGGTTCAACCTCCCGTTTATTGAATTGGAGACAAGCGGGTTGGTAAACAGTATGGATACCTTCTTCCCTGCGACGAATACATCGACCGTGCTTTCTTCCATTTGTGAGGGGGTCTTGTGAACCGTTCCACGATTGGAGGGATAGGCCTTGCTGAATCTGGCCATTCCGCTTTCCAATTGTTCAGCGGAGGGGACTTCGTCTGTTTCCACCCATGTTTTGTTGCCGTGTTCGTCGAGAATGGGATTTCCGTTGGTGTCCAATGCGAGGATTTCGTACTTGGGTATGATCTGATAGATATTGGATATGGTGGTTATCTTTTTTATCTCGTCGGACTGTTTGGGCTTGTATTTGAGAATTTTCTCTTTCCCGTCTTTGTATTCGACCTCATAAGAATACCCGAACTTATTGCGCACGTCTTTACCGGCCAATAGGGTAAGCAGCCTTTGTTTCATTTTGTTCTTGTTGGCTCTCGCTATCTCGGTATTTGCCATAGCCATGATGGATACAAGCGGGTTGTCGGCTCTGCTTGTTCTTCCTTTGGCTTGTTTATTTACTGTTGAGCCGGGATTGATTCTTATATTGGAGTCGTACATCTGATCCATCGTTTCTTCGGAGAATCCTCTGAGCGGGACATAAAACTGGAACCTTTTCTTATAGGTATCGGCATCTTCTTTTGAAACGAGACCGGATTTTACAGATATGTCTAACGTTTTGTTCGTGGCTTTCTTGATTTTGTCCCAAAGGTTAATAACGGTATTTTCGCCTAACAAGGATTCGACCTCGGATATAAAATCTTCTGCCGTGTTATAATTTGGGGCATATTCCTGCTTGAATCTGTCGAAATAACCGGAATAGTCTCTGGTGGATAGTTCCTGTATGTAACCGGTTCTTTTCTTGTCGTAATCTTCGACTCCTTTGTGGGACTCTTCCCATTCTTCAAGTGCTTCCCTCCTCATGACTTGGTTACGTTCTATGCCGTGTTTGATTAGCATATAGTCGACAAGGGTATCTTCATCGACACCGTTTTTCCCATGTATTATCTTCTCATACAATTCGAGAAGCGGAAGGTAATAATCAGCATTGTATTCGTCTGCCTCGGCTTTTATCCTAGAATCCATAAAACCGGTGTATTCCCATGCATTCTCTTTTTCGGATATTTCTTTTCCAAGCGTAGAGGATATGAGTTTTTGAAGAGCTTCCAACGGTTGGTATCGATCAATCCAAACACGTCTTTCCATTCCCCGGCGGAGAGCTGCATCGAATATCATGGCTATATCTTGCGGCAGAGTTCCATTGTCTATCGAGTTTCTTATATCATCGGAAATTATGTCGTTATTGTCGAATATATAAGTCAGACAGTTTTCTGCTTCTTGGTAATCGGGGAAGCTGGCTATGTCGCCCGATATTTTTGCGCCATAGGCTGCTGGTGCACTTTTTCTTATCCTTTGTGATTGATCAGGAGACAATTGAGACAAATCGACGATTCCTTTCCTGTCCATAGATATTTTGATATAGCTCGAAACATCGGGTGCTTCCCTACGGAATCGAGTATTCATCGTTCCATTAGAATTTTCCCCGGTAAGTTTGGGATTCTCGAAGTTTTCTACTATATTTGTGGCAGTAGAAACTTCTGCACTTCCTTGTTTCACCTGTTCATCAGGCAAGACGAAAGCCACGTCAGCGAGATTAGTTCGCTGTTGGTCAAGGAAATGCAGGAGTTTTTCTTTATCTACATTTGTCAACTTCCCTTGATTTATCCATTTTACAATACTTGCTCCATTTTTAGGAAATACATTTCTTATACTATTTACTTCCAATACATTCCCCTTTATTTTCGGACGGATAAACATTCCTACAAGGAAATTTTCCCCATTATGTTCCAACACGGTCAATATGTTTTGCGATTTGACACTGTCTCCATAAGCGAAAGTGGCTATTGGATGGGCTATCGCATTAGGTAGATTTATCACTTCCGACAAATCATAATCATGTTTCCCCGAAGTAGACTTGTATTCCAATTGAGACGCAGGCATCTCTATCGGCAAATCTGGTATTCCAGCATCTCTTAAAAATTCGCTCGGTCTCCCCAATTGATACACATGACCTTTTTCCAATCGTCCCTCTATCTGTTGCTCCAATTCCTCGTTGAACCGTTGGTTCACTTCTTCCATCTCCTCGGCTGTACGGTAGCGTATATCGGCACTAGTCCCTGTATTTAATTTCGCTTTTACCCAGAAATTGTATTGTTCCCGAATATTGTCTATTTCCTGTTGAGCTTCGGTGATTTTGGCTCCTTCGGATACGTATTCTTCTGACAGGAATATACCGGAATCTGTCAAACGCCCAGACCATTCATCGACATATTCTTGAACGATTTGCCGCTTGCCTTCTTTTTTATTTATACCGAGAATGGGTATGAAATGGGAGGACATGAGCTTATCGGAAAGCATTCCATAATCTATCGGGAAAGGTGGTACTATCCGTATCGAGCCGGTGGCTCCGTTGTACCAATATCCTCCACCGACGGCTTTTATCAGCTTGGGGCTTTCCTGTACAAAATCACGGAAGATGGTCTTATATTGTTCTAAAACATATTTGTTTTGTTTTAATTTAGAATCACGAGACTTTGATTCTTGTTTATAAACGTTTTCATTTACACGATATTTATAGTATTCGGCTATTTGAGTATCGAGAGTGCCGGCCATTTCCGTACCTATACAATGGCTTAATTCCTCTATTAGTTGTGGAGAGGCGACATCGGGGAAAGGATCGGTCTTTGCCCCATCTATAAGACTGGAAACCTCTTTTTTCACTTCACTCGATGAATATTCCTTCATACCTTTGATTAGGTCGATTATCTCTTTGGATCGATCGCCGCTCAAACTTATATCTATTTCTACCCCTATATCACCACCGGGGAAGAAGGTGATTTCTTTTCCGTTTCCGGTGGTATACATATTGTCGGAAGCCTCCATTCGTGGAGTGTGGTTGGCGAACCGTACTTTGAGCGTGTCGTTTCCTATGTTCAATTCTAGGTAACGACTTCCTGTTTTTGCCGTATGTGTTGTGTAGTCTTTTTCATCGAAATTTTCACGAAGGTATTTATCGACCGCTTTATATACCGAGGTGTGGTTTGTACGGACTGTCTCGATTTTAGAGCCGTATCGGGGATTGACAACGATGGTACGGAAGCGTATGTCGTCGCTGCCAGTGGAGAATGCCCCAGTGTTGTCATATGCATCTTTCAGCTGATTCGGATTAAAGCATGCGATGTAACCCACACCCTCGTCCGTACCGATCAATCCGTCATAGCCCAATTTTTTTATCTCGGCTACAAATTGAGGTGTTTCCGTTACCAACCAGCTGTTCCCGCTATTTAAGATTTCTTTCGCCGTTTCTACTGATACCGTATCTCCTTGTCCACCATAAAAACTCAGTGTTGGTATTTCATCTCCCAATGACGATAGAATAATATCTGCGTCACGCTGTGGAACGAACGGATTTTTTACATCAACAAATAAATCATAAACGTAACCCTCCTCTGTCCACTGTTCCGTGCCGTCCATATCGTCCGGAATAGACATAGCCCGTTTTTCTGCGATACTCCGCGCTTTCTCGGCATCGACACTTGTAAATATCATTCCGCTATATTCTCCACCTCTGAAAGTATAAAACGGTGCTTCTTGGCTTATATATGTTATACCGTCTTTCTGCCACCCTCTATTGGGGGTAATCTGGTCTCTACGAAGCGGTGTGCCATGAAAAACTACCTTCGGCTCCCCGTTCTCGTCGACAACTTTCGATGCTTTTTCCGGGCTATTCTCCCAATCACCGAACCAGTCTTTGAAAGCATTGGTGCGCACTTGTGCCCATTGCTTGGGTGTAAGGTTGGTGTCCGCTCCGTTTGGGGCTTTCATATAAGTGCCGTTTTTCAGTGCTCTTTCGATGATGGCTTGCTCCTCGGGGGTGTATTGGCTCGTGCGGTAGCGGGTGTGGTCGGTTATCTGCAAATCGTTCTCATTGAAGATGACGTAGTTTCGTGCTCCGTCCGAACGTCCGCCCGTGGTGGCTTGTGCAGGATATTTGATACCGGTGAAGCCGCATTGCAACAATGCCTCTGATGCTTCACGGTCTCCTCCAAGCAAGTTTTCCAAAGTCTTATAGATATTTTCTCCTCGCATTGACCACTTGTCTATTTCTTCGGCATTTACTGCCGTTGACGGAGCGATACTTGCATTGAAGTTGTCTAACTTATTCTTTCGGTAGTTCTCGCTTAAATAATCCTGTATGCGTTTTATCTGCTTTTTGGTTATAGGTTTATCCCAGTCCAGATAGTTCTCGCCAGTGTCGTCGGGAATTTCGACGGTATAGAGTACTCTCGTAGATACTTTTGAAATTAAATCTTCAATATGTTCCCATTCTTTCTCATACTCTTTTAATCTTGGTATTTCAAAATCAAAATCAGGGTCATTACGTTGTATTTCCTCTAATTCTTTAATTTGCTTTTTTAAATCAGATATGGTAGACCTGTTGTCTATATACAAATTAGGTTCGTGCCTTATTATATTTTTTAATTTTGTTAACTCTTCATATAAATAATCTTTTTTTGCCGGATCAGCTGCTTTCTCCGCATATGATTTCCCTATGCCCTCCACTTCGGTTACATAAGTTCCCCAGCCATATGCTTGTGCGCCTTCTCCCGTGCCCATAAAACTATGGTCGAAGCGGTCGAACGAGGCTCCGCTACCGTGGTAGACTGTTCTGAAACGTTCATCGAGACTTTCCTTTATACGGGTGTCTGCGGCTGATTTACGGATAATATCGGTCGTGGAGTCCTTATCGGTGATACGGTTCTTTGATTTCCACAACAAATAGGCGATGTCGGAGTCGGTGAGGCTGAGGTCGATGCCTATCTTGCGGAAGGCTTCCTTGATTAACCGTTTTATCTTGCTCCACAGCGAGGGGTTGGTGATTCCTTCCTCGGCGAAATGTGCCAGATACTCATCGGCCGCGGCTCTCTTGCCGGAGAAGTCGTTGGCCGCATATCGTTCCTTTTCCTCCTCGGTGAGCGAATTGTAGGACTTATCGTCTATTTTCTCATCTATATATGCGCCAAACACGGCTCTTTCCCTATCGGTCATGGAATCCCATACTTGGTCGCACAGCTTGTCGAAGTTTTCACGACCGAGCATGGCGGGCAGTCCGTAATGGGCTACGGCCTCGTGCAACAGCGTGCGTTGTGCGTCACGAATGGAACCGTGGTTGGGAGCAACGATAACGATTTCTCCTGTGGTTTGGTCGTACCAGCCTTGACTCGTCAATTTCCTCGTGTAATTTTTCTCGGAAGGAGATATTTGAGAGACATCTCCCACAATCCGCACCGGTATATTGAGTTTCCCGGCTTCCCGCTCGATATATTCCTGTATCTCTTGCCTTCTCTCTTGTAGCGTTTTTTGCGTGGATAAGCGGGGTTTTTCTTGCTTATTTGAAGCACCTGTATTATCTTTACCTGCGGAAAAGCCGGTTTGGGAGAGAGCTGTGCCACCTCTCAACGAAGTTGTATCAGTGTCTGTCGTCTTGGTACTTGCCGGATTTTCTTTTTCAAATGCCGTCAATAACCAATTCTTTTTATTACCGTCCCATTCCAAACGAATGGTAGCTTTATGAGTGGTGCTTTCTAAATTTATACGGTTGGAGTTCCTTGTGGTAACCTGCATATCATTTAATATATCTTGCAGGTTGTCTAATACTTCGGGGTGATATTTTACCAGTTTTGCCAGACCGAAACCATCACTATGTCCTGTTCCCTCTTTCCCCCATACTAAATCAATGTCCCCTACGTCTTTGTGGTATAAAGCGCCTATTGCCTCACCACTTTTCTTTTTCATTAGGAAATCAATGGCCTCTCTCGGTTTTCCCTTGAACTGTATATATATTTCTCCAAATGGACCTTCACCAACAGGGTCGTATTCCTCAGCTGCTCTGGCTTCTATTTCTTGTCGGGATAAAGCCGATTGGCTTCTGCCAAATTGTGTCTCATTCGTTCCGCTGCTTTGACGGTGTCGAATGGCTCTTCCCGCTTCTTCCATTCTTCTATCTTTTTGAGCTTCCGTTCCTCGCTCTCTTTGTGGAATTGATTGAAGTATTTCATCTTGGCTGTCGATTTGTTTTTCCTCTTGCGAAAATAATGAATTTTCTTTATTCGAATTACTTTCTCTTTCATTTATTTTAGTTTGTCCGGATTGGATTTCTCCTAATTCATTGCGTCGAAATGCAATGTCGTTTCTTGGAGCCAAATCATCAGGTAAGGGTTCTAATTCTATTTGTTCTATACTTGATTGTTCAAGTTCATGAGATTCGTAATCCTGTGAGGCCATCTCTTGCTTTCTCAAATCTTCATTGGCTATTTGTTCTGCCAATTCAAGAGCTTGGGACGGAGAATAAACAGAAGACATTACATCGAGAATTTCATCGAGGATTTCATCGGTCTCATACCCTTTGAATGGTAAATCTGAATTTTGGACGTCTTGCTGTTCCCATATATTATGTGCTAATTGTTCTGGCGTATATCCGCTATTTGACAATAAAGAGATTCTCTTTCGTCTCTCTCCGGGAGAATCATTGATACCTAAATGCGAAGCAAGACCTTTCGATGAATCCGTATCTCCCCACTTAAATTTTATATTTCCAGTAGCTACCAATCGTAAAATATAATCTCTAAGCGATTTTATATCTCCTAGTGCGGATATCCTATCTACTATATTCGCCGGTGTAGCTTTCAAACTTTGAAGATCGGAATTATTATCTTCAAGATATTGCTGGTATGTACCCAAACGTTCATTCAAAGATTTGAGCTGTTTTTCCTTATTTACTCTCTTTACAGGAGAAATTTCTCTCTCTATCTCTTTTTCAAGACGGGCTATTTCGGATTGTGTTTTCTTTGTCCCAGCCTTCGCCACTTCTATCATGGCTTTTACTCCTGCGATTTCTTCTCCATATTCGAACTGCTCTCGCAAAGGCATTTTCTTTTCGTCGACCTCTCCGTTGGACTTGCGATATTTTGCCCAGCGGTCTGTTTCTTCTTTCCCTTCTACATTCTGCTGTATTTCCCGGAGTTTATCTTCCACTCTTTGCGAGACCTCTTGTCGCATAGCTTCTTCCTCTCTGGTAAGTTGTTCTCCATTGGCTATCTTATTTGCTATGCGTAATACTGTACTATCTTCTACTGTGCCATCTTCCACAAAACGGGTATATTCAGAAGTATCGGTAATCTCTGATTGCGGAACTGTTTGCCTGTTTTCCTCAATTGTAACTGGTAGTTTTTTTTCTTTTCCCTTTACATGGGTAATTTGCTCGGGTTTGATAGAAAGAGGTAAAGGGACACCATCTACTACATCTTCCACATCTACTCCCGAATCATCGATACCGATGATTTTCAATGTTCTTTCCACACCGGGGTTATCCGGGTCGGAATAATCTTTGAAGGTTACTACATCTCCTATCTCTAATTCGGACTTACGGTATAAAGGTTGTTTCTCAACCCCTTCGTCACGGGGTGACAACTCCCCTATCTCGCCACCGCTCATAGTGGAGGAGGGTGTTCGGCTTTGTTCATCGGATTCTACTTCATCAGCTTCGTTCTCTATCTGGCTTGCCATATTTGTTTTTGTGATGTCCTCGGCCATTGCACGTGCTTGTCCTACGGCATCTTCTGTCGACATAATGGATACGCTTCTTATGTCTTTGGGCGATACCATAATGGGAGTATTACCTATTCCTACCGGAACGGCTATAAGAGAGCCAGATTGCGTTGTAGTGGTATATTCTCCGGCTGCATTGGGTTCCAGTGATACGTTTCCTACCGTAAGTATGGCTTCACGCCCGTCTGACAAGGTTACGGTTACTTTTCCTCCCATCTCTTTATTGATGAGTCTCATTTCTGCCTCGGCAGCTTTGTCCCCGGCTTCTTCGGCATCGGATTCGATCTTGCCGAGTATAAATTCATATCCGGTGCGAGCCATTACAAAATCTTGTAAATCTTTTGCATCTCCTTTCCCTAAATCGTGTGTATTGACCATCGCCATGACATAATCTGCTCGACGGTCTAAGGGTACATTGTCGAGCCCGTGTATTATATCATCGACGGAGAGTCCTTCGCCGAGGTCTTTACTTTCATAGCGTTTTTTGGCTTTGCGGTATTTATTGTATGTCAAACCAACTCCAATGGAATTGGCGACTTGAAATCCAAGCGACATGATACCGACAGCCATTACCGTTTGGAATTGCTGTTCCGGGTCTTTGATGTCCTTCCATTCGACATCGCCGACGGTAGCGGCATTAAGGAGCATGCCCAGTTCTTCCTCGGCTACCTCCGGTATGAATCCGTTAAATCCGGTGAGCTTACCGACTTGCCGGGCGAAACGGGTGGTTTTTCCTATCAATGGTTTTGTGAGGAGCTGTCGCCCCCCCTTGAAACGGGAGAGCAGTTTACCCAGATTGAGCCCCATGTAATTTCCCATGTACTCAGTTCCGTTCTCTATAAGGTTAGCGGCGAATCCTTTCAAGAATGCTAATCCTAGGCTTTCCCGGTCTTCTACTCCATGATGGGTATAGATTGTCTTTAACTCTCCGCCGGGGTCATTGATTGAATCTAACCGTATATCGTGATTGCCTACCATGCGGCTCATAACGTCCTCGGCCGTGTGACCTGCGCCCGATGTAAGTGCCATTACCGTACCTCCCACAAGGCCGTCAATGGCGGCGTTCCCTAATTTACTTGCTGCTTTGACGGCTACTCTTCCGGCTGCATTTTTACCTGCATTAGCAGCTATGCGAGATACCGCTTTGGAGGCCGACTTACCGATTATTTTCTTAACGGCTGTCTTCGCAGCCGCTTTGGTCGCAGCAGATGCGGCTGCTCCTACACCTCCCGTCAAAGCGAATTGTGCCAAGAATGGAAGAGATTGCATAGTTCCCTGTCCGATATTTTGCCACGTGTCGAGTTGCAGGCTGCCTTGTATCTGGTCTAACAGGGAGAAAGCGGCCATAAGTTGCTGTTCTTCTTTGGTAAGTTTTTCGAAGCCTTCACCATTGTCGCCTATTTTATTGGCGATAGCAAGCAGCCGACCCATATCGATTGCATCTGTGGCTCCAAGCGTTAAAATACCGGAGTCAAATGAACGGGCAAACGCATCGGCAAAATTGGCGAGTCCGTTACCGTCCTTGCGCTTGTACATCTCTATGACATCACGAGCCTCGGATATGTATTTGCGTGTAAGATTCTGAACTGACCTCTTTTGGGACAGCTCCCCTATTTCTTTGGGAACATACCCTTCTCTTTCTAAATCTTCTATGGTATCTTCCGTGATATTTTTGTACCCTTTATAATTTTTAAATATATCTCCCTCGTTTTCAATTTGTTCAGATTCATTCCTCCATTCAGAATTTTCGTTAATATCTTCTTCTATTTTATTCAACATGTTCTCAAATTGAAAAACTACGTCTTTCTCCAAACGTGTTCGAGCGTCGGCAAAACGGTCTTCAAGGGGTTTGTCGAATTGAGATTTATAGGCATCGGAAACAGGGGTATGTGTGGAGGTCGAACCCCTTCGTCCTACGGACACCTCCCCTATCTCGCTATCTCTCGCAGAGGAGGGTGATTGGCTTATCCAATTTTTATCGATTATTCCATCTGCTATTTGCTCGGCGGAAGTAGCGGCCTGTCGTACTTTTTGGAACAAGGGCGTATTTGCCGCCCCATATTTTCCATGACCCAAAGACTCTTCGTAATCGGCAATGCTGTTTTCCAATTCATCTTCGGATATAATTGTGTTTTGGGGATTTTGATTTGAAACAAATGTATTAGGTGATTCCTTTTTTGTTTCTTCCGTCACATACGACCATTTTTCATATCGCTGTTGGAACTTATTCCGCTTTGATAAAGGAATTGCATACTTTTTACCCTCACCATCGTACATTTCTACTTTTGACTCAGGATAGCGTCTCTCAAAATCTTGTATTTTATCATCAGGAATATTGTACCTATTCCCGTTTGCTCTGTATATTGGCATAATATTCTGTTAATCAATTATGTTTTGCGAAAAGTCATCATCTTGCGCATTGAGCTGCTCTATACCTTCTATATATAATCCTATATTTTCTGCGGCTTCCAAAACTTTTTGTTCAATCTGAGGATATTTCCTCATAAGAGAACCTATTTCTTGAATCGCAGTTTTTGCACTATTCGGATTGTTCCTTAACATATCGTCGATTCTTAACAACTGTTCCGTAACCGAAGTCTCAAATTTTCTCCCATATTCGTTCTTCGTCGTTATTTTCTCATCACCTAATCCTGCGTCAATAACAGCTTGTCGAGCTGCTTGAAAAAGGCTTCCAGCAGAAAACGGTAATTCACTCTCGGAGATTTTAATTCGTTTTCCACCAGACAAAGGAATATCAGAACCTTTTTTATATAGATCGCTGTCTTTATTCTTCATAGATGCTATACCGTATTTCGTTTTGTTATTGTCGGCTGCTATCTGTATATTCGTAGCATTATTCGCATCATTTATTGATTTTTTATTTGATCGCTCCTTTTCGCTCTCTCCGGCTTCAAATCCAAATTTCATTAATAGGTCATTTAATTCATTTGCCCGTTCCCACTCGGCCAAAGCTCCCTCATACTCTCTTTGTGCTTCTGCGGCTTGTGCGGCATCACGACCGACCTTGTCTTGGAATGCCGCTTTTAACAGGCCTTGATCGTACAACATCTGCATTTGGTCTCTGCGGTCGAGCAGATTTTGGAGGAAAGCATTATTGACAGCCGTGGACGGTTTTCGGGCGGCGGCATTTCCACCTGCGGCTACTCCTATTATCTCGGCTAATGTGGCTCCTACATCACCAAGTACGGCCAATTTCCTCCGATTCTCCACGATTCGAGGATCAATTTCTTCGGGTCGTTTGAGTATGCGGTTATAAATAGAAACAAAAGATTCGCCGGCTTCTGCGGCTTCTCTCATCTGGGCTGCCTGTTCCGGGGTAACATGGAACACCGGTTTCTCGGAAGTACCATCGGCACTTACACCGTATCCGGTAGTAGCGTCTATATAGGGAACGGGGAGTTTAGAACGATTGGCGGCTACTGTATTTTCCCATGATTGTTGCAGATTTTTACCGTCGACCAACGGTGTACCGTCTGTTCTCTTTCCACCAGAGGCGGTATTTTGCCAGTCGGAATTTATAATTTTACTAACAGGAGAAACGACGGGTGGAGCAGGTTGTGTCAGATCAATCTTCTCCTCTGGCGTTTTTCCCTTCCATCTGTTTAATAAATCGTCTAATATTGCCATATCTTATCCATTAAATAGCGGGAGTGGTTGCATTTCCCGTTTTCTTATAATAGGGTGTAGTAAACAACGACCCGAGAAGATTTCCCGAATTGGAGGCTATTTGAGTCCAACTGGCTGCGTTTTGGGCATATTGTCCGGCTTTCTGCCCCAAGAGGTAGTTTTTCTGATTCAAATAGTTTGTCTTTGCATTATCCTTGACTTGTTGTCCCATAGCGGCTATATTGCCGACGGTATCGGAAAGCGCACGGGCATTTACTTTTTTTACGGCGGCCTCAGCTTCGGGTGTGGCTCCCGTTACTACCGCCGAATTTCGTTGTGCACGAACGGCATCGGATAAATTTTTGCGGTATATGCTCAATAGCTTCTGTACGTCGGAGCGGTTCAAGATGTCTTGATAATAATCTTTCTTGAACATGTTTTCGTTTTCCTGTAATTGCTTGTCCAACTGTTTTTGCGCTTTCCTGTTTGCGGAAGCGGAGCCTAATCCTCCTGCGAGTATCCCGCCGAGAGATCCGATGAGACCTAATGTTTCCAGAATTGCCATAGAACTTTATTTTTTTATTGCAAAAATCGCTTTTCTCTGAAATCAAGGGCATACGTCTTTGCCATTTGTTTGGATATAACACTTAAAACGAAGCCTCCGAAATGGGCTTTTTGTGACGTATAACTGCTTTATTTACAACCTTTGGAGGGTCCATACTACCCGAGATGTATAGTCCTATCGCCCGGGACATGAGCAAGTCGTCATGTTTTCCTTCTATCGCACCATAAGCTCCATTTTTCTTTTTTTCATAAGTATCATGCTCATCAAGAACTTCTTCTTCCCGCTCGATATAGCCATTATCACGGATTATTTGTATCTGATTATTGATAACCATCGATTTGGTGGTTCTGTTGGTATGAAATCCCCAACGGGCAGGTGCTCCTTCTTTAATCTGCGAAGGAGGAGATTGCCGGGCATACAGGTTTTCATAGGAGGCTGCGACAAGGTCAAGTATATATTCTGCGTCTCCTTGGTCGGAAGCCTCCGTTTCTAATGTATTGCTTTCAAAAACCAGTAAAGCGGTATTATACCACAAGGCTATCTGGGTAGCCTTCCACGCCAATATATCGTGATCGATATGTCCTCTCCAAGAAGCGACAATCTCGGGTTTTCCTCCATACATAGTCCAATAGCGGTCTATCACACTTATCACAGACCAGTCGGCAGAATGGGATCGTCCTCCAATATCTACGGAAACAATATAACGATTGGATATATCGAGCTCGGTATCGGGTTTTTCCCATACTTTAAGCGAGCCGGTTGTATCTTCTTTGAAAGACAGTTCTCTTAATGAATCTTTCCCGGTTATAGAATGTGTATCGGACTGTAATTCACCCCTCCAACAAGGAGGCTTGGTATTTTCTCTCATACGGTGGATAGCGTAACGATCGAAAACTCGCTCTCCTGTGTTTGCAAATGCTTCTACATCGTCGGAAGGAAATTCGCTCATCATGTGTTGAGCATCTTGAAATGTTTTTCTTTTGTTTCTATACCATTCTATGGCTTCAAGAGTGGCTCCACTTTCCCACAAATACCATTCGTAATCGGTAAAAGAGGATATAAGCCGCTTGTAATCGCCGACAGGTGTCTGATACATTTCTATATCATACCAAGGAATAAATATAGGGGTCTTATCCGACTCTCCTTTTTTTGCATTCTCATATTCGGTATGAAAATAATCCCCAACTCCTTGTGCCGTAGATTCCATGACAATGACGGAATAAGGAACTAGGGGTATAGATGAGCTAATGGAAGCTATCAAATCTCCTGTTCGTTTTTCTTTGGTATCGGGATACAAAGCAACCTCGGAGAAATGAACCATAGCTATATCTGCTCCTCGAACAGAATCGGGTTTTTCTGCCGAACCTATTGTTACACGGGCATTTACTTGTTGGATATAAGATATATTCTGAGTTCTAGCAAACGGTCTCAATTTAAGCGGACTATTCAATATCCAAGAAGGATAATTGTCGAGCAGTTTGCTATACATTGCTCGAATATTGGAAGATGAGTCTTTTACATGCGCTGCTATGACGCTATTCCACTGATGTTTGTGTACAAGCTGAATCCACGCCATATAGATTTGTGTGAGCGTTGAACCTCCCCATTGTCGGGCTTTGAGTAGAATCACCCGGATTGGTTTCCCCTCACGACGTTGCTGTTCGAATAGTTTAAGAAGTTTTCTTTGCGGTCTGTTCAAAAGAAAGGGTATATCGACCGATGTTATCTTATCTTTTATCTTAACTGTGGCTATCGCCCAAAACTCAAAATCGTATTTAATCCGCAGCAAAAAAAATTGACGGTCTATTTCTCGAATAAGCTGGGGTG
>ERZ809296.2465-NODE-2465-length-17684-cov-4.392138_pt1 | contig 17684 bp, 15 predicted proteins | sample MGYA00520511_ERZ809296 | MGnify/ENA primary metagenome ERZ809296 (study PRJEB31576, sample SAMEA3212662) | Homo sapiens | biome: human-gut; feature: human gut; material: fecal | place: Sweden | collected 2012 ... | reverse complement strand
AAAAAGGCCCGCCCATTTTGACGGCGGAAAAAGGCGAGCACGAGCGCGCTCCAAGCGTAGGTGAAATCTATCTAAGTTCATTGCGCGCGACATTGCGAGCCCCGCCGCCAAAATGGGCAATAAAAGCCTTTTTCCCGGAGTGCCGTGCCGCAGGCTTTCTTTGGTACTTTCTTTCGCTTCGAAAGAAAGTACCCCCCTCTTCGGGTCGGCAGCCCCACCGTCCGCGCCGTAGTCGGCGCGTCAAGCCCCCACAGCCAAGTTGGCGCATAGCGCTGCTTGCAGGGAGGCTTTCCGCTCCCCCTACCAGGTGCGCTTATCGAAAAAAGTAAACGCCACCCGCAGAGCAGAAAATTCGACAGCCGCGCCATAGTCGCTCGTCATGCGTCCGCAAGTAGTTTCTTGGGCAAAATTCATTCCTGCTCCTTTTCCGACAAGCAGGAACATTCCTCGCCTTCTCCCCATAAAGACCCCCCTACCCCCTTCCGCCATCTTCTGCCCAAAATAATATGTCTTTCTCCCCCTTTTTGTCTCATTTCATAAAAACACGGACATTTTTCCTCTAGTCAAGTTTGAATGTTTGTGGTACAATGAACGAGTTCCGGATGAACAACTTCTAACGAATGATTTTGGGAGGAGTTTTATGCGGCCTTTGATCCTTCAAAGCGACTTTGGTTACGCGGACGGCGCTGTTTCCGCCATGTACGGCGTGGCGGAATGCGTCAGCGATCAGCTGCGCGTCTACGACCTGACCCATGATATTCCCCAGTATGACATCTGGGAAGCCAGCTACCGCCTGATCCAGACGGTGACGTACTGGCCCGAGGGCAGCGTGTTCGTCAGCGTGGTCGACCCCGGTGTGGGCAGCACCCGCCGCAGCATCGTGGTGCGCACGGTGGGCGGACAGTACGTGGTCACGCCAGATAATGGCACGTTGACCCATATCAAGCGGATGATCGGGATTTCCGAGGCCCGGGTGATCGACGAAACCGTCAACCGTCTACCTGGTTCCGGCGAAAGCTACACCTTCCACGGCCGGGATATTTACGCCTATACCGGCGCACGTCTGGCCTCCGGCGTCATCACCTTTGAGCAGGTAGGCCCGCAGGTAGACGTGGACAGCGTGGTAGAGTTGCCCGTGGTCCCCGCCGAGCTGCATGACGGCATCATCACCGGCACCATCGACGTGCTGGACGTGCGCTTCGGCAGCCTGTGGACGAACATCTCCCGGGAAATGTTCCGGGAGCTGGGCATTGAGCACGGCCAGCGGGCGGAGATCACCATCTCCAACGGCACCCGCACCCTGTACAAGAACATCGTCGTTTACGCCAAGAGCTTCGCGGACGTATACGTAGGCGATGCGCTCCTGTACGTGAACAGTCTGGACAACATGGCGTTGGCCATCAATCAGGGCAGCTTCGCCAAGGCCTACTCCATCGGCACCGGCATTACGTGGAAGCTTTCCATCCGCAAGGCCCCCAAGATCGTTTATGATTGACGCATCCGCGTCCCGATCATAAAGCACTCATTCGAAAGAGGAGGAATTTCACCATGAAAAAGATGTCCATTAAGACCGTTGTCGCGGTTGGCATCGGCGCCGCCCTGTTCTTCGTACTGGCCCGTTTCGTTGCCATTCCCAGCGGCATCCCGAACACCAGCATTTGCCTGCAGTACGCCGTGCTGGCGCTGTTCGCCATCCTGTACGGACCCGTTGCCGGCGGCCTGATCGGCTTCATCGGCCACACCCTCGGCGACCTGAGCTGGGGCGGCAGCCCCTGGTGGAGCTGGGTTCTGGCTTCCGCCATGGTGGGCGTGATCATCGGTCTGGTCTCCAAGAAGATCGACCTGTCCAACGGCCGCTTCGGCAAGAAAGAACTGCTCACCTTCGTGCTGACCACGCTGGTCGCCATGGCCATCAGCTGGGTCGTGGTGGCTCCCGTGCTCGATATCGTGATCTACGCCGAGCCCGCTAAAAAAGTGTTCGTGCAGGGTCTGGTTGCCGGTGCTTCCAACTTCGTGACCACCGTTGTGATCGGTGGTCTGCTGATGCTGGCCTACACCCAGACCATCGCCAAGAGCGGCTCCCTGAAGCAGGAGTAATTCCGTCTCTTTCCGGGGCTGTTCGCCTGCGCTCTCCCAAACGGCAGGGCGGCAGGCGGACAGCCCCTTTCCTTTTTGCCCTTCATTTTGTTCATCGGAGGTACATCCATGGAACCCATCATCTCCTTTCGGGATTTCGGCTTTCAGTACCGCGCCCAGGCGGAGCCGACCCTTCGCCATATCAACCTGGACATTTATCCGGGGGAAAAGGTACTGATTGCCGGAGCCAGCGGCAGCGGCAAAAGCACGCTGATGAGCTGCATCAACGGCCTGATTCCCTTCAGCTATACCGGCACATCCACCGGCAGTCTGACGGTGGACGGCATGGAGCCCCAGAAGGAAAGCATTTTCGCCCTGAGCAAGAGCGTGGGCACGGTGCTGCAGGATCCGGACGGGCAGTTTATCGGCCTGACCGTAGGCGAAGATATCGCTTTCTCGCTGGAAAACGACTGTGTGCCGCAAGAAGAGATGCGGGAGATCGTTCAGAAAACGGCGGAGCTGGTCAGCGTGGAGGGTCACTTGGGCTACGCGCCCCATGAGCTTTCCGGCGGCCAAAAGCAGCGGGTCAGTCTGGCGGGCGTGATGGTGGACAAAGTGAAAATTCTGCTGTTCGACGAGCCGCTGGCCAATTTGGACCCGGCCACGGGCAAACAGACCATCGACCTCATCGACCGCATTCAAAAAAAGACACAGACCACGGTACTGATCGTAGAGCATCGTCTGGAGGACGTGCTGTACCGGGACGTGGATCGGATCGTGCTGATGGATCAGGGACAGATCGTGGCTGACCTGAAGCCTGACGAGCTGCTCAGCAGCAGCCTTCTGCGGGAGCATGGCATTCGCGAACCCCTGTACCTGACGGCGCTGCGCTATGCCGGTGTGGAGATCACGCCGGAAAAGCGCCCCCAGCACTTGGAGAGCATGGTGCTTTCCGAAGCGGATCAGGCGAAGGTTCGTCAGTGGTATGAGGCCGTCCCCCCCTCCCCTGCCGCCCCCGAAACGGAAGAACTGCTGAAGGTGGACGATCTGGCGTTTGGCTATACGGACGATTGGATGACGTTGGAAAACGTTTCCTTCACCATCACCAAGGGTGAAATGACGGCCATCGTGGGCCGCAACGGCGCGGGCAAAAGCACGCTGAGCAAACTGATCTGCGGCTTTGAAACGCCGGATGGCGGCACGATCTCCATGAACGGGCGCGACCTCCGCAACGACACCATTCGCGAACGGGCGACCCGCATCGGCTACGTGATGCAGAATCCCAATCAGATGATCTCCAAGAATATGATCTTCGACGAGGTGGCGCTGGGGCTGCAGAACGCCGGACTGGAAGAAGCGGAAGTCCGCAGACGTGTCGAGGCCACGCTGAAGGTCTGCGGCCTGTTCCCCTTCCGCAACTGGCCGGTCAATGCCCTGAGCTTCGGCCAGAAAAAGCGCGTGACCATCGCCAGCGTGCTGGTGATGAACCCGGAGATCATCATTCTGGACGAGCCTACCGCCGGGCAGGATTTCAAGCATTACACGGAGATCATGGAATTCCTGCGGCAGCTGAATAACGAGGGCATCACCGTTTTGATGATCACCCACGATATGCACCTGATGCTGGAATACACGCCCCGGGCGCTGGTCTTCGATACAGGTCGGATGATTGCCGACACCAGCTCGGTTCGGGTCTTGTGCGACCGGCAGCTGATCGATCAGGCGGCGCTGAAGGAGACCAGCCTGTTCGGGCTGGCGCAGCTTTGCGGCATTCAGCCTGCGGAAAATTTCGTCCAGCGGTTTATTGATTTTGACAGGGAGGTGCGGGCAGATGGCCAAGCGCAGTAATCCGGTCATGAGCTACATCCCCGGCAAGAGCGTGATCCACGCCCTGACGGGTACCACCAAGCTGGTATTTTTCCTGCTGTTCACCTTCTCCAGTATGCTGACCTACGATACGCGGGTGCTGCTGGGGCTGATGGTCATCAGCTTCAGCTGCTTCGCGGTCAGTCATATCAAATTCAAAGACGTCAGCTTCGTTTTCTGGTTCATGGTGGTTTTTCTGGCCTTGAACAACTTCTTTATTTTCCTTTTCTCCCCCGATCAGGGCACGGAGCTCTACGGCACTCGGGTGGTGCTCTGCCACCTGTTCGGGCCCTATGACCTGACCCGGGAGCAGCTGTTCTACCACTTCAACATTTCCCTGAAATACTTCGTGGCCCTGCCCATTGCGCTGCTCTTTATCACCGCCACCAACCCCAGCGAGTTTGCGTCCAGCCTGAACGCCGTGGGCGTGAGCTACCGCATCGGCTATTCCGTGGCGCTGGCGCTGCGCTATATCCCCGACATTCAGCGGGACTACCGCAACATTTCCACCGCCCAGCAGGCCCGAGGCGTGGAGCTGGGCAAGAAGGTCAAGCTGCACAAGCGCGTGAAGAACTCCATCAGCGTTTTGATGCCGCTGATCATGTCCAGCCTGTCCCGTATCGAGGCTATCTCCAATGCCATGGAGCTGCGGGGCTTCGGCAAGGAAAAGAAGCGCACGTGGTACGTCCAGCGGAAGTTCTCTTCCAGCGACTACATCGCCATTGCCTTCGGCGTGGTCATTCTAACCGCCAGTCTGATCATCACCTTCCACGATGGCAACCGCTTCTGGAATCCCTTCGTGTAAGGGTTCCATCAAAAACGCCCTTCGGAGTCAGTGCCCGAAGGGTATTTTTTCGTTATGTCTTTTCCGTTCCCCGGAAAAACCGACTGAGGCCGTTCAGCGGCTCACCGGGCAGGGGCGGTCTCTCCTCCGTCTCGAAGGGCTGGGAAAACAGTTTCACCAGCTCACCGTCGGAAGGGCGGTGCGTTGGCTCTGCGTCCAGCATCCGGCGGACGGCCTGTTCATAGGCGGGCGGCAGTTGGTTCGATATTCGAATCGGCTGTTTCTCCAGCGCCGCCTCGTACAGATAGGGCGCGTCCGTTTCCGGCAAAGCGCCTGTCCACATGCGGTGCAGGATCGCCCCAAAGGCAAAGGTGTCGATGGCCGGACCCACGTCTGCCTGCTCTCCTGCCATGCGCAGAAAGGTCTCCGGGGCCAGATACACCGGGTCGCCCTCTGTGTCGCCGCCGGGTGCGGGCGGATCGTCCGCCAGAAAGCCGCTGTCCAGATCGATCAGCCGGGCTTCGTAGCCCAGTTCCCCCTTACGGAGAAGAACATGCTCAGGCTTCAGATCCGCGTGAACGATCCCCTGCAGATGGAGCCGCTGCAGACACAGCGCCAGACTGAGCAAAATTTCCCGCTTGTCCTCCATGGGCAGCGTCTCAACAGCGCTTTCCCCCGTCAGACGGGGTTCGGGAATCTCCTCCGAAACCGCGTAATAGTGCAGCCCGAAGCGGAAGAAGTCCGTTACCGGCACCAAGGTGTCGCCGATCACGCAGGACATGGCGCTGTACAGGCGTCGCTTTTTTTCCTCGAAACGACGGCAACGGGCGAGCTGCTTTTCCCGCAGGACGGGGTTGGCGTTCTCCGCCGGGTAGACCGGGGAAAGAAATTCCTTCAGAAAAAAGCGCCGCTGTCCCCTCCGGGCGATGCACCAGCGGGCACTGCCGCTCCCCGCCGTCTGCAGCGGGGTCAGCAGCTCATAGGCTCCAATCTTTTTCATGCTGAACTTCCTCGGTTCGGTCATAGCCGCGCTGATAGCGTTTCCAGCTTTCCCGCAGTGCGTCCGCGTCCCCGGGATGCTGCCGCAAGCTGTTCAGATGCTCCTGCCGCAGCGCCGTCAGGCGGGGTTCAAAATACCGCTTCATTTCGTCAAAATGTTCAAAGCCGAAGGGCAGACAGCAGAGAGTCGCGTCGTCCCCGGCCAGACGGCGGATGGCCGCCGCCAGACGGCGTTGCCATGTAGCCGCATCCTGCGCGCCGGTCAGCGAAGCCAGAAAGATTTCTTCCAGCTCCATGGGGCTGAAAACGCAGCCATACACGCCGTCGGTAGCGCAAATCAGTAGGCCTTGCTTCGGCAGCGCCACGGAACGCAGATGGAGCCGCACCGGCCGGTCGGCGCTGACGCACAAACTCAGCGGCGCATCGCAGCGCAGGCGTTCCAGCTCGTCCATGCGGAATTTCACATCGTCCCGGGTATACAGGTGCAGCCCGTCCTCATCCAGCACATAGCCCCGGCTGTCCCCCGCCCACAGAAAGCAGGCCCGTTCTCCCATATCGTACAGCGCCATGCACAGCGTGGTAGGCAAAAGCCGCTGCATACTGCCCACGATGCGGCTGCTGCCCTCTGTGAGCCGGTGCTCCTGCACAAAGGCGTTCAGGTCGGTTTCCAGCGTTTCCTGCAGGGAATGCTGCCATTCCTTCCCCTCTGCCGGTGTTTTCGGGAGACAACGGCAGGCAGCGGCCCAACGCTTCACGCTCTGCGTCGCCACGCGGGAGGCCGCGTATGCGCCGGTCTGACCGTCCAGCTCCGCATAGCGTCGGCTGCCCAGCCCGCCGCAGCCATCCGCCACGCACAGAAGAGACACCGGCGGTTTGGATAAAATCGAATAGCTGTCCTCCCCCTGCCGGGGCAGAACGCCATGGTTCAGCGTTAAAATACGGGAAGAAATACAAAGTCCCCCTTAAATCGTGTTGCAGACGGAGTCCAGCACCTGCGAATACTCCACGTCCTCCAAGCCCTCGCTGACCGTCTGCACATGGATCACCTGTCCCCACTCGGAAGAAATGCGGTTCCATTCCGGCGCGTCCGGCGCGAAGATCAGCAGGCGTTTGGCGTTTTCGTCCATGCAGCCACCCAGCTGCTCGTCCTCCCACCAGAGGGTCAGCTCGTCGAAGTCCTGCGCCATGCCCTCCGGGTACCATGGGGCGATCTTGCCATGGCCCAGTTCATGGGTGGGCGCGTCCGACCAGACGACGATAATATGCCGCTTCTTGACCCCCTCCCGGGTCCAGTCGCTGCGAATGGCGTAGGCCAGCGCTTCCAGCCCGTCCTCCGGAATATCGCCGCCGCCCTTGGCGTGGATGCCTTCCACGCAGTCCCGCAGCATTTCCGCCTGCTCCGGCAGGGTGAAAAAATCGCTGGACAGCATAGCTTCCTCGCCGTCGGCAATATAGTCCCGGAAGGCGATCACCTTCACCCGCAGCTGGTGGATGGTCTTGTGCTTTTTCTCCATTTCCCGGGTGATATCCTGATACAGATTCAGCGCGTTCTGTTTCACAAAATCCAGCACATGGCGCATACTGCCGGTGGAATCAATACAAAATACCATATCGACGTTGTAAGTAAGCTGATACCCCGCCACGGTTCGTCCTCCTTTGAGCTCGTGATGAAGAATATTGTCGTATCATGGTAACATTCTGCGCAAAGCGGCGGATTTCCTGCCGTTTTTCAGAAGGAAAACCGTGCCGGGCAGCGAAATGAAGTAGGTGGATTGATTTTGGAAAGGACTGGAGCTTTCATGAAATTCCGGAAGACGCTGGGCGTTCTTTTAACCCTTTTGGGCTGTATCGCTGCTTTTCTGGGGCTGGCGGCGGCGGTCGTGCCGCTGGTCTCCAACGCGCAGCTGCAGCTGGTGCTGGACTCCTTTGCCACGCCCTCCCGGAGTCTGTTGGTCAACGCGATCAACCAACTGATGACTTTTGTTCTCTCTCATTCCCTGCCGGTTCTGCTGGGGGGACTGCTGGCGGCTTCGGCGGGGATCGCGGTGCTCGCCTGCATGGGGCCGAAAAGCGTCCGTGACGATGAGTCGGACGATCGCCGTCCCGCCCGTTTTTCGGAGGACGTGGAAAAACAGGCCGGCCTTTGGCGGTCGGAACGGGCAAAGGACGTGCTGCCGGACAATCCCTTTGCGGCTCCTTCCGCGGAGGACGGGCTGGCCGCCAGTCAGGGCGGCTGGCGCGGCGGTTCTTTTCAGGCGATTCGGGAGGAACGGGCCAATGACTTCGCCCCGGCGGCGCAAAGTCATGCCGCTTCATTCGCCAGTGTGAAATCCACGGAGCGCAGCCCCTATCAACGGCCCGAAGCGCAGGAACGCAGTCCCTATCAGCGCCCGGAGGAGCCGGTTGTTCAACCCTTCGATCGTTCGGACGATTCCTTTCCCGCGCCCACTGTCGAGGAAGAAGCCGACGCCAGTCCCAGCCTTTCCTCCATCTTTGAAGAAGACCTGCTGTTCACCCGCAGCCAGGCTTCACAGACAGCCGCGCATTCTGAAAAGCCTGCCGAAAAGGCGGAAGAACCGGCTCCCGATTTTGACCTGACCTTCGAAAGTGACGAAGCGGAGGACAGTCTTTTCTTTCCCACCGTTTCCCCCGAAGCCAAATCCAACAGCGAACCGTTGACGACCCCGGTCATTGACGAGCCGCTCCAAAATTCAAAGGCTGGTGAAAGCAAAGAAGCGGCTCCCATGATTCCCGCTGCCGCAAAGCAAAAGGTGAAGATTCGGAGCACCATGGGCAAGCACACCTGCTGAACGTTCCTGTCGTAGCATTTGCTGCATAAAAAAGCGGACGCCATACGTCCTCTTTTTATGTAAACGCGGTTAGGAATGGGAGTCATTTTTGCGGCAAAATAGGTCCTTTTCCTCTCCTTTTGATTTTGACCAAGGCTGCAAGTCCTGTTTGGGGCTATTTTCTCTTTGACAACGATCACAGCCTTACAGGTATAAAAAAGGACGCCCCCCATACAGGAGAGCGTCCTCATTTTTGTTTATTCGTTCGTTGCGGACTGGACTTCCGCTTCCTGCGCGGCCAGCAGGTCGTTCAGAAGCTTTTCCATCACTTCGAACACCACATGTTCCCCTTCGCTGCCGTCGGCGGCAACCGCCCAGATTTCATACCGGACGCCCGCCTTGGGTTCCTTGGAGAAATCGTACTGAGGCTTTTCCAGCTCGGAAGGCTTGTTATCCGTGTTGGCCTTCACCAGCCGGTAGCCTGCCGCATTCTCCACAGCATCCCACTTCAGCATCCAGGAGCCGTCTTTTTTCAGCACCAGCTTCACGTGCTCGGGCTTAGCCAAGGCAACCGTCACGTTTTCTGCAACCGGCTCCGCAGCGGGTTCTTCTATCACCACAGGCTCCACGAAGGCGTTATCTTCCAGCGTCACAGTCTCCTGTGCGGGAGTCTCCTGTGCAGGGGTTTTCCGCACAGGGTCTTCCGTTTTTCCATCTTTCGTGGTAGTGCTGCTGGACGAAGCGGGTTTCACCGTCAGGTTCAGGTTGACGGTAACGGAATGGTTGGCGGCATCCGTGACCTTGACTGCCAGCAAATAAGTGGTTTCCTTCTCCACGGTGATGCCGTTGCTGGTGAACTCGCCGGTGGAAGCGTTAATGTTCAGATCAAGCTTGCCAGCATCCGCCGTATATTCGAAGAAGTACGGTTTCTCGCCGCCGCTCACGGTCAGCACGCTCTTGGTGAAGGCCTCGCCGGAGGTCACTTCGAAGCTGCTGCCGTTCAGGGTCAGGGGTTCGGTGGGAACGGTGCTGTCCTTGATCTTGAAGCTGTAGATCGTGCCAGCGGACCAGCCGTTCTTGTTCTGCGCGTACACCTGAATGGTGTAGGTGCCCACTGCGGAGGTAGAGCCGCTCAGAACGCCGGTGCTGGGATCGAACTTCAGGCCTTCGGGGATGGTGCCGTCGAACTTCCAGCCGGTCAGCGGGCCATTGGTCGCTTCGAACTGCACGTTCACCGCAGCGTCCTTCTCAAAGGAGCCGTCTTCCTTGGGCTGAACTGCGGGAACCTCGGAGGGCTGTGCCGCGATGTTCAGCACAAAGCTGTTGTAGCTGCTGCCCGCCGCATTGGTCGCGGTCGCTTCCACGGTATAGGTGCCGGAAGCGTTGGGCTTGCCGCTGATGGTGTTGCCATTGATGGTCAGGCCGGGGTTGCTGGGCGTGATGGTCACATTCCAGTTCACCGCAGAGCCGGACTTGATTGCCAGCGTCATGGACGCATCCACGTCCTGCATCAGGTTCTCGTTGCCGGTGATGGCGATGGAGCCGGGCTCCACGATGACCTTCTGAGTCTCGGCACTGGTGGCCTCACCGCGATAAGCGGTATTGCTGGCCTGCGCCTTCACCACCACGGAGATGGCCTTATCCTGATCGTCCGCCGTGACGGTGTAGGTCGCGCCGGTCGCGCCGGAGATCTCCGCCTTATCGCGCAGCCACTGATAAGTCAAGGCCGTCGTTTCGGCTTCCTTGGGCTGTACCTTGGCCTGCAGGGTCGTAGCGTTGGCATTGACCACAGGCTGCGCAGCGCCCTCGATGGTCACGCCGGTCAGGTTGGCAATGTTGGTCACCTTGCCGGTGTTCACGGTCTGCTGGCTGCCGGTGTAGCTGCCGGTGCCTTCCACCACCAGACGGATGATCTTGCCGACGCAGCCGGAGCCAACGTCCACCGTCTGCGCGTTGGAGATGACCGTGGTGTTGCCCGCATCGTCCACCGCGTACCAAGTCAGCTTCACGCTGGCGGAAGCGGGCTCATAGACCGCCTGCAGACGGTCACCCACGTTGGGAGCCGCATCCTTGGTGGTCAGGTTGGTGATGCTGGCGCTGGTCACAGCACCGGCGGTAACGACCTTCTGCGTTTCGATCGCCGCCAGAGAGCTGCCGTTGTACGCGCCCGTGCCGGTAATGGTCAGCTTGATGGTCTTGCCCACCGCACTCACGGGCACTTCATAGTAGTTGTTGGTGCTGACGTTTACGCCGTCCAGCTGCCACAGGCAGGTGTAGGTCGCGCCGCTGGGCTCCACGATAGGCTCCAGACGATCGCCTACCACAGGCGCGTCATGATTGAACTTCACGCCCACCAGCTGCTGACGGTTTGTGACAGCGGCGGTGTAAGCGCTGACCGCGTAGCCGGTCCAACGGCCGGAGCCGTCTACCCGCAGGCGGAAGGTGCAGCCCACATCCTGCTCGGTCACAGCGTAGGAGGCGTTGTTGCCCACCACGGATTCCTTGCCGGAGGTGTCGGTGCGCAGCCACTGATAGGTGATGGCGGCGTTGGAAGGATCCACGCTCTGGATCGCCAGAATGTTGCCCACCACGGGGTTCATGTTGTTGATGGTAACGCCGTTGACCTTGTAGGAGGCGTTCTCGATCAGGAACTGACTCATCATGTAGCCCACGCGGCTGCCGATCTGAATGCGGTACCAGCCGTTCAGGCGTTCCAGAATTTTCACCTGCGTACCGACGCTGTAAACGCCGATAATGGCATAATTGGTGCTGGGGCCGGTGCGCAGGCGCACGCCCTTGCCGTTGGCGGCCCACACGGTAGCGTCGCCGTCATAGGAAGGCGCGGGACTGCCGTCCTTGCGCAGGAACTGGGTCATCATATAACCCACGTTGCCGCCCACGCTGATACGGCACCAGTTCTGGCCTTCCGCCAGAATGATGGCCCGGGTGCCTACCGGCCACTTGCGCAGCACCGCGTAAGTGGTGCTGGGGCCGGAACGCATCCGCACGCCGTAGCCGTTGCCGCTGACCACGGTGGCGTTGGTGTTGGCCACGGGGGTCATACTGCTGCTGGTGGGCTGCAGATACTGGCCGTACATATAGCCGGTGCGCCCGTCGGGCGTTTCCACCCGGTACCATCCGTTGCTGACACTGAGAACCTTCACGGTCGTGCCGGTTTTGTAACTGCTGATGGTGGTGGCGCTAAAGGAGGCCTTCGCCCGCAGACGAAGCCACCCGCCGACCACGGTCGCGTATTCCGTTGCCGCCAGTGCGCCGGTCATGGGCATCAGCCCGATCAGCAGAACTGCGACAAGCAAAATCGCAAGACTACGTTTCATCTTAAAATCCCTCCGTTTCCCCTGCGGATCATCCGCAAGGCGTTTCACAATTATTAGACGAACAGGGGCAGGTTTTTCTTCCCTGTTCAGAGAAAGATTATCAAATTTTTTTGGAAAAAACGCTTATTCCTTCTCCCGGGCGATGTAAATAGGGCGACGTTTGGTTTCCAGATAGGTCTTGCTTAAATATTGCCCCAGAATGCCCACGCAGAAAAGCTGAATGCCGCCCAGAAACAGGATGATGCAGATCATGGCCGGGAAGCCCGCCACCGGGTCGCCCCAGATCAGTGTCTTAATGAAGAAGTACAACAGCAGCAGAATGGACACCCCGCAAAAGACCACGCCGGTAATGGACGCGATCGCCAGCGGCGCGGTGGAAAAGGCGGTGATGCCGTCGATGGAATAAAGGAACAGCTTCCAGAAATTCCACTTAGTCTCCCCCGCTACCCGCTCCACGTTTTCATATTCCAACCACTTGGTGCGGTAGCCCACCCAGCTGAAAATTCCCTTGGAAAACCGGCTGACTTCCTTCAGGCTGAGAATGCTGTCCACCATCTGGCGGGTCATCAGGCGAAAATCCCGCGCGCCGTCCACGATCTCCGTCTTGGAGATGCGGTTGATGAGGCGGTAAAACTGCCGGGCAAAAAAGCTGCGGATGGGCGGTTCGCCCTTCCGGGTGACGCGCCGGGTGGCTACACAGTCGTAGCCTTCTTTCTCAATGCTCTGCAGCATTCCGGGCAGCAGCTCCGGCGGGTCCTGCAGGTCTACATCCATAATGGCCACATAATCGCCCGTGGCGGCCTCCAGCCCGGCATACATGGCGCTTTCCTTGCCGAAATTCCGGGAAAAGCTGATGAAATGCACCCGCTCGTCCTGCGCCCGCAGGGCGCGAAATTCTGCCAGCGTGCCGTCCTTGCTGCCGTCGTCTACAAACCAGAACTCCCACTGGCAGTCCATTTCCGCCGTGCGCTTCAAAAATTCCCGATAGAAAATCGGCGCTGCTTCTTCTTCGTTGTAGCAGGGCACGATCACGCTAACGGTCTTCATAGGCTTTCCTCCTGACTCTGGCTTGAATCCTGAAACTGAAAGCTGTCTGTCAATTCCTTCAGCGTGGCCAGATCATCCCGCAGTTCCTGCAGGGCCAGCGGCATCAGCTGATAGGTGGTGGCCTCCGGCCAGGCCTGCCACAGCTCGATCAGATCGTTTCCCTGATAAAAGGCTACGCCGTCCAGCCGGACGCGCAGACCGCTGCCGTCCGCCGTTTCCAGAATCGCCTGAACGTGCAACGTCTGACGGTCGTACTGCGCCTCTACCCGGGGATAGGTGGGTTCGATCATCACGGACTTGCCTTCTCCCTGCAGAGCGTTCAAAATCTGTGGCCAGTTCTCCAGCAGCTCCAGCGCGGTCTTAGGATTGCCGATGGTGGTGCAGGCCACGCTCATCAGCGCCCGCCCCTTGGGCATCCGAAACACATAGGCGGACGCAAAGGGATTGCAGTCCTGCATCAGGGCATACAGGCCGCTAAGGCCGTCCGGCACGGACAGGGAACCCGCATCCTCCACTTCGCAAAGCTCTACGCCCTCCGGCTGAAAAAAAGTGCCGAAGCCGGCTCCATCTTCTTCCTCTGCCAGCACCGCCGGGGCCACCATAAGCAGCCCCGCCAGCAGCAGGGCGAACCAGCGTTTCATCATTGGTGTTTTCCGTTTCATGGACGGTTTCCTCTCTTTCCCCGCACAGAACGCAGCGGTTTACCTCTCTATTGTACCATGAATCCGCCGTTTATGACAATGAAACTTGTTTGCGGTGCAAAAATCTGCTATACTGCCATGGAATGATTGTGTAAGGGAGGATGGACGATGCGTATTGCCCTTGTGGCCGATCTGCACGGCAACCGTCCCGCCACGGAAGCACTGGAACGGGATCTGGCCCTGACGAAGCCGGATTGGATCGTCTGTCTGGGAGATATTGTCGGTAAGGGGCCCAGCAATCTTTTTACCTATGAGTGGGCTTTCGAGCACTGCCAGCTCATCATCGGCGGAAACTGGGACTACGGCGTTGGTTGCAGAACTTTTCCCAGAGATCACTACTACTGGGATCAGCTGGGCCCGGAACGGCTGCGTTGTCTCCGGGAGCTGCCCCAGGAGACGGAATTCTGGTTCAGCGGCCGCCGGTTCCGCCTGTTCCACGGACGGCCTGTCATGCCGGAGCTGTACACCGTGGCGGACGACCGGGAACTGCTGCAATCCTTTCTGGTGGACGCGAAGGGCGTTCCCTATGACGGGCTGCTCTATGCGGACGCGCACCGTCAGGCCATGCGCACCCTGTCTCCCGGGATCATCGTCAACACCGGCAGCGTCGGCAACGCCATGGGCGTGCCCAAATGCTGCTACGCCCTGCTGGAAGGCGAAGAAGGCCGCATTCCAGCGCCGCTGGAAGTTCGGCTGCGCCAGCTGGATTACGACCGGGAACAGGCCGTCCGGGACGCGGAAGCCGCCGATGGCCTGCCCATAAAGGAAGCCTATATCCGGGAGATACAGACGGGCATCTATTCCCGTTCGCATGGATAACGTCTCTTTTTCACCCCCGAAGCGCTGGTGCTTCGGGGCGCTTTTATTTGCCTCAAACCAAAAAACGGGAAGCCCCTTTTGGAGCCTCCCGGTTTCTTTCTTTTTGGAAAAATCAGATCTTCGCAGCGATACGAGCGGCGATCTGATCCGCACACAGGTCGTAGGCCCGCAGCACGTCCATGGCCTTGCCGCTCTGGCCGAACTGATCCTCCACGCCGATCTTGGTGAAGGTATATTCGCCGTTGCCCACCAGCACGTCGGCCACCGCGTCGCCCAGACCGCCGATGACGCTGTGTTCTTCCGCCGTGAAGACGTTCTTGCACTTTTGAGCGTAACGGGCCACCAGCTCCCGATCCAGCGGCTTGATGGTGTGCAGGTTCACGACCGCCACATCCTTGCCCTGTTCCTTGAGCAGTTCCGCCGCCATCAGGCTCTGTTCCACCATCAGGCCACAGGCAAAGATGACTGCGTCCTTGCCGTCCCGCATGACGTTGCCCTTGCCCACTTCGAAGGGCATGGGATCGAACACGGTGGTCGCCAGACGGGCCAGGCGCAGGTACACGGGGCCGTCGATCGCGGCAGCCGCTTCCACGGCCTTGTAGGTCTCGTTGGCATCGCAGGGAACGATCACGGTCATGCCCGGCAGAACGCGCATGAGGGCGATATCCTCGATAGCCTGATGGGTGCCGCCGTCCTCGCCCACGGTCACGCCCGCATGGGTGAAGGCGAACTTCACGTTGTTATGGGGATAGCATACGCCGTTGCGGATCTGCTCAAAGTTGCGGCCCGCGAACACGGCGAAGGTAGAGCAGAAGGGGATCAGGCCCATGCAGCTCATACCGTTGGCCACGTCCACCATATTGGCTTCCGCAATGCCCAGATCAAAGTGACGCTCCGGGAAAGCCTTCTGGAAAATACAGGTCTGAGTCGCCTGGGCCAGGTCGGCGTCCAGCACGACGATCTTATCGTTCTTCTTGGCCAGCTCTACCAGAGCCTCGCCGTAAGCCACGCGGGTTGCTTTCTTCTCACTCATTGCTCACGCCTCCAATTCCTTGAGCGCCTGGTCGCGCTGCTCCGCATTAGGAGCCTTGCCGTGCCAGCCCACCTGATTTTCCATGAAGGATACGCCCTTGCCCTTGACGGTGTGGCAAAGGATGCAGGTGGGAACGTCCTTCTCGGCGGGCTGATGCAGCGCATCCAGCACCTGCCTGAGGTCGTTGCCGTCCGCCACTTCGATGACATGGAAGCCGAAGGCGGTGAACTTCTGGGCGATATTGCCCAGACCCATGACCTGATCGTTGGTGCCGTCGATCTGCAGACCGTTGTTATCCACGATGAAGGTCAGGTTGTCCAGCTTATAGTGAGCCGCGGACATGGCCGCTTCCCATACGATGCCTTCCTGCAGTTCGCCGTCGCCCAGCACGGCGTACACGTGGCAGGGGTTGCCGGTGTGCTTCGCGCCCAGCGCCATGCCGACCGCAATGGACGCGCCCTGACCCAGAGAGCCGGTAGAAGCGTCCACGCCGGGGCACTTTTTCTTGTCGGGGTGGCCCTGCAGAATATTGTGCAGCTGCCGGAAGCCCCCAAATTCCTTCTTGTCGAAGAAGCCCTTTTCGCCCAGCACGGCGTACAGCGCAGGGGCGGCGTGGCCCTTGGACAGCACCAGACGGTCGCGGGCAGGGTCGTTAGGGTTCTTGGGATCCACCTTCATCAAATCATAATACAGGGCGACCAAAATCTCCGTGGCGGACAGGGATCCGCCGGGATGGCCCGAACCGGCAGCGGCGGTCATGGTGATAATGTCCCGCCGTACCTGCTTACAGACCGCTTCCATTTCCGGAATGTTCATGATAACCTCTCCTCTATTGCGATACTTCAAGGCCCTTAAGAGCCATGTTAGCGCATTTTGATTATAGTCATCCAAGGAAAGGCTTGTCAACCCATATTTGCAAATTGGTACTCTATTGTCATCTTCCCGCAAAGAAAAAACGCCCCGCAGGCGGCGGGGCGCAGGCGTCTTTGGCTTACAGGGTGCCGGTGACGGTCAGGGTGCTGGAGCCGGGCGCGGTCGTCCAGACGCCGGTCGCCGCGTCCTGCGTATACGTGGCGGCGGGAACCGTCACCTTTCCGGCCACGGTGGCGAAACGGCCGGTGGTCGCGTCATAGGTGTAATCCGTCCCGGCAGTCCATGCGGTTCCGTTGAAGGTGACGGAGAGATTCTGCAGAATCGGGTTGAACACGTCGGTGACGATCGCCGCATCCGTTTCTTCTGCGGCTTCGTTGCCGTAGTTCTCGATCAGGAACGTATAGGTGAGCTGCCCATTCTGGGGCACCGACGCGGGTGTGAGCGCCTTACTGATGCTCAGACAGGGTTCGCTGGCGGCGTTGATCGTGGCCGCAGCGGTCACGGCGGCGGGCAGGCCCTCGCCGGTAACGGTCGCCCGGTTGACGATAGAGTCCTCCACGGCCCGGGGCGCATAATCATTGGTATGGACCTGATAGACCAGCAGTGCGTTTCCTCCGGCGGGCACGCTGATCCCCGTGACCGTCATGGGCGGCCCGGCGGTGACGGTGGGGGTCGTCTGAAGCAGACCGTTCACATAATATTTCAGGCTGCCAGCCCGGTATTCCAATGGTGTGACCGTGCCCTCGCCGAACGCGTACGCGCCCAGATCATCCGTAACGGTCAGCCCGGCGAACGCCGCCGCGCCGCTATTGACGATGCTGACGGTATAGGTGACGCAGGTATCACAGCCGTAGGTGTCGGTGACGGCGGTTTTCGCCACCGCCAGAATATCAACCAGTTCGCCCGTCACGATATTGGAGCGGGTAACCGTATTATTATAGGAAAGGGTCGCCTGATTGGTAAAGGTTGCCATGTTCATTCCTCCCTGGTGTTTTGAAAGGAGGGAGGTTTCTCCCTCGCTTTACTATATGCGGTTGGGAGGAAGGGGTGCAGGGAGGAGTTGCAGCGTTGCTATACAATGGCTCTGCCGCAGGGTTTTTTTGGCCGTGCGGCATGGCGCGCCGACTCTGACACGAGAGTGTGTAGGCGAGGTTTTATTTTGGCAGTACAGGACATTACGATTGTTTGCCCCGAGGAAAGTCTACTGCTTTGCAGCAGTGTATGTCAGCTTTGCCGTAAGAAAATCCCCTGTTGGGGAATGACGCGCCGACTACGGCGCGGGTGGTGGGGCTGCCGCCCCGAAGGGGGCAGTACTTTCTTTCGAAGCGAAAGAAAGTACCAAAGAAAGCCCGCGGCACG
>ERZ809296.2455-NODE-2455-length-17764-cov-6.324073_pt1 | contig 17764 bp, 9 predicted proteins | sample MGYA00520511_ERZ809296 | MGnify/ENA primary metagenome ERZ809296 (study PRJEB31576, sample SAMEA3212662) | Homo sapiens | biome: human-gut; feature: human gut; material: fecal | place: Sweden | collected 2012 ... | reverse complement strand
ATAAGTTGGGGCGAAAGACCCGCTGAGCGCCGCAGCCGATTTATTCAGAGGTTCCCTAGAAAGAGAGGGAAACCATGAAACAACAGACCCGTTTTTATGTCAGCCGGAAAAACCCGCTGACCTGGATCGCCGCGGCCCTGTCGCTGGCTTCCATCGTTCTGCAGATCCTCGCGCTCTGCCTCGGCGAGGGAGCCGTGATCAGCACCGTGAACATCTGGTTCCAGAAGGTCCTGCCGATGGCGGTGAGCCTCGGCTTTGCGCTCCAGCTCGTGCTGGAAGGGGAGACGCGGTTCTATCGCACGTCGAAGCCCATTTTCTGGGCCTGCGTCTACTTCGGACAGGCGGCGCTCGACCTGCACCTGCACGGCGGCTACGCCCTGTTCGGCTATATGCGCTATGTCGTGATGTGCTGGGTCCTGTACCTGCTGCTCTACCTGATCTATCGCCTGACCATCACCGGCAAGATCCCGGTGTCCTATCCGCTGCTGTTCACGCTGCTGGTGCCGCTGGCAATTCTCATCTATGATCTGGCGATGGCCGGCTGCACGATCCCCGTGTGGTACCGCCTTGTCAAGATCTCCAACATCGCCATGGCCGGCAGCGCCGTCGTCGCCGTGCTCGCGATGCGGCCGTTCAAGGACGGCGCCTACCACCCGACGTGGGGCGACCGCAAGGATGGCCGACTCATCCGTACGCTCAGCCCGATGAACATCGTCGCGGGCTACATCATGCCCACGCGCAACGATGCCTGCAACTCCATCCAGACAACGTTCGAAATTTCGAAGGTCGAGCGCTACATCCGCCAGAAGCGCGCGGAGGGCATGGAGTCCTTCGGTCTGACGCATGTGCTGCTTGCGGCCTATGTCCGCTGCATCGCAAAGTACCCCGGCGTGAACCGCTTCTTCTCCGGCCAGCGCGTCTATCAGCGCGATGACGACGTCCAGTTCACCATGACCATCAAGAAGGACATGCGCACGGACGGCGAGGAGACGACCATCAAGCTCCACCTCAAGCCGACGGACACGACGAAGGAGGTCTATGAGAAGCTGAACGACCTCATCGACGAGGTCAAAAACACCCCGCTCGACAGCACGTTCGACCATGTCGCGGCTCTGCTGGCCAGTATGCCGCGCCTCCTGCTGAAGTTTGTTGTCTGGTTCCTGAAGACGCTGGACTACTTCGGCCTGCTGCCGACGTTCCTGACGGATCTCAGCCCCTTCCACGGCACGGTCATCTTCACGTCCATGGGCTCGCTTGGCATCCCGCCTATCGTCCACCACCTCTATAACTTCGGCAACCTTCCTGTCTTCGTCGCCTTTGGCCGTAAGTACCGCAAAGTCGAGCTCGACCTGCAGGGCAAGCCCGTGACGCGCCGCTATGTCGACTTCGTCATGAATACGGACGAGCGCATCGTCGACGGCTTCTATTACGCGACCGTCATGAAGTACTTTGAAAAGCTCCTGCGCGAGCCGGAGCAGCTCGATCTTCCGCCCGAGGAAGTCATCCGCGATATTCCCTGATCCCAAATATCCGAAGCTCCTGCGTGTGCACTGCATGCGCAGGAGCTTTTCCGTCTCCGTGTCGCGGACAGCTGTCTGCATACGGCTGAAATGAGAGACGAAATGTAAAACGAATATACGCGGGGCTGAAAGAATATTTGTGAAAGAAAATAGAGCGAACAGCACACCAGAAGGGAACGAATTGTGATTAGCTGGCAAATAATGACATTTAATATGGATGTTCCGCGACAGAAAAACAGAAAGTCAGGCAAATTTTTCCTTGCATTTCCATACAGCATGTGGCATAATTAAAGTCGCAGTTTACAACGCGTTAGCGGAGCAAAGCGCTAACGAGCCAAAAAGGAAAGGATGGGATATGCAATGCGCAAAAAACTGACTGCGCTGCTGCTGGCCTGCCTGCTGCTGGTCTGCCTGGTCCTGCCGGTGTCCGCTGCGGACGCTCCGGCGCTCTATGGCACGGCCAATGCCGCGGACGGCACGGTCACAGTCACACTCAGTCTTCGCGGCGGCAGCGCCGTGCGCAGCGGAGCCTTCACGCTCAGCTACGACAGCTCGCTGACGCTCAGCAAGACCGAAAAGGGTCTGCGCTTGCAGTGGCAAACACAAAGGAGAAGGGAAAGGTCGTCTGCAATTGGGTCGGCGGCGCAGCCGAGGCCGATCAGGCCGTGCTGACGCTGACGTTCACGAACGCAGCGACGAAGAGCTATACCTTCAAGGTGTCCGGCGCCAAGGTGACGGACAAGAACTATGAGACGACGAAGATCGCTGACTTCCCGATCAGGATCTATGTGGCCTGCAACGGTAAGAACTGCCCGTCCAAGAGCTACAAGGATGTCGATCAGACGCAGTGGTATCACAATGCTGTGGACTATGTCCTCGGCAATGACCTGATGAAGGGCACGGGCAAGACGACGTTCTCCCCGGATGCCACTCTGACGCGCGGCATGGTCGTCACGGTCCTCGGCCGCGCCGCCGGTGTGAAGACGGCCGATTATGCCGGAACGAGCTTCTCCGATGTCAAGGCCGGCAGCTGGTATGCACCCTATGTGCAGTGGGCCAGCAAGCAGGGCCTCGTCAAGGGCTATGAAGACGGCACGTTCAAGCCGGAGCAGAATGTGACCCGCGAGGAGATGGTCACCATGCTGTTCCGCTGCTGGCAGAGCGAGGGCAACACCTGGAAGACGGATGTCGCCGCGCTCAATGCCTATAAGGATTCCGCGAAGGTCTCGAGCTGGGCGCTTCCCGCCATGCGCTGGGCTGCTGCGAACGGCGTCGTCAACGGCGTCGGCGACAGCATGCTGGAGCCGCAGGGCCAGGCAACGCGCGCACAGTTTGCGAAGATCATCATGGTCTACCTTGAGAATCTCGCATGAAAGGAGCGCAGGATAGAAGAATGAAGCACTGGAATCTGAAACGGGTCCTTTCGCTGCTGCTGGTCGTGTGCATGGTCACCGGCCTGCTGTCCGGCGTCTCCGCGATGGCGGAGGATCAGACCGCGAATTATCATGAGATCTCCACCGACGGCCTGAAGCTTGCAACGGAAGACAATGCCGCTGCGGACGAGACCGAAACGGAAGAGGCTCCCTATGCCGACACCGATGTCGTGCGTGTGTTCGTCGTGCTGGAGGACAAGCCCGTCCTGCAGCAGGGCTATGCCACCCGCGGCATCGCCGGCAATGCTGCCGCCATGGCAGCCTCCAAGGCGCTCGAAGCCAAGCAGGCGGCGCTGGCCGCAGAGATCTCTGCGAACGTGCTGTCCGGCGAGACGCTGAACGTCCACTGGAACCTGACGCTGGCCGCCAACGCCATGTCCGTTGACCTGCCCTATGGCAAGATGGACGAGGTCGAAGCGCTGAAGGGCGTTAAGAGCGTCATGCTCGTTCCGCAGTACAGCATCGATCCGCGCGAGTAGGCCGATCTCAACACCATTTCCTCCGGCAATATGATCGGCAGCTACAACGCCTGGCTCGAGGGCTATACCGGTGCGGGCAGCCGCATCGCCATTGTCGATACCGGCCTGGATTCAGACCATCCGTCGTTCAACAGCGCTGCGTTTGATTACAGCCTGCTGGTTACCTCGACGAAGAACGGCAAGCAGATCGCGGATTACAATCTGCTGACCGCCGCGAAGATCAACGAGGTCCTGCCGCAGCTGCATGCCGCAGAGCGCTATGAGGGCCTGACCGGCAATGCTCTGTATGTCAGCAGCAAGATCGCCTTCGGCTTCAACTATATTGACGCCACTCTCGACATCACGCATGACAACGATCAGCAGGGCGACCACGGCACGCACGTTGCCGGTATCGCCACGGCCAACCGCTATGTAGAAAATGCGGACGGCACCTACACCTACGCTGACAACGGCGTCGTCGGCGTTGCGCCCGATGCGCAGGTCGTCGTTATGAAGGTGTTCGGCAAGAACGGCGGCGCCTATGCCGATGACTACATCGCCGCCATCGAGGATGCCATCGTTCTGGACTGCGACAGCGTCAACCTGTCCCTTGGCTCCGCGGCGGTCGGCTTCACGACCCCCGGCGAGGCGTACTTCGCCAATGTCATGGATTCTCTGGACGAGACGGATACCGTCGTTTGCATGTCTGCCGGTAACTCCGGCAACTGGGCTGAGGACTCCGTCAACGGCCTGCTGTTTGCCGAGGATTCCAACACCGGCCGCGTCGGCTCCCCCGGCGCCTATGAGAATTCTCTGGCCGTCGCCAGTGCCGACAACATCGCCAACACCGCGGAGTATTTCACGGTCAACGGCGCGAACTACACCTACGCCGACGGCGCAGGCAAGACGTTCACCGGCGGCGCGACCTGCAAGAGCGCAGCCTTTACGACGCTCGATAAGTCCGAGGACAAGAGCGGCACGGAATATGACTTCGTGTTCATCGGCGATCCGACCGACCCGGACGACACCGTGAAGTACGGCGGCGAAAAGTCCGACTTTGCGAACACGGCCGGTAAGATCGTCCTTGTCTCCCGCGGCAACGGCGTTGCCTTCACCGATAAGCAGATCAATGCGGATGCCGCGAAGGCTGCCGCCATTATCGTCTATAACAATGTTGACGGCTTCGATGCCATCTATGCGGCCTGCACGAAGAAGCTCCCGTTCATCACGATCCGCCTTGACCAGATGAAGGCGATCCTCGCCTCGGCCACGCAGGACGAGAACGGCGTCTGGGGCGGCAAGCTGACCGTCCACGGCAGCGGCGTCTATACCGACATGAACGCCACCGGCGGCGTTATCACCATGAGCTCCTTCAGCTCCTGGGGCGTACCCGGCGATCTGTCTTTGAAGCCCGAGATCACCGCCCCCGGCGGCAACATCTATTCCACGCGCACGGACGGCACCTACGGCCTGATGAGCGGCACGTCCATGGCGTCTCCGTCTGCTGCCGGTCAGGCAGCCGTTGTCGCGCAGTACATCCGTGAGAACGGCCTTGCGGAAAAGGCCGGCCTGACGGTCCGCGCTCTGGCGCAGAGCCTGATGATGGGCACGGCCGTTCCCATCATGGACCCGGATTCCGACGTGGAGTACTCCCCGAGAAGACAGGGCTCCGGCCTTGGCAACGTGGAGAACGCCGTGAACAGCCCCGCCTATGTGACCATTGACGGCAATGACGACGGCAAGGTCAAGGTGGAGTTCGGCGACGACCCCGCCCGCACCGGTACCTACAGCTTCTCGTTCCATGTCAACAACCTGACGGACAAGCCCGTCTCCTACAGGCTCAGCGCCAGTGTGCTTGCGCCGGAAACCGTCACGGATGAAGAGTCCGGCACGAAGTTCATCGCCATGAACGATGTTGCAGTCGGCGCAAATGCGGTCTTTACGACCGATGCGGCGGGCTACGACCTCAACGGAGACGGCAAGCTCGACGACGGCGACGTCATGGCGATCCTGAACCATGCCGCCGGACTGGAGCTGCTTGCAGACGCTTCTCTGGCCGACCTGAACGGCGACGGCACTGCCGACGAGGTCGATGCGCAGATCCTTAACGACATTCTCGAGGGCGGCTCCTATGAGGGCAAGACGCTTGAGAGCCTGCAGAGCAACGACGTCGTGACCGTCCCGGCCAACGGCAGTGTGCAGGTCAAGGCAACCCTGAGCCTGAACGAGGAAGGCAAGCAGTATATGGAGGAGAACTTCTCCAACGGCAACTACCTCGAGGGTTATGTCTACCTGAATGCCGAGACCGATGCCGAGGGCAAGCTTGGCGTCAGCCAGTCCATCCCGTTCCTGGCCTTCTGGGGCAACTGGACGGATTCCTCCATGTTCGATACCAGCGTCTATGCCGAGGATCGCTTCAACGAGATGCCGCACAAGTACCTGAATATCGCGCGGGAGAACTACTACAATGTGAAGAAGGCGGGCAGCGGCAACACCTTCATCCTCGGCGTGAACCTCTACGCCAACGATGATGCGTTCCTTGCTGACCGCACGGCTGTCCGAGCGGGCGATACGCTCATGACCATAAACTACAACCTGATCCGCAATGCGCAGGACGTCAGCTACGTCATCCGCAATGCAGAGACCGGCGAGGTTTATTTCAGCAAGGACTACGGCAAGCAGTCCGGCGCCTTCTACTACACGAATAACGGCTCCTGGGCCTACACCTCGACGACGAAGGGCATCAGCTGGCGCTTCACCGACAACGAGGGCAATGCGCTCCCGAACAACACGAAGCTCGAGCTCGTCCTGACTGCCGTACCGGAGTACTACACCGCCGACGAGAACGGCAATTATACCGGCCTCGGCAAGGGTGCAGCGTGGGAGACGCTCGTTACCGTCGATAACGAGGCACCGGCCGTCACCCAGATGTTCTTCTCCAGCGATCCTGCGGGCCGCAAGCTCATCAACATCGCGGCGCAGGATAACCAGTACATCTCTGCCATCCAGTTCCTCACGACGGACGGCAAGCTTATCGGAACGCTCTCTCCAAACCAGCAGACGGCAAACGAGGCACTGAGCCTTTCGGTCAACGCTGCTTCCATGAAGCAGGACAAGGTCGTTGTTGTGGTCGTGGACTATGCGGGCAACGCAAGAGCCTATGAGCTCGAGCTTGGCCTCGGCGGCGACGACGGCGACGAAGAGCCCGCAGTGGAGCTCAATGGCTTCTTCGCCTTCAACTCGACGAACAACACCTGGGCGCGCTTTGAGCCGGATACGGCCAAGACCCCGGAGACTGCAGCAGAGGCCGATGTCCAGTTCGCTTCTGCGGAGTATGTCAACGGCTACACCGTGGCCTGCACGACGGATGGCTATCTGTACGTTATGCAGCACGGCAAGTTCGAGCCGACGCCCGTGTGTTACCTGAACGCCATTCTGATCGACATGGCTTATAACAAGGCCGACGGCAAGCTGTACGCCATGGCGGCTCTCAATGACGAGAACGGCGAGCCGCAGTACGGCAAGCTCGTCACCGTCGACATGTTTACCGGCGAGCTGACCGAGGTCGGCTCGATCACGAGCGACATGATGCCCTCGTCCCGCGACGGCGAAGTGCCGCAGGTGCTGGCCATCAGTGACGACGGTACGTTCTATGTCATCAACGCCTCCACGCGCAACACCTACCTCTACAGCTTCCGTCTGACTGAGGACGGCAAGATCGGCGAGCTGACGAACGTCGGCAAGACCGGCTTCAAGGCAAACTATCTGCAGTCCATGGCCTTTGACCACTCTACCGGCGAGCTCTACTGGGCACAGTTCGTGCGAGCCTCCAGTTGGGCACGTCCGACCTACAAGCTCGTGAAGCTTGACCTCACGACCGGTGCCGGCACGGCACTCTCCGATCTGCCCGGCGAAATGACCGGCCTGTATATCGTTCGCGGCCAGGGCGGCTCCACCGGCAAGACCGACAAGCCTGAGAAGGTCCAGCTCACCACGACGAGCGCCACGCTCTACAGCGGCAACAAGACCGCCCTCGAGGCCTTCGTGACCCCGTGGAACCTGACCGACCGCTCCATCGTCTGGTCCTCCTCCGATGAGAAGATCGCCACCGTTGATGCAAACGGCGTTGTCACTGCAGTCAGCGAGGGCACGGCAGTCATCACCGCCGCCTCTAAGCTCGACGGCACCGTCAAGGCCGAGTGCACCATCACGGTCATGCAGAACAACACGACGCTGACCGGCATCGTTCACAATGCAGACGGCCAGAGCTTTGTTGCCGACATCGATGTCGACTCTGCAAACTACAAGTACCTCACCGGTGCACTGGAGCAGGATTACTACTCCGTCGTTCAGACGGGCGATACGCTGCTGGCCTCCGGCGACGGCAACCTCTACAGCCTTGATGCCGAAAACGGCTACGCAGCCAAGGAGCTGTGCTATACCGGCGACCTGTTTATGTCCGATATGGCCTACAGCCCGAACCTTGACCTCACGCTCGGCACCTATGGTTACTACCTGATACTCGTCGATCCGACCACCGAGAACGGCTACCGCGGCCTATGGAATCTGCAGGGTGCGTTCACCGCCATTGCGGGCATTGCCTATGCGGGCTATGACAGCACCTACAACTACTTCTATATGCTGTCTACCTCCGGCACGATCCACCTCATCGGCATCGCTCCGAACGGTGACGGCTACACGCTGAGCCTCCTGCACACCATCGTAACGGACAAGTCCCTTGCTATTACGGGCCAGCATATGCATCAGTCCCTGTACTATGATATGAAGACCGGCTGGATCTACTGGGCACGCTTCAACGGCGAGGACTCCTCCAGCATCATCGCGATCAACGAGGAGACCGAGGAGGTCGTCCTCCGCGGCACGTTCGACGAGGCTGCATGGCCCGTTGTCGGCCTGTTCGCTTCCAAGAGCGGCGCGATGGATCTCGACCGCACCGGCGATTTCAACTTCAGCGAGACCTGCACGCTGGCCCAGACCGAGCTGAGCAGTCAGGACGCCGTGGCGCTCCCCGCCGGGAGCCTCCCCACGCTGGAGCATTAAGCTCAGAATAGGAGGAAACCATGAATCAACTGATGAAACGGGTGCTGTCCGTCCTGCTGGTCGTGTGCCTCCTGTGTTCCGCGCTCCCCTCTGCCTTCGCGGCAGAGGGCGGCGGGTTCACGGACGTCTCAAAGGACCACTGGGCGTATGACGCCATCACGGAAGCCGTTGCCGCCGGTTACTTCAAGGGCGTGAGCGACACGGCGTTTGATCCCGAGGGCACGCTGACCCGTGCCATGCTTGTGACCGTTCTGGCGCGCGCCGCCGGTGCGGAAACGGACGACAATGCCTCTACCGGCTTCTCCGATGTGGCAGTGGGCACCTGGTACACGGGCGCTGTCGCATGGGCCGCCGAGAACGGCGTTGTGACCGGCGACGGCGACGGCACGTTTGCCCCGGACCGCGCGGCCACCCGGCAGGAGACTGCCACCATCTTCCTGCGGCTGCTGAAGCTGCTGAACAAGACCCTCCCCGAGATCGAGGAGGTTAAGACCTTCACCGATGCAGCCGACATCGCCGCCTGGGCGGAAGAGGCTGTGGAGACCATGCAGACGGCAGGTGTCCTGACCGGCTATCCGGACGGCAGCTTCCTGCCGCAGAACCCTCTGACCCGCGCTGAGGCCGCTACGCTCCTGTGCCGCTTCCTGAAGGCTGCGGAGGATAAGACCGAGCCCACGGAGCCGACGGAGACCGAACCGACGGAGCCAGAGCCCACTGAGCCCGAGCCCACCGAGCCCGAGCCCACCGAGCCGAAGGAGCCGATCCACGTCACCTTCGTCTCCGAGCACAGCGCGGCCTATGTCGAAGGCAAGGCCGTCACGGAGCTGACGCTCCCGGAGAATGTGAACTTCGTCGAGTTTATCGCCCGCGCTGACGAAGGCTATGAGGTCTATGACGTCTCCGCAACGAGCGGCCGTCTGGCAAGCCACGGCAGCAACTACATCCTGGCCGGTCTGACCGAGGACGTCACCGTCACACTGTCTGACGGCCTGATCCAGCATACCGTCACGTTCAATGCCGTCAACGGCACGACACCGGTGCAGGTCAAGGTCCAGCACGGCAGCACGGTCGAAAAGCCCGCCGATCCCGTCAAGACTGACGATACCTTCCTTGGCTGGCACACCGCCAGCGGCGCGGAATGGGATTTCGCGACTCCGGTCACGAACAACATGACGCTCTTTGCCTATTGGCTCAACGACACCTATGTCGGCGCGACGGTCTATCTGGACGGCGTCAAGGGCAGCGACTCCAACGACGGCCTGTCGGAGGAGACCCCGGTCCGCACGTTTGCTGCGGCTGCGGCTCTCATCTCTCCGAAGGTCACCGATGGTGTCATCTGGGTCACGCATACCGTGACCGTGCTCGATGAGCAGACGTGGGACCTCAAGGGCCGCGACTGCATCGTCAAGCGCGCTCCGTCCTGCACGGGCAACATGATCGCCGTGGACGGCGGCAGCCTGACGCTGTCGAACATCACGATCGACGGCAATGCCGAGGTCTTCTCCGAACTGCCCGCTTCCGCTCCCGCGAGCAACACCATCTATCTGCTGAACTATGCGACGATGACGATGAACAACGCCGTTGTCACGAATTGCTTCGGTGCACAGGGCGGTGCATTCTATGTGGAAAACTCTACCCTGGTCCTGAACAGCGGCAAGATCTCGAGCAACACGTCCAAGTACACCGGCGGCGCGATCTACCTCAAGTCCAACAAGAAGGACAATAAGACCGTCTTCACGATGAATGGCGGCGAGCTGTCCGATAACGTGGGCGGCTCCGTTGCGAGCGTCATCAACATTATGGGCAGCCATCCTGTGGAAGTGAACCTGCTCGGCGGCGCGTTTGTGAACAATTCCATGACGACGACGGGCGCGAACCTCGCCTGCATCTCTGCCACGAATGACGGCTCTACCGTCGTGATCGGCGGCGTGAAGTTTGCCGGCAACACGGACAAGAACGGCGAGACGATCAACGCGCTGACCATTTCAACCCACAACGTTACCCTCATTCCGACGGAGGATACCGATTTCCAGGACCCGATTTACATCAACAACGCCTATGGTTCCTACAAGGACGTCGCGATTCGCGTGCCTGAGGGCCTGACCAAGCTGAAGGGCAAGCTCCCCATCCTGCTGGCCAAGGAATTCGTCGGCGCAGCCACCATCTCCGGCGGAACGGGCGAGGGCGCTTATGCCCTGCAGCCGAGCGACATGGAGAAGGTACATGTTGTCAACGACATCGACGGCGCTTATTACCTCGAGGTCAATGAGAACAACACGGCGGTCTTTGCCGAGGTCAAGACGAACGACATCGTCGTCTACCTCAGCGGCAACGGCAATGACACGAACGACGGCCTGACCGTTAAGACGCCGGTCAAGACGTTCGAGAAGGCCAAGGAGATCCTGAAGACCCGTGTCGATGCCATGGAAACCATCCCCGATGATGCGAACTTTGTCATTTCGCTGGTCTACCGCATTCAGATCACGGAAGACTGCTCGCTGAACTTCAACGAATTCGGCGAGAACGCCAAGCGCTGCATGGTCCGCCGTGATGCTACGAACACCTCCGGCTATATGTTTGACATCAAGGAAGCGAACGTCACCATCGAGAACTTCCGCGTGGACGGCAACAGCAAGTATCTGAAGAGCGGTGTCAATGCCTCCTTCAGTATCGGCTCCGGCGCACAGGTCACTGTGAACGACGGCTTTGAGATCGCCAACATGATCTTCGGCGCAGGCGGCGGAGTGTTCAATCTCGGCGCAAGCAAGACGGAGACCCTGCTGACCATCAACGGCGGCTGGTTCCATGACCTGACCGGCTACAACGGCCTGATCGTCTATGGAAACTGCATGTCTCTGAGCACCTATGTGCCCGCGCGCTGCGTTGTGAACGACTGCCTTGTTGAAAATGTCACCGGTACCTATGGCCTGCTGCATGCCATGAAGTTCATGACCATCGAGATCAACGGCGGCAGGTTCCGCAATATCACGATGAAGAACGACATCGGCTATCTCGCGGCTGTCAACGGCGACGCCACGGCGAGCATCGTTCTGAATCCCACGCCTGCAGGCCAGACCGCGGAGCTGAACGGCGATATCTACCTGCTCAACTCCAAGAGCGATGAAGACGGCAACCTCAGCAAGACCTCTGACGGCTATGTGACCATCGGCGGCGCGCTCGACCACGACGTTGTGATCACCGGTAACCTCATGATGTGGGGCACGGTGATCGCCGCCGGAACGGACGACTACAAGCTGACGCAGGCTGATCTGGCCCACATCAGCACGGACACCGGCGATGTCCTTGTCCTGAAGGAAAAGACGAACACCATCGAGATCGCTAGGACCCGCTGATGTCCCGCACATAAGAAAATGGCTGCCCGGCGCGAAAGCGCCGGGCAGTTTTTCGTGACCGGGATAGCGCCTTGTAGGGGTGAGGCATGCCGCTCCCCTACCATGCCTCAGCACACAAAAAGCGGCGCATCCGGTTCGGGATGCGCCGCATGGGAAGGCGATATTCAGGAAAGGTCGCTTCCGAGGTCGCAGGTATACAGCCAGCGGATGGAATCACCGTCCTGTACGGTACAGTCCGATGCACCGTAGTTCGGGAAAACGCCGTTCACGGCAAACATCCAGCCGGAGCGCGCGCCGCAGTCCTTCTCGTAGAGGTTGCCGAGCCCCTCAATGTAGGTGGTCTGGTACAGGGGCGAGACGGAATACTCCATCTGGATATTGTAGTCGCTCACCACGCGCTGCAGGACGGAAAACACTGTGTCGCCCTCCTGCAGCTCGACCGTCACGGTGCCGAGGATGATACCGTTCGACGGGACGATGGAACGCTTGGCCTCCGAGAGCTTGTCCCAGTTGTCCAGGACCGTCGTGCAGGAGATGGAGACCGTGCACGAGGGAGCGGCAGGCTCCGTCGCGGGCGGCTCCGTCGGGGCCTCCGTGGCAGGCTGCGTCGCGGCGGTCGGGGTTTCTGGGGCCTTTGTGGCCTCCGTAGACGCTTCGGTCGGAGCCTCTGTGGCTTCCGTCGGGGCGGCTGTGGGCCTCTCTGTGGGAGCGGCTGTCTCGGGCGGCTCCGTGACGTTCTCCAGCGTTTCCGTGGCCAGCTGCAGCCCCTCCGTGCCGCCGGTGGGCTGCGTGTCCCCGCCGCCGCCCTGCAGCACAAAGACGAGCGTCAGAACGGCTGTCAGAACGACGCACACCAGCGCGATGAGCTGCCAGCGCTTCCAGGAATGAAACAGCTTCATGGCAGAACCCTCACTGCAGGTAGCGCGTCAGCATGGCCGCTGCCTGCGCTCGCGTCGCCGTGCCGCCGGGGGCCAGTCTGCCGTCCATGCCGTTCAGAATGCCGCGCTCCACGGCCCACGCCAGCGCCGTGTTCGCCCAGTCGGAGCACGTCCCGGCATCCGGGAAGGCCGCAAGGCTCTGCGTGCTCCCTGGGCTGCCGGAGGCGCGCCAGAGCATAACGGCGAGCTGCTCGCGCGTGATGCTGTCCATCGGCGCGAAGCGGTTTTCGCCCACGCCCTGCACAATGCCGCTCTGCTGCGCCCACGAAACGGCCGTGGAGTACCACTGCCCGGCCGGGACGTCGGAAAAGCTGCCGCCGTCTGCTGCGGGGCTGCCGGAAGCGCGCCAGAGGATCGTGGCGAGCATGGCACGGTTCAGCGTTCCCTCGGGATCGAAGCAGTCGTTGCCGACGCCATTCATGAGGCCCTGCTCCGTCACCGCGCAGACATAGGGCTGCGCCCAGTGGCGGGCCGTGTCGCGGTAGCGGACGCAGGTGTGTGTGCCGTAGGTCGTGTCCGTCATGGTGTACAGGGCGGGCTGGCCCGCGAGGAAGCGCTCATAGGCCGCGAGGGCGTAGCCCGCCTGCTCTGTGGCCATGTAGTTTGCCGTGCGGTTCGTGTGGCCGAAGGCAAGGCCGGTTTCCGTCTGCACGCGGAAGTTCATCAGCGCGCTGACGAGCCACGCGCCGTTCGCACGGACAAAGCGGCTGTCCTTTGCCGGGTCGATGCCGAGGGCACACAGCGCCACAAGGACCTGCGAGATCGATTCCGAGGACGAGGCGCCCCACGCGTCAAAGCTGCCGTCGTCCTTCTGCATGCCGCTGAGCACGTTCAGGGCGCGGTCAATGGCCGCAGAGACGTTTGCCTGCGTGCGGTAGGGCGCGAGGGCCTGCAGCACCATGGCGGTCTGGTCGGGGTCGGCCGTCTTACCGGAATAGTCCCAGCCGCCGCCCGGCAGCTCCTGCGCCAGCAGGTAGGCCACGAGGCGCGCGCGGGAGCTCGTGCCGGAGGCTGCGAAGCCGTAGGACACGGAGTCCATGGCAATGAGGGCAAAGGCCGCGCCGTTCACGCCCTGCCAGACGGTCTGGTCGTAGTTTGCAAGCGGGGCCGTCAGGTCATAGCCCGCAAAGTCGCGGGCGTTCTCGCCGCAGGCCGTCAGGGCGAGGATCGTGCGGGAATACTGCGTGTAATAGGATTTGTCCAGCACGCCGCTGCAGGCACGGAGCTTTTCCGCCAGAGAAGCGAGATAGTCCTGCCGCATGGCGTCCGTCAGATTGCCGCTGCGGGCCAGCTGCAGGATGGACCAATCGCTGTAGGTCCCGGCGGCCTGCATCGCCGCGGTGCAGTAGGCGGAGACGCCGTCCACGGCCTCGGCGACCGTCATGGGAAGGGCCGTGGGCTCCGCCGCCGCAGCGGGGAGCACCAGGCAGGCCAGCATGGCCAGAAGAACCAGCCCGGAGATCAGTTTTTTCATCATGGCTTTTTCCTCAAAGATCCAGAATTTACGCGCCGAGCCAGACCCACAGGATCTTGGCAATCTGGGCGCGGGTCGCGCCGTCGCGCGGACGGAGCCACAGCGTGCCGTCCGAGGCGGGGTCGCCCGAGATCAGGCCGCGGCTGACGGCCCACTGCATGGCCTCAACGGCATAGCCGGAGACCGCGTCCGCATCCGGGAAGGAGGAGAGCAGGTCTCCCGTAACGGCCTCGCCGTTGTAGCGGTAGAGAATGGCCGCGATCTGCTCGCGGGTGATGGCGTCCTCCGGGGCGAACGTCGCGGCGGACGTGCCCTTGACGACGCCGTTGGCGGCTGCCCAGATGACAGCCTTCGCATACCACGACTGCGGCGCGACGTCCGCAAACGGATTCGGCAGGCCAGTCACGTCCGGGGAACCGGCGTGGCGGTAGAGGACGGTCACGAGCTGTGCGCGCGTCAGCGTGCCGTTCGGCTCGAATGTCGTGGCGCTCATGCCGTTCATCATGCCCGTTTCCAGCATATAGTCGACCGGCTCATGATACCACTGCGTGACATCGAGGTCGGAGAAGGCCTCGGACGGACAGACCTTATTCTGCGGCTGCGTTGTATAGCGGGTCGTCTCGCCGTCCTGCCACGAATAGAGTGCATAGAGCGTGACCATGGCGCGGATGGGGGTGTAGGTGTCCGTGTAGACCGTGCTCACCTGCACGGCGTCGGCCACGGGAGCATCCGTCCAGCCTGCGAAGACATAGTCGTGCGCATTGGCCAGCGGCTTGCCCTCCGGGGCGGTGAGTGCCATCTCTTCGCCGACATAGCCGCGCTGCATCGGCTGGGAAGCGCCCTCCGGCGTGGAGAATACGACGGTCGCGGGGACGCGCTGGCGGAACTCCACCACGAGCGTGCAGTCCTCGCGCACGTCGCTGACGGTGAAGACATTGCCGTCCTGCGCGACGGCGGCTGCGCCCTCGGGCTGAAGCGACCAGCCGGAGACGGCGGCGTTCTCCGCGGGCTTTGCCTCGAACGTCAGGTCATTCAGCGGCACGACCGTGCCGAGGGCCGTGTTGGCCGAGACGGCCGTGACGGTGAACTGCGCCTTGCCGAAGAGCTGCCAGTCGGAGTTGACCTCCTGCAGGGCATCGACCTTGCCCTTACCGGGGTAGGTATCCAGCGCGGAGGAGACGATGGGGAAGGCGCAGTAGTTCCGGCGTGCGCTTTCAATGGTCAGGTACTCCGAGCAGTAATCCCACTGTCCAATCTCAGTCTTCATCTGCGCAACGGCCTGTGCGACGGTGTCGCCCGCGCGCAGACGGGCAAAGAAGACCTCTTCCCACTTGTAGTCATAGTCGAACGTGACGGACTGGGAATAGCCGTAGAACACGCTCACGCCCTCGGCGCGCAGCGGGGCGCACAGACCGTCCGTCGCCATGCCGAGGCAGATGGCGCTCCAGATCAGGCTGTCCGGGGCGGACTTTGTCATGTGGTTCGCAATGCAGGTGCCGTCCACGGCGTAGTATTTTATCGTACCGTAGGAGCCCATGTACTGCGCGTGGTAGGTATTGCCGTCCTTGGCATAGTCCTCCGTCGTCAGGCCGGTGCCGGTCTGCAGCAGGAGGTAGGACGTTGTCGCGCCGGAGACAAGGTCGTCCTCGTTCCACGGGTTTTCATAGTCCGTGGAGCCGTGGCTGTCGAAGATGACAACGCCGCTCGACTCGACGGCGGCAGCAACAGCGTCGATCGTGGCGCGCGTCGTCTTCAGGACCTGCGAGCTGCCGCCCGTGGCGGCGGCCAGCTTTTTCACCTCGTTCTGATACTGCTGCGTGAAGCTGGGGTCCAGACCGTAATACGGCTCGATGAGCGTGATGTCCGCGCTCGTCGTCGTGGATGTCTGCGGCTCGCCTGCCTCTGTCTCAACGCTGCTCCCGGCGGCCTTGCGGGCCAGCTCGCGCAGGCGCGGGCTGTAGGCGCACGTCACGCCCGTCGTCGTTTCAAAGCTGAACTGCGCGCCGCGCCACTGCAGCGTGCCGTCCACATAGAGGTCGGAGGCCGTCACTGCCTCCGCCACGGCCTGCGCCGCCGCGAGCGTCCGGTCCGGGCCGTCCTGCGCGGACTGCGTCTGCGCGTCCTGCTCCACGGCGTCCAGCTCGGCCCACAGGGCGTCGATCGGCGCGTAGTCCGCGTCCGTCAGCGTGCGGGCCTTCGGACCGGCTGCAAAGGCGTTTCCGAACAGGGTCGGCAGCAGTGCCAGCACCAGCAGAAGCGCGAAAAATCGTTTCCAGTTCATATGTATCGGTTCCTTTCCGGTGAGTTACTTCTTATTCTACCATAGAGCCCGGCGATTGTCCACGAATTTTCCTCACAGCACCTGCCCGTTTGCCGTGCCTGTAAAGGCTCCGTGCAGGATGGCAGGCGCACCGCCGACGAACACGGCGTCCATGCCCTCGCTCTCCTGCGCGGGCTGCTCCCAGGTGGCGCGCTCGTGCACGGCGGCGAGGTCGAAAACATTGACATCAGCGTCCATCCCGGCGGCAATGCGTCCCTTGCCCTGCAGATGCAGAGCCTGCGCCGGAAGGGCGGTCATGCGCTGCACGGCCTCCGGCAGCGTCAGGACATGGCGCTCGCGGACGAACGTCTCGAGAATGCGCGTGAATGTCCCGTAGACGCGCGGGTGGGGCAGGCCCTCCGTGGGGTAGAGCGAGTCGGAGATGACGCTGGCAAACGGCGCGCGCAGGATGCGGCCGATGTCCTCGTCGCAGGTGATGAAGTCGATCATCGTCACGTTGCAGGCCTCCTCTGCCAGCACATGGCACAGGCAGTCGACCGGCTCCAGCCCGAGAAGCCGGGCCGCCTCGGCAAGCGTCTTGCCCGTGAGGGGCTGAAATTCCGGCCGGTGCAGCGTCGTCAGGCGGATATTGTCCCAGCCGACCATCTGCGCGATGTTGTCAAAATCGCGGCCGTGGGCGATGCGCTCGCGCAGGATGTCCCGCTGAGCCGGGTCGCGCAGCCGGGCAGCAACGGCGTCCGTCCCGCCTGCCAGAAAGTCCTGCGGCAGCAGGTGTAGCAGCTGCGTCGAGCCTGCACAGTAGGGATAGACGTCGCACGAGACGTCCAGCCCCTCGTCCCGCGCCTGCTGCAGCAGCGCAAGCGCCTCTGGGATGCGGCGGTTCCAGTTGCGCGGGCCCATGGCCTTGAGATGGCTGATGTGCACGGGCGTGCGGAGCAGGCGCGCCGCGCGGAGCATCTCGCGCAGGGCGTCGCAGACCATGTCGCCCTCCTCGCGCATGTGCACGCAGATGGGAATGCCGCTGCCCTGCAGCGGGGCCAGTGCCCGGAGCAGGCCGTCCGGCGTGTAGAAGCACTCCGGCGCATAGCCGAGGCCGAGCGAGACGCCGAGGGCCCCGTCCGCCAGCGCACGCTCCAGACGGCGGTGCAGCTCCGGCAGGGCCTCATCCGCATCGCCCGGCGCATAGCCGCAGCAGTCCGCGCGCACCGTCCCGCCGCCGACGAGCATGCCGACGTGCAGCGGCAGC